>Ga0137415_10000138_pt1 | contig 58938 bp, 56 predicted proteins | sample CZODoug3_1_1_16f_FD_183082 | JGI IMG/M metagenome (GOLD analysis project Ga0137415, IMG submission 183082) | Vadose zone soil fungal communities from Angelo Coast Range Reserve, California, USA - CZODoug3_1_1_16fungal (Hybrid Assembly) | ecosystem: Environmental > Terrestrial > Soil > Vadose...
CCTGATCTGCGGCTGTGTTGCCGCGCTGTTCTTCGCGACCCCGTCCTGGTCGGATTCCCCGGATGGTGGCCCGCAGCAGGCGCCTGCGCCTGATGCGGGCGGTGCGAAGCCTGCGGCTCCCCCCCCGGAGCTCTCGGAACACCACTGGTACAACGCGCTGCCGTTCCTTCCCGTGCCGGAAATCGCACAGGATCCCGACAGTGGCACTACCGTGGGACTACTGCCTGTATGGCTGATCACCGACGAGCAGCAGCGCATTCGCCGGATCATCGCGCCGGATGTGCTCTATAACCCTAACTTTGGATATGGTTTCCACGGCCGCATCTACGACTACCCGTCCGAAGACAAGCAGTGGTCCCTCATAGCGGGCCTCAAACAAAAGGTGGAGCGTGAATTCAACGGCGAATACACGCTCGGACGCCTTCGTGAGCACCGCTGGTCGTTCACGGGCAGTGTTGTTTACGAACGCGACGGCGCGCCGCGGTTCTTCGGCATTGGCAACGGCACGTCGCATTTCGATGAAACCAACTACACCAGCCAGCAGGAAGTGCTACAGGCCCAGGTTGGGTTGAATTTCACGCGTGAGTGGCAGTTGCTGTACACGGCGCGGTTGCGTTCCGTTGACGTGCTTCGGGGTACTTTGGACAAAGCGCCCTCCATCGAGACCCGCTACCCAACCGTGCGTGGCCTGGGAACCAACTACGAGCAGCTCAACAGGCTGTCGATCATCTATGACTCGCGCGACAGCTTCACGGCGCCCAGGGCTGGTATGAAGTGGGTCGCCTACGGCGGCGTCGCCAGTCGCAGCGGCCTGTTCAACGACTCTTTGTACAGCGAGGCGGGCATCGACGGCCGTACTTTCTGGCCGATCAATCCACAGACGGTGCTGGCCAGCCACGTTTCGCTGCGCTATATGCCGAGTGCGCACCGGCTACCGTTCTGGGCGCTGAGCAGCCTGGGAGGCGGCCAGACCGACATCGGTGGCGAGCAGCCCCTGCGCGGATTCGGTGACGGGCGGTTCTACGATCGGAACTCGTTTTCGGCCAGCGTCGAGCTGAGGCGCACCGCCTTTACATTCGATGCCATTTCCCACGTGGAGATCGAGGTGGCGCCCTTCGTGGATGTCGGTGATGTATTCCACGACGGCACTACTTTCCCGGTGAAAGCCCTGCACAAAGTGGGTGGGGTCGGGTTTCGTGGCATCGCACGACCGTCGGTGGTGGGGTACGTGGATATCGGTTACGGAAGCGACGGGACCGCCGTGTTTACCGGCATCAACTACCCATTCTAGCGGGCCCCTTCCAGCTTCCACCGAAGGACCCCATATAGTCCCCACCATGGCCGACGCCAATCCGCTCAGCGAGTTCATCGCTTGCCATCCGAAGCTGTTTGTACTCACCGGTGCCGGCTGCAGCACGGATTCCGGAATTCCCGACTATCGTGATGAGAACGGTGACTGGAAGCGCGCCCAGCCGGTCATGTTCCAGGCATTCATGGGTGATCTGCACACGCGGCGCCGGTATTGGGCACGCAGTCTCGTTGGATGGCGGCGGTTCGGGCATGCGGAGCCCAACGGCGCGCATCGGGCATTGGCCCGGCTCGGGCAACAGGGACGCACCGAAGTGTTGGTTACGCAGAACGTCGACGGCTTACATCAATCCGCCGGTAGCGAGGACGTGATCGATCTGCACGGCCGGATGGACCAGGTCCGCTGCATGGTCTGCGAGCGGCGTTCGGATCGTGAGGACATGCAGAAGCGCCTGCTCGAGCTCAACCCGTCCTGGGACAGGCTCGATGCGCGGGATGCTCCGGATGGCGACGCCGATCTGGACGGGCTGGATTTCTCTGGGTTCGAAATTCCGGCGTGCACGGACTGTGGCGGCATCCTGAAGCCCGACGTCGTGTTTTTCGGCGAGAACGTGCCTAAGGAAAGGGTCACCGCGGCCATGGAAGCGGTCGAGCGTGCCGATGCGGTGCTCGTGATCGGCTCGTCCCTGATGGTTTACTCGGGCTACCGGTTCGCACACGCTGCCTCAAAAGTGGGCAAGCCCATCGCAGCCGTGAACCTGGGCCGTACACGCGCGGACGAGCTTTTAGCCCTCAAGGTGAATCAGCCGTGCGTCTCGGCTTTGGCATTTCTCTTGGACGACCCCGGCGGCTGACCGGCATCATAGGGTCACGATGGATGACCTCACCCAGGCAGGACAGGCTGGAGCTGCCGGTACGAAGAAGCCGATTGCGCTGATTGTGGTCCTGCTCCTGGCCATCCTGGCCGCGGCCGCGCTGGGGACTTATGCTCAATCCCTGGTAGACGAGGGCGTCCGCCTGCGCACGCAGCTTGCGGCCCAGGAACGCAAAATCCTCGACCTGCGCGAGCAGCTGACCAAGGCCGAAGTGGCCGTCCAGGAGAAGGATGCCGCCCTGGCTTCCCGTGAAGTCGCCCTGGCGGATGCCACACAGCCCGAGCTCCCGGTACGGGTGTCATTCCGACCAGCCTGGATGGGCCAGGGCATGGTCGCCAGCTTCCGCAACGTCAGCAACCAGCAACTGACCCTCATGGTGGAGTTCCGCGACTCGAGCCTCAAGTCATCGCGCGACTTCGCGATCGTCGTGGAGGGCGGTGCTGCCGCGGAAGTTGGTCACCCCCAAGGGTGGCTGGTGAGCTCCGGGCAGAGCGTGCGCGTCTCCGCCAGCGGCTTCAAGAGTGTGACGGCCTTCGCTCCCTGACATAGACTAGTCGTCGACCGCTCACAAACCGTCCGGGGGGATCGCGATGAAAGCTACAACACTGATTGCCGCTGCTGCCTTGCTGTTGCTGTCGATGTCAGTCGATGCGCAGAATGCGCAGCAGGAAAAGATGACGACCTGCAACACACAGGCGAAGGCCCAGAGCCTGAGCGGCGATGCCCGCAAGTCATTCATGTCCACCTGCCTGTCGAATCAACCCGCGGCGGCGCCGAAGTTGAATTCGCAGCAACAGAAGATGAAACAGTGCAACGCGGACGCGAAAACCAAGGGATTGCGCGGCGTGGATCGCAAGACCTTCATGAGCACTTGTCTGAAGGGTTGAGGCGGCCGGTCATAATCGCAGGCTGGTTGCGGAAGCCCGCAGCCAGCCGCTAGACTGTCTGCAACCGCTGGATTCAAACCCGGCTGTCCTGTCCAAGAAGAACAAGAATGAGCGTCGGACACGTCCGTTGGTTTCGCACACTGACTCAGTTTCTCGCCTGCAGCCGCTTCATCAAAAGACCGGTGCGCGACGCGCGTAACCGACCGCGCAACGATCTGAACCTGTGCCATCTGCGCCGCCGGTCGCTCATCAAACGCAACTGTCAGTAGGCCCGGTGCGATAAATTCTGGCGCCGCAACAGATTGAGGGGTAGCGCCGCTCGAGCGGTGCAGGCCTGATTTTTGCAGCAGTAACAGGGTTTTGCCCTGTAAGGAGCATCGCGGCGATGGAGTTGGAAGACGCCTTGAATCTCGGACTGCCGCCACATCACGTGAGCCAGTGCAGCAAGGCAGAGCGCGTGGCCTTCCGTGCTGAGATCCTCGGTTATCCGCAGTGCACCGGTTTTGGCGCCACCGCGGACGAGGCAGTACGGGTTGCACGCCACTTGTTTACACAGCTTCGCGACGGCCAGACGGCCGTTGCGGTCACTGAAATGGAGGGTGACAGCGCTGAACGACTTCGCGAGGCAATGCGCTTCGTGGTGACGCGCGCCCTGGTGTAAGCTGCCCGGGAGCCACCCCGGGGTGAAGTTGTGTGTAGGAACATAAAGACACTCTTCAATTTCGAGCCACCCGCCACTGAAGCTGAGATACACGATGCCTCGCTCCAGTTTGTGCGCAAGCTGAGCGGTTTCAATGCGCCCTCGAAGATCAACCAGGCCGCCTTCGACCGCGCAGTGGCAGAAATTTCCGCTGCGGCGGGTAATCTGATCGCCTCCCTTGTAACAACTGCCGGTCCCCGCGACCGTGAGATCGAGGCCGCGCGTGCCCGGGCTCGCTCTGCCGAGAGATTCGGCAGCTCCTGACAACGGCTAGTATGGCCGTACGTCGGCGTTCGGCGTGTTACTCGCCTGCCGGCGGGTAGCGAACCTCACCTCGTTCGCAGGGCAACATGATCTACGTAAAGCTCGGCCGTACCGGCCTCGACGTCTCCCGTATTTGCCTGGGCTGCATGAGCTATGGCAACCCTGCCGTAGCGAACCAGTCCTGGTCCTTGAGCGAACACGACAGCCTGCCGTTCTTCAAACAGGCCATAGAGCTCGGCATCAACTTCTTCGACACGGCCAATGTGTACTCGCTGGGTGCCAGCGAAGAGATCACCGGCCGCGCCCTGAAGGAATACGCCCGGCGCGACGAAATCGTGCTGGCTACCAAGTTGTTCAGCCGGATGCGCGAAGGTCCGAATGGCGCAGGATTGTCACGCAAGGCCGTGTTCCAGGAGATCGATGCGAGCTTGCGCCGGCTGGGCACGGACTATGTCGATCTGTACCAGATCCATCGCTGGGATAACTCAACGCCCATCGAGGAGACGCTCGATGCGTTGAATGATGTCGTACGGGCCGGAAAGGTGCATTACATCGGCGCTTCGTCCATGTTTGCCTGGCAGTTTGCGCAGGCTCTCGAGATCTCCAGGCGGAACGGTTGGGCACGCTTTGTCTCCATGCAGAATTTCGTGAACCTGATCTATCGCGAGGAAGAGCGCGAGATGCTGCCGCTGTGCAAGGCCGAAGGAATCGGTGTGATCCCCTGGAGTCCGCTGGCGCGCGGCCGGCTGGCGCGGCCGTTCGATGCGGCGGCCACCAATCGTTCCGAGAAGGATCGCTTCGGCGCGTTTATCTATAAAGACATCGCCGAGGGCGACCGCAAAATCATCGACGAGGTGGGCGCGATTGCGTCAAAACGGGGTGTGCCGCGCGCGCAGGTGGCGCTTGCCTGGATGTTGGGCAAGTCAGTCATTACGGCGCCGATCATCGGGGCGACCAAGCCTGAGCATCTGAAGGATGCTGTGGCGGCGCTGGATGTTAAGTTGACGGAGGAGGAGGTTACGGCGTTGGAAGCGCCGTATGTGCCTCATCCGGTGACGGGGATCAGCTGGTAGTTGTTTTATTCGCGAACTGTTGGCGGCGGTGCGGGCGGCGCCTCGATCGATGAGGTGTTTTCGGGACCGCCCGTGAACCCATCCATGGGGGGCTGCGGGCAAAACATCCATGTTTTGCACGCTCCCGAAAACACCTCATCGATCGAGTCCCCGCCTTTAGGCTGTGCCGTTCGCGAATAAAACGGGCTAGCTGCCCAACTTATTGGGGTCCCGCCATACTCGCTCGAATGGGAGTCGCCAGGCCCTGGGGGCGACGAGTTGGTGAATCGCGTTGGGACCCCATGACCCTGGTGCATACAAGCGCACCGGTGGTGGGGCCTCCAACAACGGAGTTGACACCTCCCACAGGCGCTCGATGCCTTCCGCGGTGTTGAACAACGTGTGATCGCCACGCATGGCATCGAGTATCAATCGCTCGTATGCCTCGAGCACATCACCAATGAACCCCGTGTCATGCATCGCGAATTGCAAACTGAGCTTGTCGAGGCGCATTCCCGGACCCGGGCGCTTGCCATAGAACGACAACGACATCTTGGAGGCGTCCGCCAGGTCGAAAGTCAGATGGTCGGGTCCTTGCGCACCTACGCCTGAATTGGCCGGAAACATGCTCTTCGGCGGCTCACGGAAGGCGATCGAAATGATGCGCTGTCCCTCGGCCAGCCGTTTACCGGTGCGCAGGAAAAAGGGCACACCGGCCCACCGCCAGTTGTCGATCGAACATTTCAACGCAATGAACGTCTCGGTCTCCGATTCCGGATTGACGCCGGGCTCCTGCCGATAACCGGTGTACTGGCCGCGCACGACATCGGATGGTGCGATCGGCAACATGCTGCGAAAAACTTTGTTTTTCTCCTCACTGATGGGCACCGGCTCCAGGGCGGTAGGCGGCTCCATCGCCATGAACGCGAGAATCTGGAACAGGTGGGTCACCACCATGTCGCGAAACGCGCCCGTGGCCTCGTAGAAGCCCGCACGAGTGCCCAGGCTCAGCGTCTCGGGTACATCGATCTGTACGTGATCGATGAAGTTGCGATTCCAGATCGGCTCGAACAATCCGTTGGCAAACCGGAAGGCGAGGATGTTCTGCGCCGGCTCCTTGCCCAGAAAGTGATCGATGCGGAAAATCTGGTCCTCGCTGAACACCTCATGCAACTTGGCGTTCAACGACACGGCACTCGCCAGGTCGGTGCCGAAAGGCTTTTCCATGATGATGCGCGAGCGGGCCACCAGGTCGGCCTCGCCGATCATGCGCACTGCGTTCAACGCGGCATTCGGGGGCACACTCAGGTAGTGCAACCGCCGTGTCTCACCTTCTATGGATTGCTCGGCCTTTTGCACCGCAGCCTTCAAAGCCGCGGGCCCTGCGGACAACGGTACGTAGTCCAACGTTTTGGCCCAGGCTTCCCAGTCAGCCTCGACGACCTTCCGGGTGGAGAATTCGTCCAGCGCCTTGCGGGCGGCGGCCCGAAAGCCGTCGGCGTTCATGTCATCCAGGGACACACCGACAATTCTGCAGCCCGGAATAAACCCGGCATGCGACAGGTAGAACAAGCCCGGTAGCAGCTTGCGGTGCGCCAAGTCACCGGTTGCGCCAAACAGCACTACAACCTGCGGAAACCGCGGTCCCACGCCCGAAAGAATTTTTGCCACCGTACACCTTTTTGATCGGCCAGCGAGGACGCCCCTTAGGTCGGGTGCGCGGTGAGAATTTAGCTCATCTGCGTGACAATCGGTGACGCGTGAGTTAACTCGGCCTTCTGGCCTATTGCCGCATCACCACGACGAGGTAAATACAAGGCTCGCGGCCACGCGTTTCGTACGTACACTCAGTGGGTGGCCCCAAAAGAAGGCAATCGCCTGGCTCCATCTGGTGCACCGTCTCGCCTTCATGAAAGTTGAGCTTGCCCTTCAGCACCCAGATCACGTGACGGTTGAACGTGTATGAGGAAGCGGGAAAGGTCACCGAGGCTCCCGCCGGGAGCTCTACGCGGACCAACTCCAGCGGAAGGTCAGATTGTGGTGAAACCTGTCGCCGAACGTATCCCGTCGCGGGATCCTGCCAAAGGGGCTGCTCTTCCGCGCGTACGAGTCGACCTCCACCGTGCTCCGCACGGGCCAGCAGTGTCGACAGAGTCAGTCCGAACGCGCCCGAGAGGCGCCCAAGCAGGGTCGCCGTGGGACTTGCCTCACCCCGCTCGATTTTGCTGATCATGGCTTTTGAGACACCGGATCTCTCAGCCAGGTCCGCCAGTGACCAGCCCCGCGCCTCGCGCTCGATGGCGATCCGAGTCGCCAGTGGCTGAGTGGGGTCGTTGACTATAGTGGACATTGTACTACTATAGGAGACGACACCGTTCCGCGCAACCTGGGGAGTGACCATGCGTATTCGCGACGCCACCGATGCCGATGTACCGGCGATTCTCACCATCTATAACGATGTAGTGACGAACACGACTGCTATCTACGATGAGCGTCCTTCAACCCTCGAGGAACGCCAGGCGTGGTTCGACGGCCGCCGCAGTAAAAATTTTCCGGTGTTGGTGGGCGAGTTGAACGGCGAAGTAGTGGGGTTCTCCACCTTCGGCGAATGGCGTTCGCGCTGGGGTTATCGATATACCGTGGAGCATTCGGTCCACGTGCGTGCCGATTGCCGTGGGAAGGGCTTCGGTCGCAAGCTGATCGAGGTGTTGTTTCCACGCGCAGTGGCGTTGGGCATGCACACCATGATCGGTCACATCGATTCAGCTGCTACGGCCTCTCTTCGGTTGCACGAAAAATTGGGGTTCAAGATGGTGGGGACGTTCCGCGAAGTGGGGCGGTTGCGGGAGGGGTGGTTGAATGTGGTGGCGGTGCAGCGGGAGTTGTGACTCACCAGCCGACGGCCTGGCCGTCCTTACGGTGGTCTGACGCTGCTCGATACACGCCGGCAACGGGCTGCTCTGCCGCGCTGCTGGCCGGCGGGCCCTGGTGGGCCGGCGCTTTGGCACCAACACCCGTAGCCTCTGGCACAAACCAGATCGACTGGTACCCGCCCATGTCCTCCCCGTTGGTGGACTCAACCTTGTGCCCCATCGCCTGCAGCTTCGCCCCAACCAGGTCATACAGGTTGGATTCCAGGCTCAGCGTGTTGGATTCCTGAGAATGGCTGAACCGCGCGGCATCCGTCGCCGCTTGCGGATTGGCTCCCAGGTCGATCATGTCTATCAACACCTGCGCATGACCTTGCGCCTGCATGCTGCCGCCCATCAGCCCGAATGCCATCACCGGCTTACCGTCCTTCATCAGGAACCCCGGGATCAGTGTGTGAAACGGCCGCTTGTGAGGTGCGATAACATTGGGACTCTTCGGGTTCAGAGAGAAAAGGGCGCCTCGGTCATTCAGGACGAAGCCGTATCCAGGTACGGTGACTCCGGAGCCAAACGTGTCGTAGACACTGTAGATGAACGACACCATGTTGCCCCATCGATCGGCGGCAGCGAGATACACCGTGCCACCGACAGGATCTCCCATGGGCTCAGGCGTGCGGGCCTTTTTCGGATCGATGCGGCCGCAAAGCTCCGCCGCATGGGACTTCGAAAGCAGCTTCTCCACCGGTATCCTGGAGAATCCCGGATCTGCATTGAATGCATACAAGTCGGCGTAGGCCAGCTTCTTGGCTTCAACGAGCATGTGCCAATACGCCGGTGAGCGCGGCCCCAGCGCTGCCAGGTTCATATCCAACCTGGGAGCGCATACTTCCAGGATGTTCATCATCTCGAGGACCGCGAACCCCTGCGTGTTGGGCGGCATCTCGTAGATGTCATAGCCGTGATAGTTCGTGCTGATGGGTGTTTCCCACGTGGCGTGGGTCGCAGCCAGATCCTCCATCGTCATCGTCCCGCCGAGAGACTTTGACTTCGCGACGATCGCCCGCGCGATCTCTCCTTTGTAGAAGGCGTCCCGTCCCTGCGACTCCAGGACGCGAAAAGCCCTGGCAAGATCAGGGTTGCGGAAAATGGCGTAGTTGTCCGGCAGTTTGCCGTTCACGAGGTAGGTTTTGACCGAGTCGGGGTCGTCCTTCAGAACGTCGGCTCCGTAGATCCAGTCATTGCGAATGCGCTCGGTCACCCCGAATCCCTGCTCGGCCAACACGGCCGCGGGTTCCAGAGTTTGTTTGAACGTCATGGTACCGGCGCGTTTCAGAAGTGCGTCCCAGCCGTCGACGGCGCCGGGAACGGTTGCAGAGTCAATGCCATGAACGGGCATTTCCTTTGTGAAGCCACGTTCCGCCATGTGGCTGGGCGTAGCGCCTGAGGGCGAACGGCCGCTGGCGTTCAGTGCGATTAGTTTCTTCTCTTTCGCGACCCAGGCGAGGACAAACACATCCCCACCCATGCCCGCGCTGCCCGGCTCCACCAGGTTGAGGACCGCGGCGGTAGCCACAGCCGCGTCGAACGCATTACCGCCCGACTTTAATATCTGAAGGCCCGCCTGAGCTGCCAGGGGCTGACTGGTGGCAACCACACCGTGACGCGCTAACACTTCAGAGCGCGTCTGCGAAAGCCAACCGCTGGTGCGATCGCCACGAACGGCCGAGAAACCCGCCGCTGCCGGATGACCAGGGTCGGCCGAACCCGCGTCGGCTGAGTAGGACGACGGAATGCCAGCAAGTGTCAGTAATGTTGCAGCCGCCATTGAGGCCAGCGGCCGGCGGACCCTGTGATGTTTCATTGACGGGTTTATTGGTGCGGGCGCCCGGGGGCGGGGCACGCAGGATACTGCGAAAGCCGCGGGCGAGTCGCTGGTGCCGGGCGGCGCCCATCATCCACCGGCCGGCGTGCCGCGAATTGCGGGAGCCGATCAGCTCGACTTGCGCTTGGCCCTCTTGGTTCGCGTGGTCCGCTTGGCGGACTTGGTCGCCTTCTTGCGCGGCACCTTCTTCCCCTCGCTGCGCGCCTCGGACAGCCCGATTGCGATGGCCTGCTTGCGGTTCGTCACCTTCTTCCCGGAACGGCCGCTGCGCAGCGTGCCGTGCTTCATCTCGTCCATCGCTCTCTCGACCTTGCGCCCAGCCGCCTTGCTGTACTTGCGAGCCATGAATCGCCCCTCGATTGGTGACTGCAGGATCATGGTTCACTTTTCGCGGGCGAGGCTGTAGGAACACGCCACCCCTGCGTGTCAGACAAAATCGACATGTTGCGAACAGCCGAACGTTGCGAGACCTCGACAACACCAACACCGTGCATCCAGGAACAGTTGTTCTTGCTCGATTGGCACTTCGCCAACACGCGCGGCGGCATTTCCAGCACTTCCTTTGAAGAGGTTGCATGTGGTGCACACGCGCTCACTCACACTGGAAGAGGGCATCGAGCTCATTGGCAGGCTGTGCGACGGCGACGCCGGCCGGGCGCATGCCGCGCTCGCGCGTGCCTTCCCCGCGGGCTCAAAGACCTGTTCCGTGGCGTCGATCTACCGCGCCTGCGGACCCTAAGTATTTGATTTAGAAGGCACAATATAGCAGCGCTCCCGCAGTAGCCGCTGTAATTGACAATCATTCTCATTCCCAATTACCATAGTCTCCACTCGAAGGATATTGCTGAGCCGCACCACCAACTGAAGAGGCCCTGATGTACGTCTGCGTATGCCATGCCGTGACCGATAAAGACATCCGCAAGGCTGTCGATCGCGGCGCTTGCTCGCTCTTCGACGTACAGAACGAACTGCCGGTTGGAGCCTGTTGCGGCCGCTGCGAAGACACCGCCAAAAGCGTCGTCGACGAGTACTTGAGCAAGTGCCGACGTGATGCGGCAACTCAGTTGATTGCCCAACCTGCGCTCTAGGCGGGTAATCGTTCTCATTCCCGTTCGCTTCTAAAACCCGCTTTTCCGCGGGATTGGGCTCACTTCAGCAACTTTCATTGCGCCTCGCGCGCCGCTCCGCCAAGATCGCCGGCTGTCATTTGAAGCGGAGCAACGGCAATGAAGGGCGACCCGAAGATCGTGCAGCACCTGAACGTGGTGCTGAAGAATGAGCTCACCGCCATCAACCAGTATTTCCTTCATGCCCGGATGTTCGGCCATTGGGGACTCGACCGGTTGGAGGAGAAGGAAAAGCACGAGTCCATTGATGAGATGAAGCACGCGGACAAGCTGATTGAGCGCATCCTGTTTCTGGACGGGCTGCCCAATCTGCAGGACCTGGGCAAGCTGCTCATTGGCGAGAACGTGAAGGAGGCACTCGAGTGTGACCTCAAGCTCGAAATGGCGGCCCGGGTTGACCTGAAGGCGGCCATTGCCGACAGCGAGACACTGAAGGATTACGTCTCGCGGGAGCTGTTCGAGACCATCCTCGAGTCGGAGGAGGAGCACATCGACTTCCTCGAGACGCAGCTCGACCTCATCACCCGTATCGGAATCGAGAACTACTGTCAGACCCAGATCGGCGAAGACGACGAGTAGTCATACCCGTCAAGCTCATCCGCTGAACGCTCACTGCAGAGCGTTCAGCACTTCCTGCGCAGCTGTAGTGGAGGAAGCCGGGTTCTGGCCCGTAATCAGGTTGCCGTCCACAACCACATGTGCACTCCAGTCCGCCGCGCGCGAATACTGACCGCCCAAGCGGCGCAGCTCGTCTTCGACGAACCAGGGCACGAGATCCGGACCGTTGACCGCAAGCTCCTCGGTGTTTGAAAAGCCGGACACGGTGCGGCCCTCGATCAGCGGCGCGCCGTCCGCCTTGCGTGGCTTGCGGAGCGCGGCCACCCCGTGGCAAACCGCCGCGATCGGCTTCTTCGCCCGGTCCATCGCCTCAATGATCGCGATGGATTTCGGATCATCGGTGAGATCAAACACCGGACCCAATCCGCCGCAATAGAACACCGCGTCGTAGTCAGCTGGATTGATGCTGGCCAACGTGACCGTGTTCGCCAGCGCCTGCCGGGCAACCGCATCAGCTAGAAACCGGCGAGTGTCGTCGGTCTGCGCCGCGGCAGACTCGCTGATGGGATCAATGGGCGCCACGCCACCGCTCACCGAGGCGAGCGTCACCTTCGCACCCGCGTCCTGGAAGGTGTAATAGGGCGCTGCGAGCTCTTCGAGCCAGGTGCCGGTCCTGTGGTCCGTGCCGGGTACGGCGCTGACGGAGGTCAGGACAATCAGAATCTTCAAATCGTTCTTCCGCAACAAGGACCCGTGTCCAAAAGGTAATCACGCCCAGGTATATAATTCCTCAACGGCGCTTTATAAACTCCCGGCCCCATGAAACCCTGGCTGATCAATTTATTCGTCGCCGCGGCCGGAGTGGTGATCCTCGTCATCGGTGCCACCTGGCTGGCCTCCAGCGGGCTGCAGGATCCGGCGAACCACTTCGTCGGACGGCCGCCCCTGGATCTGCAGGCATCCAACATCACATTCGCAAGCGGCGCTGGCGTGCTCATTCACGGGTGGCTCGTACCCGGCAAGCCGAAGCAGGGCGTGGTATTGCTCCTGCACGCGGTGCGCGGCGATCGCCGCGACATGATCTCGCGTGCCGAATTCCTGCGCACCAAGGGCTACGCCGTGTTGCTCATCGACTTTCAGTCCCATGGGGAGAATCGCGGTCGGCGCATCACCTACGGCTATCTCGAATCGATGGACGTCACGGGCGCCATTCAGTACCTGCATCACAAGCTGCCCGGTGAGAAAGTTGCCGTCATCGGCGTGTCGATGGGGGCAGATGCGTTCGTCCTGGCCGATGGCCGCCCGCCGGTAGATGCGGTGGTTCTCGAACAGATGTATCCGACAATCAATCGAGCCATAGCCAGCCGGGTGCGTTCCAACATCGGTCCGTTCGCGCCACTGTTTTCATCCCTGGTAATGGTGGAAATGCAGTCGCGGATGGAGCTTCCAGCCGACCGGCTCAGCGCCATCGACCGGATGGGGAAGATCGGCGCACCCGTTCTGATCGTAAACGGCACCGAGGACAATCACACCACTATCGAAGAAGCGCGTGCCGAGCTTGCTGCCGCCGCTCCACCGAAGGAACTGTGGGCGGTTGAAGGAGCAGGGCACGTGAATCTGCACGAATTCGCCAAGGCGCAGTACGAGCGTCGCGTCGGCGACTTCCTGGCGCGTTACCTGCCGCCCGTGACTGCGCAATAACGCTGACAAAGCCTACCGGCGGTGTCCGCTAGGCCCATTTATAGAGTAAGACGCTGGATTTTCCTAAATCCTCCGCTGCTTCGATTCGGCTGTGCCGCGTGCTAACGTGCGGCGGACACAGTCGAAAACCATGCCCACAGCACCCAACAAAGCGTCGGTTGAGCAGCTGCGCAACGAGCTGGGAGCGCGCTTCTACCGGCCGCTGATGAGCTTCTTCCTGCGCCGGATCAAGGACCGCTCCCTGGCCGAGGACCTGACCCAGGACGTCCTCCTGAAGGTCGTACGGGCCGCCGAGAAGAGCCAGATCGAACGGGCCGACAGCTACGTTTTTAAAGTCGCAATCAATCTCCTGCGCGATCAGCGGCGGCGGGCCCAGCGGACGGGACCTGCCATCTTTGTGCCGATTGAAGCGGACCGCGACGGCCACCTGGAAAGTCAGCTGGTGGAGGCAATCTCCCCCGAGCGCGTCTTACTCAGTGAGGACTCGCTCGCCGATGTCCTGCGTTCCCTCGAAGAGCTCGGCGAGCTCACTCGTAATATCTTTATCTTGTTCCGGCTCGAGAATATGAAGCAGAAGGACATCGCCGCCCTGTATGGAATCGGGCAGAGCACTGTCGAGAAGCACGTGGTGAAAGCCGTGCTGCATCTCGCGAAGCGCTACGGGACCGAGCGATGAGCGGCATTGAGTCGAGTGACGTCGAGATCGGCCGACTGGAAGAAGCGGCCGCCTGGCGGGTGCGCCTGGCCGAGCAGGATCTGGAGTCCAGTCCGGAGCTGTGCGAATGGCTGGCCGCGGATGAGCATAACTTTTCCGCCTGGCGGCAGGTGCAGGACCGCTGGTCCTTTTTTGCAGAGCACGCCACAGCGCCCGAGGTGATCAATCTCAGGCGCCAGGCCCTGGCGCACGCGCATGAAGCGGGTCGGGGTCGATGGGTTCGCTCGAAGCGATTCGCCGTTGCACACAGCTTGGGGATTGCCGCGGGCATTCTCGTGGCTACGGTGGGCGCGTTATTTCTGTGGATGCAACAACCCGATGTTTACAGCACTCGCGCCGGTGAGCGCCGGGTCGTAACACTGGCAGACGGGTCGCAGATTGCACTCGACTCGAGGAGTGAAGTGCAGGTCCGCTACTCCGCGCACGCTCGCGAGCTGACCCTCGCCAAAGGGCAAGCCAGGTTTGATGTAGCACATGATGTTGAGCGGCCGTTTACGGTCACCGCTGCCGATCACAAGGTCATTGCGACCGGCACGGCGTTCAACATGGACCTGTTTGGTCCGAGCCTGCTGGTTACCTTGATTGAAGGTCATGTCGTCATTGCAGCTGTTAGCGCTAACACGGAGCCCGCTCAAACAGACACCGTGATTTCCCCAATCAACCTCGATGCGGGCGAGCAAGTCGTCTTCTCTCCCGAAACACCGCCCAGTGTTGCTCGAGTCAACCTGGGCCAGGCCACCGCCTGGGAGAACGGGGAGGTCGTCTTTGAAAACGACACCCTGTCAACCGTGGTGGCCCGAATCAACCGTTATGCCCGCCATGGCGTAGTTATTGCTGACACGCAGACCTCTCAGCTACGCATCAGCGGGGTGTTTCACACAGGCGACATCGATGGGTTCGTGAGTACGATCGTGGCGTATCTGCCTGTACGCGCGGACAAATCCGGCGACGGGACGACTCACCTGGCATATCGCTGATGCTCGCGGCACGGCTGTCAGCCGATCCTCCAAGGCCGTCCGCGCGGAGGATTCTTGAAAAGCCGGCGTCTGTATCCAGTGTGAGCCCCAAAAACTGCGGGCTTTCGACGATGACTAACGAGGGGGTCGAATGGTCATTCGGACGCATCGGATGCGCACAGCATCTGGTCTCGCTACTGTTTGCGCGCTGGGCGTGCTCGGCACCGCCGTCGCCCAGGCAGCGGATCGCAGCTTTCGCTTTGATATAGCCAGTCAATCCTTGTCGCAGGCCTTGCGCAATTTCGCGCACGTCTGCGGCCAGGAAGTCGTCTTCACCGAGGACATGGTTGCCGGCCAGGCAACCTCGCTCAAGGGCGAATACACAGCCGAGGCAGCTCTGAACCGGCTGTTGCAGGGGACCGACCTGGTGGCCGAGCGCTCCTCCTCTGGTGCCATCATGATTCGGCGCCGATTGCGGGAAACAGGCGCTGACGTACGAGCGCCGATGACTTTCGGCAGGACCGCTTCAGCGGGTGCACTGCAGGTCAATACCGCGGCCTATGCGGCGGAAGCAACCGGTGCGTCTGATGCCGCTCCCGCGCCGCCAACGCGAATCGCAGCGGCACCTCCAGCGCCGCCGCCTGCCCTGGAGGAAGTCATCGTCACCGGCACCAAGCGAGCGGAGAACATTCAGTCAGTCCCGAGCTCAGTGTTTGTCGCGACTGCCATAAGCATGGAGCGCGCCAACATCCGTGACTTCGATGATCTCGTGAAGATCGCACCCTCGCTCACGATAACGAAGACGAGCCAGCCGGCCAACAACAGTATCAACATTCGCGGCATCGGCACGTACGCCTACTCGATCGCGACCGAGTCCAGCGTGGCGGTCGTAGTCGACGACATTCCCCAGGCGTTTCAGGCCGAGGCTTTCTCCTCATTTGTGGACGTCAAGCAGGTTGAAGTTCTGCGTGGACCGCAGAACACGCTGTTTGGCAAGTCTGCTTCAGCCGGTGTCGTCAACATCACGACAGAATCTCCAACGTCGACATTCACCGGTCGCGCGGAAGTCATGCACACGTTCGATGACGAGTCGCGCTACCAGGCGACCCTATCGGGCCCCATTGTCGATTCGCTGAAGTTCCGCCTGTCCGTCAACCACAGCGAATACCAGGGCAACGTCTATGACCTTTCGACCAGGACCTGGCTGAATGGCGAGCAGGATTCCACTGTCCGCGGCAAGTTGCTATGGGAACCCGGAGATTCCTGGAAGGTGACCTTGTCACCTTACTTCACGCATACCCCGGCGGGGTGTTGCGCGGGTGCGCCGTTGTTCATCAGTCCGGGTGTCACGTTCGGCAAGACCAACGTGCCCCAATCAACGATTCTGCGGGGCATCACGGTCGGACCCGACAACCGGACCACCCGTATGGACGTCGCCGCCCGCGGTGATGGCCAGGACTATGGCAGCGGCCTGAAGATCGAGCGTCAGCTGGGTAGCCTGAATCTGGCGTTCATCTCCTCCTATGACCACTACGAGCTGCACGATATCCAGGACACGGACTCATCGGACTTCAACTTCCAGACAGTGGCTCCCACGGCGCCACTGGGCGGATCCGCCAACGGCGGCTTCTTCAAGATCAGTTCCGTGACCGATGAGCTGCGCCTGACTTCAGGCGACAGCGGCCCCTTCCGCTACGTGACGGGCCTGTACTACAGCCGCACCGGCTCCCTACGCGATTTCGTCCGCGGCTCGAATTCACTCGGCACGTTCAACAATCTCACGTCGCTGCCTTCGACCAACAGCACGGCCTACGCGAGCTATGTCTCCAACGCGGTTTCGCAGAACTTCGCCGCGTATGGTCAGTCGACCTACGACATTCTCGAAAAGCTCGGTTTGACGACCGGCCTGCGGGTGAACCGGGAGAAGATCAGCTACAACTTCATCGATCGTGGCAACCACGTGAGCTACGGCTCCCCGGAGTGCTCCACACAGTCGCCCACATTGCCGGTTTCGACCTGCAATCAATCGACCTCGGTGACCGGTCGGGCGAGCCTCCAGTACCACCTGACCGAGGACATGATGGTTTTCGGTGGTTATGCCCGCGGCTACAAGGGTCTGGCGTACGACCTGACCAGCACGCTGACCACGCGATCGCTGCTCGCCACCGGACCGCTCAAGGGTATTCCCGTAGCCGATGCCGTCGCAGCCAAGCAGCCCATTCCGGCCGAAACGGTGAACAGCTACGAGATCGGGTTCAAGAGCACCTTCTTCGACCGCCGGTTGACCTGGAATGTCACGGCGTTCGATGAGGAGTTCCAGGGCTTCCAGGCGCAGAGTCGCGATCAGATCACGGGTCAGAATCTCCTGAACAGCATTGGCAAGGTGACATCTCGGGGTGTTGAGACTGAGCTCGCGGCGGTCGTTGGGGACTTCACGTTCAGTAGCGGCGGCGCCTACGATCGTGCGGTGATGGAGCGATTCCCGAACGCGACGTGCTTCCCGCTGCAGACTGTTGCGCAGGGCTGCGTAGGTAGTCAACAGGACCTGTCGGGCAAACCCCTGTTCAACGCACCGAAGTGGAACGTCAGTGCCAATGGTCAGTATGACGTGCCGTTCACTTTTCACGACTGGAAGCCGTTTGTGACGGGCAGTGTCCGGTGGCAATCACAGGTGGTGTTCAACCTGCTGCAGGATCCCGACTCGATACAGAAAGCCTACAGCCTGTTCGACATGGCCGTGGGTGCGCAGGACGAGCACTGGAAACTGACCGTGTTCTGCAACAACGTGTTTGACAAGAGCTACGCGCTCACACGTGGCCGCAACGGAGTGTTCAACATCAGCCAGACGACAAATCCGCCCACGGATGCAATCAACTGGACGCCGGCGCGCGACAGCGTGCGCTACTTTGGAATTCGCGTAGGGGCGAATTTCTGAGCATGGGCGTAGTGGGGCGGCGGGATTCGCTACCGACGCGGGCTGGCGCCATTGCAATGATCATCGCGGCGGCCGCCGCAACCGCGCCGTCCCACGCGGCGCCCGGCCTCACCCCCGTGCCGGTAATCACTGCCGCCGCGATGGCCGCAACCGCTTCCATCCCGCCGTATAACGCGACGGTCAGTGGACGCATTCTGCCGATGTCTCGGGAACTGCTCGTGCGCCTGGCCAAAGAGGGCCGGGCGCTCTCACTGGATGGCGTACCGGTCTTCAATGGCGACGACAAGTTCCTGCCAGGCAAGATTGCCCTGGGCCTCGCCGAGTTTCTCGTTTCGGTCCCCGCAGATGATCCTCGACGCGCTGAGTACCTTGCGGGTTTCCGCCGCATTTCCAAGCTCACGGTAGATGATGCCAACGATTCCTGGGGCATCTACTACTACATGTCGGGCCTCAACAAGCTGCGCAAGGCCGGGATGTTGAGTGCGGCAGTGGATCGACTGACACTCGCGAAGCTGCGAGTCCGACTCGATTGGCGCAGCTTCGTAGACGTCGACACCTTTACGCTGATTGACCACCCCAACAACTACTATTGCGTGGCATTTGGAATTGCGCGCCTGCGTGTGCAGATGGGGTGGGAAGAGGCCGCCGGTTCCGAACGGCTGTTGCAGAAAATGCTCGAGCACTATCGGCAGTTCTCCGGCGAGTATGGATTCGCCGACGAAACGGACGGCGACGGCCGGTTTGATCGTTACAGCGTGTTGTTGAGCGCCGAGATCGCACAGAAGTTTATTGAGACCGGCGCGCAGCCGCCCGCCGAGGTCATCGGTTGGGTGCGCAAATCGGCCGACGTCATGCTCCAGCGCCTCAACCTCAACGGCGACGGATTCGAGTATGGGCGCAGCCTGGGCCCCTACGGCCTGACCGCAATGATAGAGGTGCTCACCGCCGCAGCCGTTCTCGGAGTGTTGAACGAGCAGGAGAAAGCGCTCGCGTACGCCTTCATTTCTCGCGCGGGACAACACTACGTCGAGTTCTGGCTGAATCCGAAAACGGGCTCCGTTGACATGTGGGACCAGGGCAGGCGGACCGATGCCTATCGCGGCAAGTTTCGTATCCTGGGCGAAAACCTGTCGCTGGCGCACCAGTTCGTCTATACGAACGCCTTCTGGAATCAGCTCGGTTTCCAGGACCGGCCACCGATGCCCGATTTCGCCGCGGCGCTGCAGCACCTTCCCAAGCGAACAGTAACGTGGTTCGCGCGCGGCGAGTATGACCGGATGCTGCTGACACTGCGGGATCGTGGCCACGTGCTCGGCTTGCCGCTCATCAATGGCGGCACGAGCCAACACATGCACAATCCGTATTTCCCGATTCCCTACTCACCGGGAATGCTCGACAGTGTGGCGGACGGCAGCGCGCCGCAATTGATCCCGCAACTCACCCTGGCCGACGGCGCGGTATTGGCACCCCTGGCTTATTTTCAACACGTGAGCGTGCTGGAGCGGACTCACCGGACCGTCATCACATTCCAACAGCCACAGCTCGACAAACTGGGCACGGAAAGCCCGGTCGCCGATGACCGTTTCTCACTGACTTCCACGTACACATTGGAGCCGGGGCGGATCACCCGCAGCGATGTGTACACCCCCCGAAGCGCGGTGCCGCTCAAAAGCGTCCGAATCGAATTCGCCACGTACTCGGACCAGCCCGTCCTGCGGGGCACAACCACCACCTTTGGCCGGGGCGCCGTGCGCAAATTCTCGGCTTTCGGCTTTGAGCGGTGCGACGTCGCGCCCGTTCAAGATGATGTCGCCTATCACACCCCCACCGGTCCGTTCGCTACCCGCGTAGTCTGTGAAAATCCGTCCCGCACCCTCCAGGGTCCTTTGAGACTCGGCTGGACGTTGAGTTATCAATAGCGGGGGTAACCCGCAATTTTAGCGGTTTCCGCCGCCAAGTCGGTCACCGTGGTTACATCTGACTGACACGTTGAGTTGCCCCGGGGAACGCTCGCTGTTGCTCCGACACCCCATCCCCCGCAGAACTGTGAAGTAGTTGCGTCGCGGGTTCGCATAATGCATGGAAAGAAGCCCCTGCGCGCTGTATGACACGCGCGGTGGCAGGCTAGACTGCAGGTCCAGGGGGAATCGGGCTGTGTCGAGCCTGAGCGCGCGGCGGATTGCGCGTACTACATAAGAAATGGAGCCGGCGCCAGGACCGCGCCGGGCCAACCAAAGGGTTTCAGACCTATGAAGCGACTGCTAGCCATTGCGCTCACCAGCCTCCTGATGGCGGGCGCGACTGTAACGGCCAAAGACAAGGCGCCTGCGGCAATTGCCAGGGGCACCCGGATCGGCGTGGTCAATCTGCTGGATCCGGAGGTGATGCACTATCACTCCGCCAAGCAGACCTTCAACAGCTTCCTGAAGATCCGGGCGGTCACCTGGAATGTGGATGACATGTTGAATGCGGCACTGCAGGAGCAGCCCGCGGCGGCGGGGCTCACGCTGACCCCGTTGGCGCCGACTGACACACTCGTGCGCGCTCGCGAGAGTTGCTTTGTCAATGCGCCCCTCGTGAAGGCGAAAGGGCTGCCGAAGAATTGCGCAGCCGGCCTGCTCGAGCTGGCGGCCAGCGCGAATGTCAGCTACCTGATTGTCATGGCCCCGGGCCTCAACAATGCGGATCACAACGATGGGGCGAAGCTGGAAGAGAGTGAAATGCTGCGCGGTTGGGGATTTGTCACGCACGAACGCGGTGGCGCCAAAGACCGGCCGACCCTGTTCAGTGAAGTCGAATTGTTGTTGATCGCTGTTGCACCGGAAGGCGTCACCCTGCGCGCCCGGCAGTGGGGCGGCGGTTATAACTATCAATGGCAGAGCTACACGGTCCCCGCCGACCCCAAGGCGTTCCCGCCCGAGCAACTGGAACAGCTGCAGTCCCTGTTCGCCACCATCCTCACGCGGCAGGCCAAGGACTTCATGGACCAGGTGCACGTCGAGTAGAGGCGTCGTTCGCCGTGCCACACAGCGCCTGGACTGAGTGACGGAAGTCACACTTTCGAGCGCTGCCGGCTCGAGAAATCTGCGAATGAGACGAAAATCCACGAGGGAACGGGGCCCGGCAACGCACGCTGCAACATAAATCGGCGCAAGGCCAAGGACACGAACGATGATTATCCGGCGTCTCGACGCAAGCCTCCTGGTTACCTTACTGGCAACGCTGCTTGGCCTCAGCGCTTGCGGCGGGGGTGGCGATTCCGGCAGTTTCAGCAACGCCGCCCAGTCCACATCGACCTACACCAAAGGGGTGTTCCTGCCGGCAGCCACTTTCGCAGCCAAGTGCGCCGCACCCCGCAGCGGAACGGACCCCGTCACCCATGCCACTTTTCCGGACTCAAAGGGCACCAGCACCGATGAGAACAACTGGCTGCGTTCCTGGACCAATGACCTGTACCTCTGGTACAGCGAAGTGCCGGATCTCGATCCCGCGTCCTCGGCCACAATGGATTACTTCAATCTGCTGAAGACTCCCGCCACGACTCCGTCGGGGTCTGCGAAGGACAAATTTCACTTTACGGAAACTACCCAGGAGTGGGAGTCGCTGTCACAGTCCAACATCGATGTGGGCTACGGCGTGCAATTTGATGTCATCGCGCCGAAGGTGCCGCGCCACATCGTGGTCGCCTACACCGAAGCTGGATCGGCGGTGAGTCAACCCCCTTTGAGTCTTGCGCGCGGCGCGGTCGTCCTCGCTATCGACGGGAACGACATCAACACCACTACCCAGGCGGGAGTGGACGCCCTGAACGCTGGACTCTCGCCGGTTGCGCTGGGCGAGATGCACACATTCCAGATCCAGGATATCGGCTCCACCACTTCGCGATCGGTCACTCTGCAGGCCGCCAGTGTAACCACTCATTCGGTAGCCATGACCCAGACATTTGCCACTGCGACGGGCACTGTGGGCTACCTGCTGTTCAACAACCAGCTCGCGCAGGCAGAAACGGAGCTGATTACCGCAATCAACACGTTGAAGTCGGCCGGTGTAACCGATCTCGTGCTCGACCTGCGCTACAACGGCGGCGGCTACCTGGATATCGCCAGCGAGCTCGCGTACATGATCGCAGGTCCGCAGATGACGGCCGGACAGACCTTCGAGCTGATCAAGTTTAATTCCAAGCACCCGACGACGGACCCGGTGACCGGTAATGCCCTCGCACCGACGCCGTTCTTCACCACGACACTCGGCCTGTCAGTCACCCGGGGCCAGGCGTTGCCCTCACTGAACCTGCAGAAGTTGTATGTACTCACGGCTTCGGGCACCTGCTCAGCCAGTGAGTCGGTGATGAACAGCCTGCAAGGAGTCGGCGTGCAGGTCATTCAGGTCGGCACGACGACCTGCGGCAAACCCTATGGCTTCTACCCGCAGGACAATTGCGGTACGACCTATTTCAGCATCCAGTTCCAAGGCATCAATGCGCGCAGCTTCGGCGGCTATTCCGACGGCTTTTCCCCCAAGGCGGGAATGACGGCGAGTACCGGCACCGACGCCACCTTCCCGGGTTGCACCGTGGAGGATGATTTCACGCACGCGCTCGGCGACCAGAACGAGAGCCTGTTATTTTCCGCGCTGTCCTATCGCGCAACGCAAAGTTGCGGCACACCGCCTGCGGGAGTGGCACCGGGTGGCGTCATCAAGCGGATGGCGCAGGTAGTAGGGCAGAGCTACCTCGTTCGATCGCCCATGCGAGAGATTCGCATCCTGCGCCCTAAACCATAGGCTGTCCGTTCCCGGCGACATAGTTGTTCCCCGTAGAACTTCCAACCTCTAAACCGGTGCTTACGGTGGCGGGGTGTATTCAACGCAACCGGGCCAAACGCCCGGTGCGTCATGGGAGGTTCAAATGGTTTCGACTACCAGCCGTTCGCGTGGTCCATTGTATGGAAACAACAGCCGGCCAATACGCCTGGCGATACAACTTCTGACACTGTTGCTCGCCGCCTGCGGCGGTGGCGGCTATAACGGCAGCGGGAACATGGGGCCGCCGCTGGCTCCAACGGTGACAATCGCTATTGCGCCGACAACGATCACTCTCGGTCAAAGCGCGACGTTGACCTGGTCGACGATGAATGCCAGCACGTGCTCCGCGAGCAGTGGTTGGACTGGGAACGAGGCAACGAGCGGAACACAAACGGTGACACCGACCGGGACCGGTAGCGTCACCTACACGTTGAGCTGCACCGCGCCAACCGGCAGTACGTATTCCGGTGGAGGCGGCGGACAGGCTTCGATGTCCGCCACGCTCACAATCAATCCAGCCAGCGCGTTCTCATTCACGACGCTCGTATCCGATACGGCCAGCAACGGAGCGTTGGTTGTAGACGCCAATCTGAAGAACCCCTGGGGTGTGGTGTTCGGTCCGACAACCCCGGTTTGGGTTGCCAACAACCACACGGAGACTTCGACGCTCTACGACGGCAACGGGAAGCCGCAACCGGCAGCAACGCCATTGATTGTGAATACGCCACCCGCCGGCGCAGTCACATTTGCTCCGACCGGGATCGTATTCAACGGCTCGGCAACGGACTTCATGGTCACCGCTGCGGGCAAATCCGGGCCGGCGCGGTTCATATTCTCCGGTGCAGGCGGAATGATTGCCGGCTGGTCGCCGACAGTTGACACGACGCACAGTGTGACCATGTACCCGGCCGCCGGCGGCGATTCCGGGGGCGCGATCTATAAAGGACTGGCCATCGCCAAGAACGCTACGGGGGCGAGCTTCCTGTACGCCACCGACTTTCACAACAACAAGGTGGATGTCTTTGACACGACCTTCGCGAAGCAAACATTGGCTGCCGGCGCCTTCGTCGATCCCAAGTTGCCGGCGGGCTATGCCCCGTACGGGATTCAGGCAATTGCCAATGGAACGGGTGGGGCGGTGCAGATCTATGTGTCGTACGCCAAACAGGACTCGAACGCGGAAGACAATGTCTCCGGGGACGGCCTCGGCATGGTTGATATTTACGATGCCACCGGCGCGTTTATCAGACAGTTGGTACCACCTGGCGGCGCGTTGAACGGCCCGTGGGGAATGGCACTGGCGCCAGCGGACTTTGGAACACTCAGCAAGACCCTCCTGGTCGGCAACTTCGGCGACGGCAAGATCAACGGGTACGATCCCGCCTCCGGCACCTTCATGGGCGCGATCATGGACTCTTCCAGCCATCCCTTCGCAATGCCGGGACTGTGGGGAATTGCGTTTGGCAATGATGCCGCCAACCAGCCGCATAACACGCTGTTTTTTGCAGCGGGTATCAATGACGAGGCGAACGGCAGCTACGGCCGAATCGACCTGGGCGGACCCCCCAGCTTGAATGCCGCACCGGTCGTGACACTGACGGTCCCGACTGGCAATCTCACTGGCACTGTCGCTCTGACGGCAACGGTGCAAGACGCGCTTGCAGTGAGCAAGGTTCAGTTCTTTGCGAATACCGGCACTTTGCTGGGTACGGCAGCGGCTTCTCCGTACACGGTTCAGTGGGATACCACTACCGTGGCGAATGGCAGCGTTTCCATCACAGCCGTTGCGACGGATAACGATGGCAATGTGGGGTCCTCCGCCGCGACGACTGCGACGGTCGCGAACTGAGCGTCCTCTAGCGCGCACAACGCCCCGGGCGTCGGCGGACGCCCGGGGGCCGCGTGGTCGGGCAACGCCTCGACTCTCTAGGCGCAGAAACGACAAGGGGTGCCGTGTGGCACCCCTGAATTCTGTGGGCCTGGACGCTTGTCATCGCTCTCCAGGTCCAGCTCGGCTTTTACCCCGAGTCTCAAATGCCCCTTTTCGGGATCACCTGAATGGTAAGGGCGCAAGTCGCGATGTCAACCCGATCCTAGTCGGGTCAGCCCCAGTGCGGATGCCACACCGCGACGAATTTCGTCGAACTGCACGAATCCGATTTTCGCAGCCAAGTTCTCTACAGCAACAAGTCTTAACACCCGTTGCGCGAATCCGTCCGGCATCATACAAAGGTGCACAGGGACGTGCGCCCTGCACAAACCCACTCATGCACTCAACACCATCGACCGTTCAAATGGGCCTCGCGGAGGACCCCGAATTCTTTGCTCTGCTGACGAGAAGCTATGCCCGTCTCGTGGGCCGCCCGCTGGTGCCGGAAGGGCGTGGTGCCGCATGGCTCTACCACGAAGCCCCGTTTGCCGTGGTGGCGCATAACACCGAAGCGGATCCCCGCTTCATCTACGCAAACAAAACCGCTCAGACCTGCTTCGAATACCCGTGGGCCGAATTCACCCAACTGCACTCGCGCTCATCCGCCGAGCCGCCGAATCGCTTCGAGCGGCAGCGCGTGCTGGAAAGCGTTGCGCAAAACGGGTGTGTGACGGGCTACAGCGGCCTGCGAATTTCCCGGTCGGGGCGCCGCTTCTGGATCCAGGACGGGGTCGTCTGGCAACTGATGAATGAAATTGGCATTTCATTCGGCCAGGCCGCGATGTTTCCCACCTGGCGCGACGTCTGAGTCGATTGGGTGTCATTCAGCGACCGGGCATCGGCAGGCATTCCATCACCTCGACTGCCTTGCCAGGGAAGATTGCGAAGTGCGGATGGTTCTCAAACAGTTTCGCAGCATCTTCATGACTGTCGGCCTGTAGGACGACATAGCCTGTTATGGCGTTGCGAATATCTTCGACGCCGTTCTTCGATACTAATTTGGTGCGCCCGAGCGGGCCGCCTGCATTGACGATGCGATCAGCGTTGCGTTGCATCCATTGGCCCCACGCCACCATTCCCTTCTGGGCGGTTGCGGGTTCAATGTCTGCCTTGGTTGCGCTGGGATCACCCATGTAGATCGCCAAGAACTGTTTCACGTCCATTTCTCCAGTAGCTCGTTGCGGGGCGCGCGGAGCCGAATCGGTAGATACCGCCGGACCGCACTACGCGATTTTAGAACAAGGGTGCCCGGAGCCGGAATCGACCGGCATGGCCTTGCGGCCGAGGGATCTTAAGTCCCTTGGTAGATGTCATAACTTTCGGATTTCACTGCCATTTTAACCCGGCTCGAAACCTCGTGTGTAAGAAACTGTGTAAGTCGGGCCTGCAGAGCTAGAGACCCGCACGTTTAAACGTTTTGATTGCTCGGTCCATCCAAGGTCCCGTCAGCCGAACCCAGCGGCGTGAGTCCAGGGGTAACCGAGTCCATGAAGCCCATCAGAATATTCGTGCCCCTTTTTTGGGTTGCACTGGCGTTTATCCCAACAGCCTCTGCGTCGGTTGATACACAGGCAGTTGAGCCAGCCTTCGAAGAGATCGGACCCCCGCCAGAGGAGGCTCACGCGATCAAGCTCGCTGGAAAGAGCGAGAACCCGACTCCGGAGACGTGGTTGAGAATGCGTGCGGCAAAAGCCCCACCGTGGTGGTTGGGCCCATGCGGCCGATTGGTAATTAGAAATGTTTCCCAGACAGCGCTGATCCCGTTCCTGCCGGACCCTGCGAAAGCCACAGGCGCGGCCGTTATCCTTGCGCCGGGCGGGGGAACTCTGGTGCATTGCATGGACGTACAGTATCAGATGGCCAAATGGCTCAACGACAGAGGTATAGCGGCCTTCGTGCTGAAATACAGGCTCGTGCCGACGCCGAAGAATCTGAGCGCGTTTCTCGGGGTCGTGGAGCGCCGTCCGCCGGTTGTGTATTCAGACCTCGTCCCCGAGAAAATACAGCTTGCGGAGTCGGCCATGACACACGAAGACGGATTGGAAGCGGTGCGATACGTGCGCACACACGCGTCTCGTTTCAAAGTATCGCCGGACCGCATTGGATTCGTGGGCTTTTCTGCTGGTGGCTTCACAGCAGTTGGAGTGGCATTGCAGGCCGACCACTCGAGTCGCCCGGATTTGGTGGCGCTCATTTACGGGTCCATGCCGGGCGAAATCACAGTTGACGCATCGGCCCCGCCCATTTTCATCGCCGCCACATCAGATGATCCGCTCTATTCCATTGGCGCAACCGTAGATCCTTACCTGAATATTTATCGTGCCTGGCAGCATGCGCACATTCCAGCCGAGATTCACATGTTCGCCACCGGTGGTCACGGTTTTGGCATCACTCCACACGGAAAAAGCAGCGACCAGTGGCCGGCTCTTCTTGACCATTGGCTTCACGAGCGAGGGTTCGCGGACAACGACGCGAAGGTTCAACGCTGAGTCCCTCAGGCAGGCTCCTGGCGCGGCACGCACCGGGCAACGTTGTCAGTCTACGGGAACACCAACTTGTAGTTGCGTAAATCCTCTTGAAAAGCGTTGCAGCGGGAAAGTTGTTTGCGTATGTCACGAGCCGCGCCGTGCGGCCGTTGCCGTCTATGAACGGATGAACTTCCGTCACCACAAACAGGGCCATCATCGCTCGTGCCAATGGGTGAGCGAGCGCCTCTATGCGTGCGAACCCTTCTCGCAATGTGCCCGGCACGAGTTCCGGTACGACAAATAAGGTGCTGCCCGCCTGGTTAGGCTTGTCCGGCCCACGGCAACTCACCGATATCTACCTGCTTGCCCTTTCGGTCCGCCGCGAGGGACGGTTCGTCACTTTCGACACTGGCATCCCTCTTGCGGCGGTTCGTAAGGCAACGAATCATGACCTGGTGGTGTTGTAGCCGGTAGGGAGAGTTCCTCGCCAGACCGGGCGAACCGACGGCGGAAGGGCCAACAAGCCGCTATTCGCAAAGAGGTGACAGTTGGTCTGCTGCGGCGGAACTGCCTTTTGATCCAGCCGCCCGGTATGACACTATCCCAATTTGGCGTTGGCACCGGACGCCGCGGCATTACTACTTTGGTCTCGGAAAATCGGTGCCACCCGTACTGTAGGCGCCAGCAGATTCGAATGAGCGTCATATCCAGGTAGCGCTCGCAACCCGACCCGGCTATATACCAGCAGTGGCACCAAGAGTGGCTGTGGTATGGGGAAAGTCGCGGCATGTTGAAGGATCCAAACAACTGGGCGCGGCTTGCCCCGTACCTGGACCAGGCGTTGGATCTGGCCGGGGATGAGCGCACCACCTGGCTGAAGCAGCTCGAGCAGACGGACTCCGAAACCGCCCGCGATGTACGCATCCTGCTCGGCAAGCTCGAGAATCTCAATCGCATGGGCTACCTCGAAGGCTCACCGCTGCAGTCCGAAGGCATGGATGGAGCGATGCCGGCTCTGCAACGCATGGTCCGCGAGCGCGTGGAAGTTGAGTCCGGAGACTGGCTCGAGAGCTCCCCCGATGTGGCGCAGTCACTGGCAAAAGACGACCGCCCTGCGGGACTCACTGCGGGTGAAATGCTCGGAGTGTACCGGCTGATCCGGGAAATCGGCCACGGTGGCATGAGCACCGTGTGGCTGGCCGAGCGCGACGATGGCCAGTTGAAGCGGCAAGTGGCCTTGAAGCTGCCTTTCTCGGGTCCGCTGCGCGCCCAGATGGTCGAGCGTTTCAAGCGCGAACGCGACATCCTGGCGGCGCTCACGCATCCCAACATCGCCCGGTTGTATGACGCCGGTATCGCTGAATCCAGTCAATCCTATCTCGCGATGGAGTATGTGCCGGGTTATCCGCTGACGCACTACTGCGATGCCGGGCGGCTTTCGATCCGTGAACGTCTGCAGTTGTTTCTGCAGGTACTGGCCGCGGTCGGGTTTGCACACTCCCAGTTGATTCTGCACAGAGACTTGAAGCCGTCCAACATTCTGGTGACCAATGAAGGGCGGGTGGTGTTGCTGGACTTTGGAGTTGCGAAAATGTTGTCGCAGCAGGCCGGCACGGACATGCCGCTGACCGAAATGGCTGCCCGGGCGCTGACGCCGCAATACGCTTCTCCTGAGCTGATTTCGGGTCAGATGCTGGGCACGACTTCCGACGTTTACTCGCTCGGCGTCGTGTTGTACGAACTGCTGACTGGCGACCGCCCGTTTGGTTCGAAGGGTGATTCGCTTCGTGCGTTGGAAGATGCCATGCTGAAGCAGGATCCGCCGCGCCCGAGTCAATTGAATTTCACAGTGGAAGTAGCGGCGGCACGGCACAGCACGCTTCGTAAGTTGAGTCAGGTACTCAAGGGAGACCTGGATACCATAGTGTTGAAGGCGCTGAAAAAGGCGCCTGGTGAGCGGTATCTGTCCATTGGTACGTTCGCCAAGGACATTGAAAACTACCTGGAAAGCCTGCCGGTCAGTGCGCGTCCGGACAGTGCCTGGTATCGGATAGGACGCTTCACGGCCCGCTACAAACTGCAGGTTGGCGCAGCAACAGTTACATTACTTGCCATCGTTGCCGGCGGACTGATTGCCGCCTGGCAGGCGCACGCAGCGGCCGAGCAACGCGACCGTGCCGTGACGCTAGCGTCGCAAAACGAATCCATCAACGAGTTCATGAGCTTGTTGATATCCGAAGCAGCATCCTCTGAAAAGCCGCTTACCGTGAGCGAGATGCTCGATCACAGCGTCAAGCTGGCGTTGGCCGATAGCGATGAAAGCACTGATAACCGGGCCGCAATTCTGGCGACGGTCGCGGAACTCTACAACCTGTCCGGGCAAAGCGGCAAAGCCGCAGAACTGTTGGGGCGCGCGAAGGCGGCGGTCCGCGATTCACGCAACGGCGACCTGAAGTCGCAAATTCAATGTGCTCATGCCTGGGTGACGGGCGAGACCGGTCAGACCGATGCCGCCATACTCGAGCTGACCCACGAGCTCGAAAACACCGCGTTGGTTCCCGAAAACGCCGTCACATGCCTGCATGCACGCTCCGTCATGGCCGATCGGACGGGAGACTCGCAAGGCGCGCTGCGTTATGCGCTCATGGCGCTCGATGAATATCACGAGTCCCCGCGGCAGACGCGCTACCGCGAGGCAATTCTGCTGGGTCGGATTGCCAACGGTTACCATCTGGTCGGCGACAACGCGCAAGCCAACCATTACTACGAGCTTGCCGTCCATGAGTATGCCGAGGCGGGCCGCGAACAAACTCCGTCCGCCGTCATCCTGGAGAACAATTGGGCAGTAGCTCTGAGCAGCATCCAACCCAAGCGCGCGCTGGAAGTCTACGACCGCTTGCAGCGGCTGATGGTCGAGCGTGACCCCGGCTCTGAGCCGCCGCCGCCCTTACTGGCCAACCGGGGCCGTGCGCTCGAGATGATCGGGCGGTTCGCGCAAGCCCGCAGCGTGTACGAACAGGCATTACGGCTGGCCCGCCAATCGAAGAACATCACCTTTGAGGGTTTCAGCCTGTTGGGTCTGGCCTCCATTTCCCAACAATCGGACGACTATGCGGCCGCCGACCGGTATCTCGCCGAAGTTACCAGGATCACTGCCGACATTCATTCCGCGGGACACCCGCTCCTGATCAGACGCGCTGTAGTCGAGGGGCGGCTGGATCTAGCTGAAGGCAAAGCGTCTGAAGCCCGTGACAAGTTCGTCTCGGTCCTCGCTCTGCATGGCAGGAACGCGCAGGCCATCGGCGCTGCTTTGGGCAAGGCCGAAGCGGAACTGGCTGAGGCTGATGCCGTAGCCGCGCTGGCCGATGCACGTACCGCTCTGGAACTTGCGAAGTCATTGCAAGGGACGCTCGAGTATTCGAACAACACCGGTTTGTCCTGGTTGGTGTTGGGGCGCGCGTTGCAGGCGCTCGGCGACCATGTGCAGGCCCACGCAGCATTCCTATCGGCCGTGGCCAATTTGTCGAACACCGTCGACGAAAGTCACCCCGATCTGGTCCGTGCCCGCAATCTCCTGAATGGGGACGACTGACGGACCGCCTGCTTGTGGCTCCAAGGTGCAAGAACTTCGCAGCTCGCAGCCACAAATCCATCCGGCCCCGCGGTCGAAGTCCACGCGGTTGCCATCAACCCATGCTTCGTAAACAGGTTATGACACGTTGATCTCGTCGTGCACTCGAGCGCTTCCAAATGTGAGCGAGCAACTGGCCAACTAACCACCGAGGAACGCGACTGTGAACGCCCCCCCAATGAATTACGACTGTTGTCAGTTGAATGGTGAGCCATGGCAGTTAGCGTACGCACCGCCAAAGTATCGAATCACCGAACGAGCGAGGCATCTCATGGCCTGCGGGCTCCATTTGACTATGTACCAATATTGGTACATACTTCTTCCCGTCCGCAGACAGTGACATCGATATCGCTCGCAAGCGCAAGAAAGAAGTGAAGTGAAGAGATGAGCAAGGCCAAGAAGCCCAAAAGAAACCCTCACATGGGCGGCACTTTCGACGATTTCCTCAGGGAGGAGGGAATATACGAGGCCGTCCAGACAACGGCGATGAAGCGGATCCTCGCTATGCAACTCGCCGAGGCGATGAAAGAACGTAATCTGACCAAGGTCGAAATGGCTCGCAGAATGCGGACCAGCCGCGTTCAACTAGACCGACTCCTCGACCCTGACAATGACAGCGTAACTCTGGCAACTCTGTGCCGTGCGGCTGCTGTGGTCGGCCGCGAGTTGCGCCTCGAGCTGGTGTGATGGGGCGCCTGTTGGTCAAAAATTACTCTCCAGAAACGAACACAATGAAAGAGGAGTGCGACTTCTCAGCTGGAAAGCGAGGAGCGGCGGTCCAAGAGGAGGCCGTTGGAAAGTTGATAGAGCAGACGAAGGCGGTCTATGGTTTTCGACCGTTCCCGGCGCGAGGCGGAATCGTAACAAACGAGTTGATTGGTAAATTGCGCGAAGACATCGCCTGACGGCGGCAGCAAGACTTCGCATATGTGTAACTGATGTGTAAATGCATTGGTCTGGAAAGCTAGCTCTTCAAGCGACGGAAAATCCCTTACGTCTGCCCGGATGTGCGCGCCGGGTGAAGTCGCCACCCTGGGAGCGATGGGGATGTTTGAAATGCTCCAACCAGAAACTATTGGAATTTCAATGCTCAACGGGCAAAGCTGGCCGCAATCCGCACTGGTTCTCAAGATCTGCCCGAGTCCGGACTCGAACCGGCATGGAATTGCTTCCGAGGGGTTTTAAGTCCCTCGGTGGGTACCCTAAGTGGCTGGAATTACAGTGATTTTACCCGAGTGCCGAACTTTATGTGTAAGAAACTGTGTAAATAGACGGCGCAGAATCACCCTTCCTGCAAAGCGGGTCGATTGGCCGGTCGTCCATTTGAGGATCTTGGCCAAGAGGGCCTGGGGCCACGACAGCATGAGCGCACCAGCCGCGCCGGCCGGCATCCCGGGCAAGGTGACTTCGGGCGTGAGTCGGGGTCACGTGGTCAGCATGCAAATGATCGCTCCTTCAGCATTCAGCCAAAGAAGCGCGAGCTACCAATGGACTTGTCGACCATCTCTATTCTAGCCCGGAGGCAGTGGGAACCGGCGCGGCCTCAGCGCCAGAACTCATCGCTATCTCCAAGGAACATTTCCCGAGCGTGACCTGGCATATGGCGCGGACCTATGGAACGACAATTGAAAAGCCTGCGGCATGAGAACGAGCAACGTGATCGATCTGAACGGTGGCCGCGATCTTGACAAAATGCACGAAGCCCTCCTTCTGCTCATCGTTCAAAGTCCGCTGAAATTGCAGGCTGCGCTGTCCGGCCCGGCCGGGCGGCAATCACCGAACTCGAGGCTTCCCCGTCACCGCTCTGGCGCAACACCCTATCGCGGGCAGTTGGATCCAAACGGATCGTTGCAATTATTGGGCGTGTTGCCGGTGAGCAGGGTGTTCGACAATGTGACACTTCCGTCTTCCGAAAGAGAAATTCCTCCGCCTGCAACTTCGGCACTGTTCCCGACGATGAATGAATTGTTGAAAGTGCCCTGTGGCAGCTCCAACCCGACATAGACACCGCCGCCCGAGCCGGCCGCATGATTGTCGGCAATTGTGGAACCATTCATTGTCAGGAATGCACCAACTTCGACGGCAACATGGCGAAAACCACCTAAGTATGCGCCGCCTCCGTCAACTGCGCTGTTACCGGTAATCGAGCTGCTTGTGAGAGTTGCGGTACTGGCTCCCTCCAGAGAGATTCCGCCGCCGCTATATGCCTCATTTCCGGAGAGGATGCTCGAGACGATTGTAAAGCTGCTTGGGCTCAACGCACCATTACCGCCGCCAAAGATACCCCCGCCTTCTCCAGCAGGTGCCCGATTGTGTGCAATGATCGAGTTGGTGATATGTATGACGCTGTTGAAAGCGTTAATTCCACCACCCGGGCCGGCACCATTGTTCGCAGAAAGGTTCGAGATCACGACGACCTTTTGCAGGCTTACGGTCGCACCATCGATCACGACGCCTGAGGCGCTGCCGTGTGTCACAGTGAGCTTGATGAGGTTGACCGTATTCTGACTGGGCGAGCTACCGTTGATCGACAGCGTGGCGCCTTGAAATCCGCCGTCGATGACTGTGTAGTCCTCGCTGTAACCAGTGACTGTCAGGTTTTTGTTGCTGATGACCACATTCTCGAAATAGGTTCCAGGCCCGATGGAGACTGTGTCGCCCGAAGCCGCTGCGGCGACCGCGGAGTTGATTACCTTGTGCTCGCACCCTTGCTTGCACACCGTTATTTCCCTCGCGTGGGCGGTGACACAAAATCCCAAGAACATGGCCAACCCGATGACAACGCGGCGTTCAAGCGCTTCCGGATGGTGCACTGCAAACTCCCTGTAACGACTGTTGGATAGGAACGACTAAGCAGGATAGTAGCTTAAACACGAGGCTTTGTATCCTGACTCAACGGGATGCCCGCTCGAGCATCCTGGGCCGGCCGTACCGCACTATCTGAGCCTGCAGGCCGGGCACAGGAACGGTATCAGCTCAAAATTGCCTGCCCGCGCCCATGTCCCCGGGCGGCCTGCGTAGGCACGGCAACAGGGAGGGGCGGCGCCATTGCAGCGCTGGCCCCGCGCACGTCAATTCGGGCGGCCCGTACCGCCGACGTGCGCGTTGAGGTATTGGTGCGTCTCACGGGTCGAAGCTCGGAGTTGTGTTTGTGTCGTCCGTTGAGTAAGACGGACGTCTTTGCGCAATCCGTTATCGGCTCGGAACTGACGCATTCGGAACGACGATCAGAATCGACGTCAGTGTCCCTGCTCACGATCCCGTTGGATCCAACGAGCTACTTCCTCCGAGCTGACCTTCGGGACGACAGCACGCAAAGCATTCATTTCCTGTGCAGCCTGTTTTCGACGCTTCCGGGTGACCCATGCACGAAGCGCCTCGTTGACTGCGCGGCGGAGCAACTCCATGGCGTTCAACTGACGAGCTGCGATAGCAGAATGATTTCAATTCCCAATCTCTGAGCGGCTTTCCAGCCGTTGTCGTTTGTGATTGCCGCCGTTGCGCCCGAGCGGATTCCGGTCGCTAGCAGGATTGAATCGGGAGTGCGCAGCCGATATCGGGCGCGCAGAGCGGCGGCACCCAATAAGATCTCTTTGCTCACAGGCTCCAAATCCAGATTGGGAAAGTAACTGAGCAGCAGCTCATACTCGTCCGCAACATCCTGCCGGCCGAGCTGTAACGGACGAACTGTCAATTCGAGCAAAGTGAGTTCGGAGGCCACACCACGAAACCGCCCGTCCTCGAGCGATTGAATCGCAATACCGGCCGGGCGACCAAACTCCGGATGCTGCTCGAAGTGATAGATCCAGACGCCGGTATCGATCAAAACACGCTTGTGTTGCCGAAGGACCTGAGGAATCACCAGGAATCCCGTTCGTCCTTCAGGTAGGCTTCGGCTCCCTGCCACACATCGCGATGCAGACCGGCAGTCCGCTCGGCAAATTTTTTCGGCTTCGGCATCATGACCACGCGATCCGGTTTGACCAGAACCAGGAGCTCATCGCCTGCCTCGAGGCCAAGAGCCTCCCGGGCCGCCTGCGGAATGACTACTTGATACTTACTGCTGAGCCGCACGGTCGCGTTCATCGGTCATCTCCCAGGTAAAGTGATTTACTCAGGTTACTTTACCACAGAGAACTGGTGTGTTCAGGACGCGGCAGAAGAAATGAGCGTGGTCTACCCCGCAATCAGCGGCAGGCAATGTGTAAGGGGATGTGTAAGTGAATTAGCTTGGAAAACGGGCTGTTTCAGCCACTGAAAGTCCCCTGCGTCTGCGCCAAATCGCACGCCCGATGATTGCGCCACCCGGAAGCGATGTGGATCTTCCTGCCAGAATTATCCGCATTTCCAAATACTTAGCAGCCGCGAATCGCGCTCAAAATGTGGATCTGCCCGGAGCCGGACTCGAACCGGCATGGAATTGCTTCCGAGGGATTTTAAGTCCCTTGATGGCAAGCCTAAGTCGTTGACGTTGAAGGGAATTCAACGCCGTCTGCAAGCTTATGTGTAAGAGAATGTGAAAGTCGGGGCTGCCGGCCGAGGCAACTATGACGTAGATGCCGTAGTTGCGATGTAGCCGTATCCTAGATTGAAAGACTGTAATCTTCGTGCTACATATTTGCCTCATTTGTAGCGTGAAGATCGCAATGCCGACCCCTCACAATCCTCCTGCTGCTGTTCGACGCGCCCTGAGCAAGCTGGGTGCGGACATCCACGACGCACGGCGTCGACGAAGCCTGCCCATGAGCGTGGTCGCGGAGCGGGCATTCACCTCTCGCTCAACGCTCCAAAGGGTCGAAGCCGGAGACGCAAGCGTCAGCATCGGTATTTATGCAGGCGTTCTTCAGGCGCTCGGTCTTCTCGAAGGCTTGAGTAGAGTCGCCGATATCAGTAACGACAGCGTTGGTCAGGCGCTGTCGAGTGCGGCGCTTCCAAAACATGTTCACCTCAAGCGCAAAGCCGGGGCCGCGCCCGATGGCTGACTTCGAGGTACATATAGATTTAAATGGTCAGACGCGTCCTGTTGGAATTGCGAGATGTAATCGTACTCGCGGCGCTGAGATCATCCTGTTCGAATACCTTCGCACATGGCTGGATGACCCTGGACACTTTGCTCTAGAGCCTGCACTAGCACTGACACGCGGCACATTCGCTCCTTCGGCAGGACTACCTACGTTTGGATCCATAGGTGACTCCGCGCCCGACACGTGGGGGCGCCGCCTCATGCAGCGCGCGGAACGTCGTCTCGCCGATCGCGAGGGGCGTGCTGTTCACACCCTTACAGAAAGCAATTACCTGCTCGGCGTCGCCGACGAGACGCGGCTTGGAGCTCTACGCTTCCGATGGCTCGGTGAGGAAACCTTCCAGGCGCCTACCCGCGTCGGCGTGCCTCCACTGATCGAGCTAGGACGGCTGCTGCAGATAACCGAACGGATACTTAGAGACGAAGAAACCGATGAAGATCTGCAACTCATATTTGCTCCAGGTTCTTCGCTCGGTGGTGCTCGGCCCAAAGCTTCAGTCGTGGACCAGCATGGTTACCTGTCGATAGCGAAATTCCCTAAAGAAACTGACGATTACAGCATCGAGACGTGGGAGGAAATTGCACTGCGGCTCGCCGCTCGAGCTGGCATCGCTACTCCACAACACGAGCTAATTCATATCGGCGGCAAGGCAGTCATGTTGTCTCGCCGCTTCGATCGTGCTGGCGCGATCCGAATCCCGTTCTTGTCGGCGATGGCAATGTTGGGAGCGAAGGACGGCCAGCGGAGCAGTTATCCCGAACTCGTCGATGCTCTCGCTCAACACGGCGCACAGGCGAAGTCGGACGCCCATGCTCTTTACCGGCGAGTTGTTCTCAATGTGCTGATCTCTAACGTCGATGATCACCTGCGCAACCACGGTTTCCTATGGCTGGGCAGATCTGGATGGTCGATCTCACCGGTGTATGACCTGAACCCTGTTTCGGCAGATCTCAAAGCAAGAGTGCTATCGACCAACATTAATCTCGACGAAGGAACCTGCTCCCTCGATCTGCTGGAGTCTGCGTCCGAGTATTTCGCGCTCACCTTGGGGCAGGCTCGCGAAATCATCAAGGAAGTGGCGGCCGTGACAGCGACCTGGCGCGAGGTCGCCAAGACATCCGGTGCCCGCTCGGACGAGATCAATCGGATGGCCAGCGCCTTCGAGCATGATGATCTGAAACGGGCTCTGGCGCTATGAGTCGAGTCCTGTCCGCTGCATTTATCGGGGTGAGTGTTGAAGAGAAGCAAGGAGGTTGAATATGACAGACCCTCGAGCAGCGGTCGGCTCCTTCATTTGGTCGTGGATGGTGCACGGATTGAAGGGACTGCGGTACATCGTGTCGGCCGCCTATCGCGCGCAGGTGCACGCATTTTGACGCCTACATCCGGGGACGTCGCACGGGCGGTATTCGACAAATGATTCTCGGCGTATTGCTGGATGTGTTTATCGTCGTTTGTGCTGTAGCAATCGTCGCGTCACACAAATAGGCGGAGCCTGCGAGTTAGCTGGTGCCCGGGGCCGGACTCGAACCGGCACGGCCTTGCGGGCGAGGGATTTTAAGCCTCAGACAGACCGACCAAATCCGGTACGGGGACGTCCCTTACATTCGTTAGGCGGCAGGAGGAAACTACGACATGACCACTCCATTCTCCGGCGGGTGCGCATGCGGCTCGATCCGCTACGTGTGCTCGCGAGCGCCAATCGCGATGCTCAACTGCCACTGCCGGGACTGCCAGCGCTCCAGTGGCGCCCCTTTCGCTTCCGGCTTCATCATCCAGGTGTCGGACACAGCGATCACCGGGACGCCGAAGACGTACTCTGTTCGTGCTGGCAGCGGTAGTCTCGCGACTCGCAGCTTTTGCTCCGAATGCGGCTCGCCCTTGTTTACGCGTGGCGAGGCTGCTCCAGGAGTCATGTCTATCCGGTTTACCACGCTGGACAATCCATCGAAGTTTCGACCTATGTTGGACATCTGGACATCCAGTGCACAACCCTGGACGTGTCTTAGTGAGGCAATTCCTCACTATCCTCAATCGCCCTAGTTGGGCCACATGCTCTTGCCTCGCAAGGCTGGGATAAAGCGGACCGTGACGGATCAACATTGACCGGTCCGCCGCGTCGATTCCGCGAAAGCATCCTGTCGGGTGCTTTCCTAGGTAGTCCGAGTGCGCAGCCAGCCCTCGTAATCGCGCTTTCCGAGCGGCACACCCCGCGTGCGCAGGATGTCGTATGCGGTGACGGCGTGGAAATAGAAGTTGGGCAGCGAAAACGAAAGAATGAGGGTCTCCGACGTGAAGGCTAGCCTCCGCGGGCCGATCTGAAGGTCCAGGTCCTTGCCCGCCCAGCTGTTAACTTCGTTGGGGGTTAACGCCTCCAGCGCCGTTTCCGCCTTGCCGATCATGGCCTGCAAGCCGGCGAAAGGAACCGGTCCGACTAGTTCGGGCGGGGCGAACGCGCCGGTCTTCACGGCCTCAAGCCCCCACACGGAATGATGCCACGCTGCTTCGATCTGAAAATGGAAGGGCGCCATATCGTCAAACAGCCGGGCGTGTACGAAGTCGTTCGGGTCTGCGCAGGTCTCGGCGCAGTGCCTGGCCGCGCGGTCGAGGAAGCCCCCGACGGCCTTCAGGGTCTGCAGGAAGGTCGGCACGCTGAGGTCGTATAGGGTTGTCGCCATCGGTTTCCTCCTGCTAGAACCGGCTTCGTTAGTGCCAGCCGAACCCTGTGCTGTTGCGGAGTACAAAGCCCAATATACCCGACACCGCCGATCCCGCGCTTGGCCATGCAGGCCGCCTGTTTCAGGGTACGCGTTCGTCCCCGGGCCGCATTGACTTCACGCCCGCGCTTCGTGAGGCATCAGACAACCGGTCAGCCTTCGTCTTTGAGGGGATTGAGCTCGGGAAACTGCTTCAACACAAGTGGGTAGAAGTTCATATCAATTCCATTCGACACTCGAGCGATTTCCCGCTTTAACAGAGTAAATTCCTCCGCCGAGCATCGTTCTTGTAGTGGCTCGAGCAGTGCAAAAATGCGGCAATTGATATCCTCGAGCGTATCGACAATCAGTTTCGCTGTTTGGAGGTCCATAGAAAGCATCCAATGTATAGGGTTCCCCAACGGCGGAGCCGATGTAGACTCGAAGTAACCCATCCGAGACGGCAGTGATTTCGCCGGGGAGATGCCACTGCGAGTTACTTGGTCCGCCTGTTGATTGCGAGGAGACGCGCCATGATTGATATGCCGATCCTCCGGTATGAGGAAGCATACACAACAGCTGCAAACCCGTCGGCGACTCGAACTTCAGTCTGACCGCAGTGAACATTGGACGATGGACTCCCGTGGCAATGGTCCGCGCGACAATATACTTGTCTTCCAGATATCGTAGCGAGGCGTAGAGACTCGGCAGGTATACCGCAGGATCGGAATGTAGCTCGACGAGGTTGACCTTCTCGTCGAAGCGTCCGAAGAAATAATAGGTGTCGATGTCGGAGGCTCGCTCACGGTCCACATCGATCAATCCATTCGAATCCTGAATCAACAAAAACAACCAGCGCGCAGTCGCATCATCGATGTAGTCCCTGTCACCGGCTACAGCGGCTTGCGGATTTCCCGTTCGGGCCGCCGCTTCTGGATCCAGGACGGCGTGATCTGGCAACTAATGAATGAAATCAGGATTTCATTCTGCCAGGCACCCGGGTTTCGCACTTGGCGGGATGCTTAGCACATGCTTATGGAATCGCTCCAGAAAGCCAGTGTATAGCGTTTAGCGCAAATTGCCGGTCGTCGTTGCCCGGGGTATTCATCCCAAAACGTAGCGGCGGCTTGCCAGCCTGGTTTGACTTCAGCACCTGGGCTGAAAACATCGCGGCTTCCCCCATGACGATCACGCGGCCCTTGCCGAAGACGAGCGCGACTCCCTGAGCGCGGCCGGTGATCGGCCGCAGATGCCCGGCCACCGTAGAGTTCTCAGAGCCACTTCCGAGCGAACTCAGCGCGCGATCGATGTTGGCGTAGGAGTCCACCTCGCGGGCCGACGGAGCGAATCTCATGAGCGCTGTGGCACCGGGAGGAACGCTCAACGACTGGCCGGTGAAGGCAACGATGCGCCGCACGCGCTCGTGTTCGTTACGGCCGCGTGTCACCGGATGGTCGGCCAGCAAGCCGTTCTCCTGACTGAATACGAGAAAGGTGGGATCGTCCTCGGAGTTCTTTGGATCGAACGCGTAGCCCGGATACATTTCGACTCCAAAGCGCAGCGCCAGATCATGTGATGCCTTGCCGAAAGGTGCGTGGTCCGCAATGAGAAGCAGCGATCCGCCTTCCCGCACCCACTCCCGCACGGCATCGCACTCTGAAGCGGTGAAGGCCGGCTCAACATCGCGCGGCCGGCGGTCTGCGCCGCGCGCGTTGGAAATGACGAGTACCCTTGCGGGCTGCAGTGTTGCTGCAGACAGCTTAGCTCTGCCGGGCGTGACGTCATAACCATCATGAGCCAGCAATTGGGCCAGCGGCCTATATCGTCCCTCCATTGTATGAAGGTTGTGATGCGCTTCATCCATGATGATTCGAGGATGTTCTGCGACGTAGGCAGGCAACTCGACTGATGGATCAAAATCGGGGTCTGCTACCTGCTGTGCTGCGCCCAGGACGTTTGTCGAAAACGCGACGATCGCGACGGCAAGCCAATACGCCACCTGACTCGAGCAGGAGTCGGACGAGGCAGGATCGCGATCTTCGGACAATGCGGGCTTGGGCCAATTGGGCGTAAGCGTCTCAATCACTCCTGATCAGCTGTACCAGATAAATGACCTTCGCCCAAACAGTCAGCAGGGTCTCTCCCTGACTCGACTCCAGCCCCAGGCCCGGAACGTGGACCTGTCCTGACTCGAACAATTGTAGAAGGCAACCGGGATCGTCAGTCATTTGTCGAATTGCACCCGCAGTGCAGACGATAGTGTGGTCGGGCGGAAAGGCGGAAGTTTGGGAAACACATGGGCTTCCGGAGAAGTTCAAGGTCCAGGCCTGCTCCGTCCCGGTGATGACGAACCGCAGAATCCCTAATGACCGCGGCCGTTCCGCGTCATTGCTCGCGAGCCGGCAGACTTTGTGGAACAGTGCCGCAAACTCGATCGTTTGTTCCGGTACGACAGTCTGGGCCTTCTTCAGAACCAGGAAATCCTCGATTATCAATGCATCCAGGGCCGTTTCAACAAAAAGCGCGATGGCATCTCGCGGAGTTTCGACAATCGGCATGCCACGCTTGTTGAATGAAGTGTTGAGTAATAAGGATAGGCCCGCCTTGCGCTTTACGGCTTCGAGAAGCGCATGGTACCGCGAAGAAAGCTCGCCGGTCACGGTCTGGATCCGGGCTGTTCCGTCCCGATGCACTACTGCGGGTATTTTTTCGTGCCACTCGCCGCGCACATGGGCAACCAGGAGCATGTAAGGGCTCGCGTAATCGGGCGGGACATCAAAATATGTCGCAACGTCAGCAGCCATCACCGACGCTTGCCGCACTGCCATCGACCAATGGCCGCAATGCAAAGCACAGTATCTGCCCGGAGCCGGACTCGAACCGGCATGGCCTTGCGGCCGAGGGATTTTAAGTCCCTTGCGTCTACCGATTTCGCCACCCGGGCCTACTTTGCGGGGCGGCGATTCTATCGCAGATTCGACAAAAAGCACGCCGTTGACGCAACCTGTAGACACCCTTGCTTATGGCGCTAAGCCACTGAATTTGCGAGACTCGCGCGCCATTGATCTACCCCTGCCGCGAGTCCATGCCCGAGCGTCGCCTGCAAGCCGAGAATCTGCACCTGTGGAGAGGTGACCGCCACGTTCTTCGCGGCGTGCGCTTCGCGGTCAATGCGGGCGAATGTCTGCAGATCACGGGTGGTAACGGTGCCGGCAAGACCAGCCTGCTGAGGACGTTGAGCGGTCTCATGTACCCGGAAGAGGGCACCATCAGCTGGTGCGGCAGCAACATCCGCCGCGATATGCAAGCCTTCCACGCTGATCTTGCTTACATCGGTCACGAACCCCCGCTAAAGCCGGATCTGTCTGCCCAAGAGAATCTGCGCTACTGGATTGGCGTCCGCCGGCCCCTGCCGGCCGCCGAGATCGATCACGAGCTGGGACGCCTCGGCTGCGAAAAGTGGCGAGATCGTCCCATTCGCACCCTGTCTGCGGGGCAAAAGCGCCGCGTGGCGCTGGCAGGGCTGCTGCTGATGGCGGCGCCCCTTTGGCTACTCGACGAGCCCACCACCAATCTCGACACCGACGGCCAGCGCCTGGTCGGCACCCTCATTGAAGAACACCTGGCGCGGGGCGGTTTAGCCGTCGCGGCGATCCATCACGAACTCGAAGTCTCCGCAGCGGTCATCAGACGCCTGGAGCTGTCCTCGAAATGAGCTCGTGAATACCTCCGTCATCGAGATGACCACTACGGGCACTTCCGCGCTGGAGGCCGCGCGACTCACGCTGGCACGCGACATTCGGCTCGCATTGCGCAAGCGCGGTCAGCTCGTCCAGCCGTTGGCTTTTTTCGCCATTGTGACCACATTGTTTCCGCTGGGAATTTCGCCGGAATTGTCGCGGCTGCGCGACGTAGCGCCCGGTGTGTTGTGGGTGGCCGCCTTGTTATCCTCCCTGCTCGCGCTGGAGTTTCTGTTTCGCGATGACGCGCAGGACGGGACACTGGAGCAGCACGTTCTGTCGGGCCAGTCATTGACGTGGCTGCTGTTTGCCAAGACAGTGGCGCATTGGCTTTTGACGGGCCTGCCGCTGGCCGTCATGGCACCCTTGGCCGCCTTGTCGCTGGGTGTGCCGGTGTCCGCCATCGGCGGGATCGTTGCCTCGGTTGCGATCGGCAGCGTGGCGTTGAGTTTGATCGGCTCGATCGGGGCGGCGTTGACTCTGGGTGTGAAGCGCAGCGGTGCGCTGTTGTCGCTGCTGACATTGCCGCTGTCGATGCCTGTGTTGATATTCGGTGCGCGTGCCACGGAGTTGGCCATAAAGGGCGCAGGGTTCGCGCCGCCGCTCTACCTGCTGGGGGCACTCGCGATTCTCGGAATAACCCTTGCGCCGCTGGCAGCTGCCGCGGCCGTGCGCATCAGTCTGGAGTAAACATGGCCTGGACCTGGTTTCATCGGCTCGGCTCTCCGCCCTATATCTATGGGCTCGCGGCCCGCCTGACGCCGTGGTTCGCGTGGTGTGCAGCCCTGACGATCCTCGGCGGACTGTACGGCGGCCTGGTGTTGGCACCGGCCGATTACCAGCAGGGCGATGACTTTCGCATCATCTACGTCCACGCACCCAGTGCCTGGATGTCTCTCATGGTCTATTCGACCATGGCCATTTCGGCCGGTGTTGGCTTGATCTGGCGGATCAAGGTGTCGCATGCGGTCGCGGCGGCCTGCGCGCCGATCGGCGCCTCGTTCACGTTCGTCGCGCTCGTGACCGGCTCCCTGTGGGGCTACCGGATGTGGGGAACATATTGGGAGTGGGACCCACGCCTGACCTCCGAGCTCATACTGCTGTTCCTGTACCTCGGCTACATGGGCCTGCGGTCCGCGATGGACGATCCGCAACGCGCCGATCGAGCGAGTGCCGTGCTGGCCGTGGTAGGTATTGTCAACGTACCCATCATTCACTATTCAGTGTTGTGGTGGAACTCCCTGCATCAGGCACCGTCTGTCATGCAGTTGGCAAAGCCCACCATGCCCGCATCGATGCTGATCCCGCTTCTGATGATGTTCTTCGGGTTCACCGTGATGTTTGCGGCGCTGCTGCTGGTACGTCTGCGTGCGGAGATTCTCAGTCGGGAGCGCACCGCAAACTGGATCCGGGAGGCGGTGGCCTCGTGAGCGAATTTCTCAATATGGGTGGCTACGCCGCGTACGTGTGGCCGTCCTACGGACTGACATTAGTGATTATTGTTTATAACATCGTCGCGGCGCGGCGACTGCTGGCCCGGTCACGCGAAGAAGCGCGGCGTCGGTTGGCGATGCGAGGAGAAGAGAAATGACTCCGCGGCGCAAGCGTATGACGCTGGTATTCGGAATCATCGCCGGCGTGAGCGTCGCCGGGGCACTGGCCTTGAGCGCGTTCCGACAAAACGTCACCTTCTTTTTCGATCCGACCGCGGTCACCGCGGGCCAGGTCCCTGCTGGTGAGCATTTCCGCCTGGGCGGCATGGTCACGAAGGGCAGCGTGCAACGCGCCCCGGGAAGCCTGGAAGTCCATTTCATTGTCACGGATCTGAAAAACGAAATTCCCGTGAGCTACACGGGCGTGTTACCCGATCTGTTCCGCGAAGGACAGGGCGTCGTGGCCCACGGTCGGATGTCAGGCAACACCTTCGTTGCGGACGAGGTGCTCGCCAAACATGACGAGAAATACATGCCACCTGAAGTGGCCCGCTCCCTGAAGAAACACCAGGGCGAGACCGCCGCGACACCAGGAGGTGCATGATGCTTCCCGAATTAGGACACTTTGCGCTCATCCTCGCCATGCTGCTGGCGGCCTTGCAGGCCTTCTTTGGCATCGCAGGACCTGCCCTGGGCCGCGATCGCTGGACCGCCGCAGTCACACCTGCAGTGGCGGGTCAGTTCGTGATGGTCGCCACCTCGGTGGCCTGCCTGATCGCCTCATTTGTTGCGAATGATTTTTCCGTCACGTACATCGCCGAGAACTCGAACTCCGCGCTGCCGCTGTTCTATCGCGTGACCGCAATGTGGGGCGCGCACGAAGGCTCGCTGCTGCTGTGGATTTTCCTGCTGGCCTGTTGGACCGTAGCGGTGGCCATTGGCGTGTCGAAGCTGCCGAACCGCTTCGCAGCGCGCGTGCTCGGCGTGTTGGGTGTCGTGAGCTTCGGATTTCTGCTGTTCACCCTCGCCACCTCAAATCCGTTCCTGCGACTGGATCCACCTGCGCCGGACGGACGCGACCTGAATCCCATCCTGCAGGACCCGGCGCTCGCGATACATCCGCCGATCCTGTACACGGGGTATGTCGGTTTTGCTGTTGCGTTTGCGTTTGCTTGTGCGGCGATGCTCGAAGGCCGGATGGACCAGATGTGGGCCCGGTGGACCCGACCGTGGACCACGGCGGCCTGGGCGTTTCTGAGCGTCGGTATTGCGCTGGGAAGCTGGTGGGCCTACTACGAGTTGGGCTGGGGCGGTTACTGGTTCTGGGATCCGGTGGAGAATGCCTCGTTCATGCCGTGGCTGGTGGGTACAGCGCTCATTCACTCGCTCGCCGTCACCGACAAACGCGGCCTGTTCAAGAGCTGGACCCTGCTGCTGTGCATTCTGGCGTTCTCACTGAGCCTGTTGGGCACGTTCCTCGTGCGCTCCGGCGTGCTCGTGTCCGTGCATTCATTCGCGGCCGATCCGACCCGCGGAATTTTTATTCTCGCCTTCCTGATCATCATGATCGGGGGCGCACTGACCCTGTATGCCTGGCGGGCGCCGCTCCTGAGGTCGCAGGCCGGATTTGATCTGGGGGCGCGGGAGTCCTTCCTGCTCTTCAACAACATCCTGCTCGTCATTGGGGCCGCTACCGTATTCGGCGGGACGATGGCGCCGTTGATCGCCGACTCCCTGGGCCTCGGCACGCTGTCGGTCGGAACGCCGTATTTCAATCCGACGTTCATGTTGTCGATGCTGCCGCTGCTCGCGCTGCTGTCAGTCGGAGTCCATGCCAACTGGAAAAGAGGGCGCTTGCGCGACAGCACCCGCACCTTATTGATCACGTTTGTGGTTGCCGTCACAACGGCCGTCATCCTCGTATTCGGCGTGTACTCGCATGGCAAGGTGTTGAGCCCCGTAGCGGCGACGCTGGGCGTCTGGATCATTCTGTCATCGCTCGTCGACCCGATCGACCGCATTCGTAGAAAGCTGTCGCTTCCGCGCAGCGTCATTGGCATGACCGTCGCCCACATCGGGCTCGGAATGTTCGTGCTGTCTGTGACGACAGTGGAGTCCTTCACCCTGGAGCGCGATGTGGCGCTCGGCCAAGGCGAGCAAACCACCGTCGGCAACTACGAGTTTCGCTTCCAGGGCGTAAGGTCCATCGAGGGACCTAACTACAACGGCGTAGAGGGGACGGTCGTGGTCACGCGGCACGGGGTGCCGACATCGGTTGTCTACCCGCAGAAACGGCAGTACTGGGTGCAGCGCCAGGTCACGACCGAAGCCGCGATCGAAATGCACTACGGCAGCAACGTCTTCGTGGCGTTGGGTGATGAGCTCGGAGCCGGCAAATGGAGCGTCCGGTTCCAGATTCGGCCGCTCGTGAATTTCCTGTGGCTGGGCGCCTTCATCATGGCGGTGGGCGGCGCAATATCGGCCACTGATCGACGCTATCGCGTGGCCCGGGAGGCGACCGAAACTGTACCGGTAGCAACTCCAGGAGTTGCGAGATGAATCGGTTCGTTCTACCCCTCGGAATCTTCGCGTTGTTGGCCATCGTACTGGCCATTGGTATCAAGCATTCCCCCGAAAAGGGCACGATCCCATCTCCCCTCATTGGAAAGGCGGCACCGACCTTCACGCTGCCGGTGTTGACTGACGCCAGTCGCACGTTCAACTCGGCCGATCTGAAGGGCCGTTGGTACCTGTTCAATGTCTGGGGAACCTGGTGCGGTCAATGCCGCGTGGAGCACAGCGCCTTGCTGGAAATCGCCAAGCGCGGCGAAGTGCCGGTCATCGGGCTCGACTGGAAAGACGAAGACCCTACCGCTATCCAATGGCTTGCAGATCTCGGCAACCCGTACGAAGTCATCGCGGCCGACCGTGACGGGCGAATCGCAATTGATTGGGGCGTGTATGGGGCGCCTGAGACATTCCTCGTCGATCCGCACGGCATCGTGGTCTTCAAGTACGTGGGCGCTCTGACGATGGAGGCATGGGAGACGAAATTCGTGCCGAAGCTGCCCCCCAGGCAAGCCGCAAAGTCATGAAGCGGCACTACGCGACCATCGCACTGCTCATCTGTATCCTGTTAGCCACCCGCACGAGCCAGGCAGTCGATACGACCCAGATGCCGACCCCGGCGCTGCAGGAACGTTATCTCGGCCTGACACACGAGCTGCGTTGCATGCAGTGTCAGAACGAAGCAATCGCCGATTCGCCAGTCAGCCTCGCCGCGGATTTGCGTCGTCAGGTGGCCGAGATGCTGCTCGCCGGCAAGTCGGACGATGACGTGCGCGACTACATGGTGGCACGCTACGGCGACTTCATCCTGTTCAGGCCGCGAGTGTCATCGCGCACGATCTGGTTGTGGTCGGCGCCCGGAATACTGTTGTTGATTGGTGCAGCAATCGCTGTGCGCGTCACGCGGCAGCGCGCGGCGCTGGTTGATCAGGACAAAGAGCCTGTTGAAGAGGACATCCGCTCCTCATGATCACATTTGTGTTGCTCGCAGCCGCGCTGACCGTTGCCGGCGTAGTGCTGATTGCTGTCCCCTTGCTGAAAAAGAAGCCCGTCGAGTACTCGCCGGCGCCCTGGGCGGCTTTGATTGCCACCGGCCTGCTGGCTGTCGGCGCTACCGTGTTGTACGTGCGGCTGACCAACTGGTCCTGGGAAACCAAGGTCACCGAGGACAGCCCGCAAACGATGGTGGCCCGGCTGGCACGCAAACTGGAGAAAGACCCACAGAACCTGGATGGCTGGCTGCTGCTGGGCCGCTCCTACACCCAGCTGCAGGAATTCCAACTGGCCACTCGCGCGTATCAGCGCGCGGACCGGCTCGCCGGCGGCAAAAATGCCGAAGCGTTGATCGGCCAGGCCGAAGCGCTCGCCCGCGGCGATGAGACCGAGTTGGATCGCCGTGCCGGGCGGCTCATCGAGCAGGCACTGGCGCTCGATCCCGGCTCCGGCAAGGCGCTGTTCTTTGGCGCTGCAGTTGCGATGCGCCGCGGCGAGCTGCCGTTGGCGCGCGAGCGATTCACAAAGCTCCTGGCGCTCGATCCGCCGGACAACATCAAACCGCTGCTGCAGAAGCAGATCGAGTCCATCGACCAGCAGTTGGCAGGGGGTGCGCCCGGCGGCGGGGCAGGGCCTGCGGGCCAGCCACAAGTTGCAGCCGCGACGGATCCCGCTGCGAAGGTGCGCATAAACGTGACGTTGGCACCGACGCTCGCGCAGTCTGCTTCGGGCTCCCCACCTTTGTTTGTATTCGTGCGTGACCCACAGAAGCCCGGGCCGCCGTTGGCCGTCAAGCGACTCGAAAGTCATTTCCCCCAGACTGTCGAGCTCACGGCTGCAGACTCGATGATGCCGGGCCGCGCCATTGCGGCGGGACAGAAGGTTCAGGTGGTTGCGCGCATCTCGCGCTCCGGCAATCCGGTGGGCGCCAGTGGTGATCTGTTTGGCGAGTCAGCCTACCTCGTGGGTCGTGACGGCCTCATCAACATCGTGATCGACCACATCACACCTTAGCGCCGCGAGACTGCTACAGTTGCCTGTATGGCTGGCCCGGTCTTCCTGCATTTCTCGGCGGCACCTGCGATTGCTCCGGCATACCTGAAAATTCTGCTGGCGCGCAAACCCGCCTTCGCCACTGACACGGTGCCGCGGATCGAGGCGGTGCTGGATCGCTTCGCGGTCGATCGCAGACACCTGGCGCGCTATCGGCGCGTCTGTGGCGACCGCGACTCCACCGACCTGCCCATTACCTATCCCCATGTCATTGCGACGCCTCTACACCTTGCAATGCTCGCGTGCGAGGCCTTTCCGGTGAGCCTGTTGGGTGTGATCCACACTCGCAACCGGATCATGCAATACCGGCCCTTGCGAATGGATGATGCCGGTGAGATTCACGCCTGGCTGGAGGGGCACCGCGAAACCGCGCGGGGCCAGGAGCTCGATCTGCAGACGCAGATACGAGTTGGTGGCGAGACGGTGTGGTCTGAAATATCCACGTTCCTCGCGCGGCGCGCCGACAAGAGCCGTACCCCTCGGATGAGAGAGGCGGGCCTTCCCCATCTGGAGTTGCCGCCCCGCCAGGACGTCAGCACGAGCACTTTCGTGGTGTCACCGGGTGTCGGACGACAGTACGCGCGGGTCTCCGGCGACTTCAATCCCATTCACATTGCGGATGTCGCCGCCCGTTTTTTCGGCTTCAAACGCGCCATCGCACACGGCATGTGGTCGCTTGCGCGGTGCGCTGCCGAAATCGGCGGACCCGCATTTTCCAGGCCCTGCACGCTGGATGTGGCGTTCAAGCGACCCATTGCATTCCGCGCCCGCACGGTGCTCGAGAGTTGGATGGCCGATCAGCGCGTGGGATTCAGCCTGCGCGAGTCACAGGCCGCACGCGACCATCTGCTCGGAAGTGTAATCCGCTCAAACTGATCGCTTTCCTGCACCTTTCACATGCCGCAGGATTGCAAGTTGTTGTTCGATTCTGCCGCCGCGGCATGGGTCTTGCTGCTACTACCCGTGCTCGCTGGGTTACGCGAGCCCGATGTAGTTATTGTGGAGGAGAGTAGTAATGGCCCACGTACCAACTCAGGACGGCCGCACTTCGAACCGCGGATTCGCGTCAATGAATCAGGAGCGTCAACGGCAGATCGCCAGCATGGGCGGTAAAGCCGTGCCGGACGAGAAGCGCAGTTTCTCGCAGAACCGGCGACTGGCCGCTGAGGCCGGCCGCAAAGGCGGTCAGAGCGTCCCTGGCTCAAAGCGGAGTTTTTCTCAAAATCGGCAGCTCGCGGCTGTCGCAGGCCGTAAGGGCGGCCAGAGCGTTCCAGACGAGAAACGCAGCTTTTCGCAGAACCCCGAGCTGGCCGCTGAAGCCGGTCGCAAGGGTGGACAGGCCAGCCACGGTGGCGGCAATGCGGATGGTCAGGCCAAAGTGGCCACACCAAAGGTCCCTGAGCGGGGTGAGGAATAGGACGGGCGGTCCTAACGGCGGGGACTGTCTATCACGGCAGTCGCCGCGGGAGCCCCGTAAGGGGGCCGCGAGCACCTCGATTCCGACGCGCTACCTGCGAAATCATCCAGGTAGCGTTGGCGTGTCATTGCAAAGATTACCTTGGGCGTTGCAGAAATTGCCCGCGGCCGGGGTGGTGCTTACGACAGCCACGTCGGTGATGGGCTCATTCGCACATTATTGAGCCGTTGGCCCCTATCCAGGGCGGCCACGAGCGAGTTCCTGCGCCATACGGACGGAAATCTCAAGTCTTGTTGCCCCGGTGCATGTTCTGCATAGTGCGCCCCCGTCTGTCGTCTCCTAAGGCCTCCCGTCCCGATGCTATCCATTGAATCGCGTATTGCGGCAGAACTTGCCGTTGCACCCCAGCAGGTTGGCGCCGCTGTTGCTCTCCTCGATGCCGGATCGACCGTCCCTTTCATCGCGCGGTACCGAAAGGAAGCCACGGGAGGTCTGGATGACTCGCAGTTGCGCACACTGGAGGAGCGGCTGGGCTACATACGGGAGCTGGAAGAGCGTCGTGCGGCGATTCTGAAAAGCATTGGCGAGCAAGGCAAACTCACGCCGCAATTGCAGGCCAGTATCGACGCCGCCGATACCAAACAGCGGCTCGAGGACTTGTACCTGCCTTACAAGCCGAAACGCCGCACCAAAGCGATGATCGCGCGCGAAGCGGGCCTCGATGTGCTCGCCGCAGCACTGCTCGCCGACCCCACGCTCAATCCGGAAGAAGCGGCCCTAACCTACATCAAGCCTGCATTTACCACTGCGGAAGGTGACAACAATCCGGGTGTCGCCGATGTCAAAGCGGCCCTGGAGGGTGCACGACAGGTTTTGATGGAGCAGTTCGCAGAAGATGCGGAGCTCGTCGGCGCGCTGCGCGAGCACGTCAAGGAACAAGGACAACTCGTATCAAAGGTCGCCGAAGGCAAAGAAGAGGCCGGTGCGAAATTCCGCGACTACTTCGATTATCGCGAGCCCATCCTCGCCGTGCCCTCTCATAGGGCATTGGCCCTGTTCCGCGGTCGCAAAGAGGAGATTCTGCAGCTGGTTTTGAAGCTGCCGGAGGACCTGGCCGCCGCCGAAGGTCCCAATCCAACACCCTCGCAAGCTCCCTTTAATACATGCGAGCGCAAAATTTGCACACGCAATCACATTGCCGAGCAGGGCCGGCCCGCCGACGCGTGGCTTTTGCAGACCGCTCGCTGGACCTGGCAGGTTAAACTTTCGTGGCAGATTGAAGGCGAATTGTTCGCGGCGTTGCGCGAGCATGCGGAAGAAGAAGCGATTCGCGTGTTCGCGCGAAATCTGCACGATCTGCTGCTGGCCGCTCCTGCAGGCCCGCGCGCCACCATGGGCCTCGATCCGGGGCTGCGCACCGGGGTGAAGGTCGCGATCGTTGATCGCACCGGCAAGGTCCTGGACACGGCCACTATCTATCCGCACGTGCCGCGCAATGACTGGGATGGCGCCTTGCACGCACTCGCGTTGTTGGCAAAGACCCACAACGTGGATCTCATCAGCATCGGCAACGGCACTGCGTCCCGCGAGACCGACAAGCTCGCCGCCGAACTGATCAAGAAGCACCCCGAGCTCAAACTCACGAAAATTGTCGTCTCCGAGGCCGGCGCCTCGGTTTATTCGGCCTCGGAGCTCGCATCGCGCGAGTTCCCCAGCATGGATGTCAGCCTGCGCGGTGCGGTATCGATTGCCCGCCGCCTGCAGGACCCGTTGGCCGAGCTGGTGAAAATCGACCCGAAATCCATCGGCGTCGGTCAATACCAACATGACGTCAGTCAGACCAAGCTGGCCCGCTCGCTGGATGCAGTGGTGGAGGATTGCGTGAACGCGGTGGGCGTGGACGTCAATACGGCATCGCCGGCCCTGTTGGCGCGCATCTCCGGCCTGTCAGCCTCACTCGCCGAGGCGATGGTGCGGTATCGCGACGAGCATGGCGCATTCCCCAACCGTGAGGCGCTGCGGAAAGTGCCCCGGCTCGGTGAAAAGACCTTCGAGCAGGCCGCGGGATTCCTGCGCATCATGGGCGGCGACAATCCCCTCGATGCCTCCGCGGTTCACCCGGAAGCCTATCCGGTTGTTGAGCAAATCCTCGCCGACATCGGCAAGCCGCTGACCGAGCTGACCGGCGACGCCCGCGCGCTCAAGGCACTGGATGCCACACGCTACACCAGCGAGCAATTCGGTCTGCCGACCGTCCAGGATATTCTCAAGGAGTTGGAGAAGCCGGGCCGGGATCCGCGCCCGCAGTTCAAGACGGCGGCCTTCCAGGAGGGCGTCGAGGAGCTGAAGGATCTGACACCGGGTATGTTGCTCGAAGGCGTCGTCACCAACGTAACCAACTTCGGAGCATTTGTTGACATCGGCGTGCACCAGGACGGGCTGGTCCACATTTCCATGATGTCGCACAAATTCATCAAGGATCCCCGCGAACTGGTGAAGGCGGGCGATGTTGTAAAGATCAAGGTCCTCGAAGTCGACCTGCAGCGCAAGCGGATTGCGCTCACCATGAAATTGGATGCCCCGCCGGCCTACAACAGCGGCGAGCAGTCCGGCCGCGACAGGCAGCCGCAAGGCGCCGGCCGTCCGCCGTCACGCGACGGTCGCAGGGACAACAACGGTGGGCCTGGAAGGGATAGCCGCGGTGGCCCGGGCGGCAACCGCAACAACCAACGGGGAGCGGGGGCGCCGCGCGAGGCTCAATCCAACGGGGCGATGGCGGAGGCCTGGGCCGCGGCGTTGAAACGTCGCTAGTACCGCAGGCGTTTGCCGAAATGACGGGTTGCGGCGCTAAACCGTGGGTGCCTGCCTGAAATGCCGGGCTGGCGGCGCCACGCGCCGCTAGAACCGCAGCGTGACCAACCAGGCTCCGGCGGCGATCAACGCGACGCCGAGCCAGTTGGTCGCCGACAGCTTCTCTCCCAGAAACGCAACACTGAATACGGCGACGAGTACAACACTCAACTTGTCGATGGGGGCTACGCGCGCTGCGTCACCAATGTGCAGCGCGCGGAAATAACAGAACCACGACGCGCCGGTCGCAAGACCGGATAGCACGAGGAACCCATAGGCGCGCGCGGAAGTACCCGCGATCAGCCGGTACTGTCCCGTTGCGATCACTATCGCGCTCAACATCGTCAGGATTACAACAGTGCGGATGAGGGTCGCCACGTCGGGCGCCACTTTCTCTACTCCGACTTTCGCGAAGATGGCCGTCAGCGCCGCAAATCCCGCCGACGCAAAGGCCCAGATCAACCAGGTCGGTAGCAACCGTGTCTCCCGTCTCATTGCTGTCATTGTCGGTGAACTGAGCGAGAAGGCGCAAGGTTGGTGAAAGGCAGCCGAAAGCCCGGCGAAACCTTGGCCGCCTAAACTCGAGTCCGTACCTTTAGATTACCCGACTACCGACAATATGGACCAGACGACGTACGGCCTCGCGCGCCGCGCGCTCCCGGTGCGCAAGCAGCTGCAGATCGTAATGCTGATCGCGCTGGGAGCCGCCGGCATTCTCATCCTGGGTTGGGGCGCCTCGAAGCTGCATGCCGCCCAGCCGGTACCGCCCCCAGCGCCTTCCGCAACCGACAACACCTTACACCTGACACCTTCGCAACTTTCCAGCCTGACCGTCAACACGGTTTCACGGCTCGGGTTTCGCTCGGAGGAAATGGCCGACGGCCGTATTGCGTTAAACAGTGACACGGCAACCCAGGTGTTCTCACCTTACTCCGGCCGGGTCATTCGTGTCATTGCGGGCATCGGACAGCACGTCAAAAAAGGGGCTCCGCTGTTCAGCATCGATGCGTCCGAGTTCGCGCAGACCCAAAGCGATCTGCTCAACGCCAACACCCAACTGAAGCTCGCGCGGATTGCCGAGGAGCGCCGCCATGCCGCCTTCGACAGCAAGGGAGGCTCGCAGCAGGACTGGCAGCAGGCACAGGCCGATCTGGCTGCGGCGCAGAACGCGGTGGATGCGGTGCGCAATCGGCTCGAGATCTTTGGTCAAACTGACGAGCAGATTGCGGCTCTCGAGCGTGTGAAAACGCCGAGTCCCGTCACAGACGTGACCGCACCCATCGATGGCATCGTGACTGACAGGCAGGTGGGTCCCGGTCAATACCTGCAGGTCGGCAATTCGACCCCCGTGTATACGATCGGTGACCTGGCCTCGGTCTGGCTCGTGGCCGACGTTCGGGAGATCGATGCGCCGTTGGTGGAGATCGGCCAGGAAATCGAAGTTCGCGTCCTGGCGCTGCCTGGCAGAGTGTTCACTGCCAAACTGACTTCCGTAGGGTCGGCGGTGGATCCGGTGACTCGCCGCGTACCCGTCCGCGCAACCATGGAAAACCAGGACGGCAAGCTCAAACCCCAGATGTTTGCCACCTTCAGCATCATCACGAGCGGCGAGTCCGACGCGCTCGCTGTGCCGGAAGAAGCAGTGGTTCGGGAAGGCGAGGCGGCCCGTGTCTGGGTCGTGCAAGGCGCCAACGACCTGGCACTCCGACAGATTCACACCGGGCGAATCAACAACGGCATGGTTGAAGTGTTGGACGGCCTCGAACCGGGCGACAAAGTGGTGACACGCGGCAGCCTGTTTATCGATCGCGCTTCGCAAGCTGGATGAGCGCTGGCGAGCGCTCGCACCTACCACCATGAACGGGATCATTGCTTTCGCGCTCAAGCAGCGCGTTTTCCTCGCAATTTTCTTGCCCTTCGTACTGATCGCGGGCTTCATCGGTTTTCGGCAGCTGAACATCGAGGCGTACCCCGATCCGGTACCGCCGTCGGTGGATATCGTTACGCAAAGTGGCGGCCAGTCCGCGGAAGAGATCGAGCGCTACATCACCATCCCCATTGAAGTGCAGATGGCGGGGATTCCGCATGTCACCACCGTGCGGACGATTTCGCTGTTTGGTCTGTCAGATGTGAAGGTTCAATTCACCTACGACTTCACTTACGAGCAGGCCGAGCAGTGGATCATCAACAGGCTCGCGCAACTACCCGCACTCCCCAACAACGCGCTCCCGCAGATCTCTCCAACCAGTCCCATCGGCGAGATTTACCGCTATCGGGTCACCGGCCCCCCGGGCTATTCCGTTACCGACCTCAAAACCCTCGAGGACTGGGTGCTCGAGCGCCGCTTCAAGGCAGTTCCGGGCGTGATTGATGTGACCGGGTGGGGCGGCAAGACCAAGACCTATGAGATCACTGTCGATCAGCGGCGCCTGGTCCAGTACGGCCTGTCACTCTCCCAGGTTCTGCAGGCGCTCAACAACAGCAACGTCAATGTCGGTGGGCAGACCGTCAACATCGGACCTCAGTCGGCGGTCGTACGCGGTGTTGGGCTCATCCATTCGATGGATGACATCCGCAAGACCATGGTGACGTCCAACCACGGGATTCCTGTTGTCGTGGGAGATGTTGCGGATGTTCGGGTGGAGCATGCTCCGCGACTGGGGATTGCGGGGCATGATGCGGATGACGACGTTGTGGAGGGGATCGTGCTCATGCGCCGGGGTGAGCAGAGCATGCCGACGATTGAGCGCGTGAAAGCCGAAGTTGAGTCGATCAACTCATCCGGGGTGCTCCCGCCGGGTGTGAAAATCATGCGCCTGTATGACCGTTCCGATCTCATCAGAATGACGACTCGAACGGTACTGCACAACGTGATAGCGGGAGTGCTACTGATCTTCCTGCTGCAATGGGGCTTCCTCGGCAACTTCCGCAGCGCGCTCATCGTCGCCTGCACCATCCCGTTTGCGCTGACGTTCGCAATCGCCCTGATGATTCTCCGGGGCGAGTCGGCAAACCTGCTGTCCGTGGGCGCGATCGACTTCGGGTTGATCGTCGATGCCTCGGTCATCATGGTCGAGAATATCTTCCGGCACCTCAGCGAAAGCGCTGATGCGCGCCGCACCGGGCCGCCGCTGATGCACGTGGTGCGCGGAAGCGGTGTCTTTCGTGGCAAGTTTGCGGTCATCGCAAATGCCGCCACCGAAGTGAATCAGGCGATTCTGTTTGCCGCGGCTATCATCATCGCGGGCTTCGTACCCCTGTTTACGCTGAGCGGTATCGAGGGTCACATCTTCGGTCCCATGGCCAAGACGTACGGTTACGCCATCGCCGGCGGTTTGATCGCCACGTTTACGATTTCCCCGGCTCTTAGCGCGTTGCTCCTGCCGGACAGCGTCGCAGAGACTGAAACGCTGCTCGTCCGGGCACTGCGTAGCGTTTACGAGCCCGTCGTGGAGTTTGCCCTCGCCAACAGGTTCGTCACCTTGGGCGCTCTCGGGGTGTTGATTGTGATGGCGGGTGTAGCCACACATGCGCTGGGGCTGGAATTCCTTCCTAAACTGGAGGAAGGCAACTTCTGGATCCGAGCCACGATGCCGATGTCCATCTCCCTGGAGGAGAGCAACAGCTATGTGAATCGGATGCGGCGTGTCATCGGTGGGTTTCCTGAGGTTCAAACGGCGATCTCCCAACATGGACGACCCGACGACGGCACTGACGCCACCGGTTTCTTCAATGCGGAATTCTTCGTGCCCCTCGAGCCGTTCGACACGTGGCCAGCGGGGATGGACAAGGAGAAGTTGACGGCGCAACTCACCCACGCACTGGAAGATCAGTTCCCGGGCGTGGAATTCAACTTCTCGCAGTACATCCAGGACAACGTTGAAGAGGCGGCCTCCGGAGTCAAAGGGGAGAACTCGGTCAAGCTGTTTGGTAACGATCTGAATACGCTGGAGAGCACTGCGCTGAAGATTCAGAGCGTGCTGCAGACAGTGCCGGGCATTACCGACCTGGCTGTCCTCAACCCCTTGGGTCAACCGACGATCCGCATCGACATCGACCGGACGAGGGCGGCTCGGTTGGGGCTGTCGCCGGGCGATATCAACGCCACCTTGCAGGCGGCCATCGGCGGCGAGGCTGCGGGGGACTTGTACGAGGGTGGCAGCGATCGCCACTTTCCGATGATTGTTCGCCTCGCCCACGAGTATCGCGGCGACCCGGAAGCAATCAGGCGTATCCCGATCGGCGTTCCGGACTCTTCCGGCAACGGGGGGACTGTGCAGATCCCGTTGGGCGACGTCGCCAACGTGCAGTTGATCTCGGGGCCGTCATTCATTTATCGCGAGCACCAGGAGCGCTACGTCCCCATCAAGTTCAGTGTTCGGGGACGTGACCTGGGAAGCGCCGTACTCGAGGCTCAAGCGAAGGTCGCCAAGGAGGTCCAGATCCCGGGCGGCTATAGCTTGGAGTGGGTGGGGGAGTTCGGCAATCTACAGGATGCGTTGCATCGGTTGGCGGTGGCTGTGCCCGCCAGTATTGCGCTCATTTGCGTGTTACTGTTTGTGAACTTCGGGTCGCTGATTGACGTGTTGTTAGCCGTGAGCGTCATTCCCATGGCGCTCATTGGCGGTGTTTTTGCGTTGGCCATCACAGGCACACCCTTTAGCGTGTCCGCCGCCATCGGCCTGGTCGCATTGTTCGGGATCGCGACCATGGACGGGATCATCGTGCTCTCTTATTACAACCTGCACATAGAGGAGGGTATGGATCGCGTGACCGCGGTTCTGCACACCTGCCGGGTGCAAATGCGGCCGGTGATGATGACATGCGTTGTCGCCTGTGTGGGCCTCGTCCCCGCCGCCTTGTCCACCGGCATTGGGTCGCAGGTACAGCGGCCGTTGGCATTGGTTGTGGTGGGCGGGATGTTGCTCACGCCTGTCCTCGTTTTGTTGGTGCTGCCGGTGTTGATTTTGTTGTTTTCCCGGCGGGTGCCGGGGTCGGAGGAGACGGCTCCGGTGGAGGCTGCAACTTGAACGCCGGCGGCGCACGCTCTGTCGCTGCGTTGATGCTCAGCGCCGCGGTACTGGCAGGCTGCGCGGTAGGGCCGAATTTCAAGCCGCCGGCAGCGCCTTCCGTGCAGGGCTACCTGCCCGAGCCGTTGCCGCAACAAACCGGGTCGGCTCCGGGGCAGGGCGGTGATGCGCAGCGATTCGTCGCAGGCATGGACGTCCCGGCCCAATGGTGGACGGTATTCCAATCGACCGAATTGAACGCACTGATCGAACAGGCGTTCAAAAACAATCCCACCGTGCAAGGCGCGCAGGCAGCCTTGCGCGAAGCCAACGAAAACTACTACGCACAGCGGGGCACGCTGCTTCCTTCCGTCGAAGCGAACTATTCCTTCAACCGCCAGCGCAACGCTACCGGCACACTCGCCCCGACGCTGAGCTCCGGCCAGGACATCTTCAACCTGCACACGGCGCAGGTCTCCGTTTCATACGTCCTCGACGTATTCGGCGGAGCCCGCCGTGAAACGGAGTCGTTGCACTCACTCGCCGACTCACACAGATATCAGCTCGAAGCGACGTATCTCACTTTGGCGTCCAATGTAGTGACCACCGCCATCCAGGAGGCGGCGGCGCGAGCACAACTGACAGCGACAACTGACATTGTCCGCAGCGAGCGCGAAGCGCTGAAGATCCTGCAGCGCCAATACGAGCTCGGATCCATTGCCATGACTGATGTGATGGCACAGGAGGCAGCGCTGGCGACCACCGAAGGCACCGTGCCCGCGCTGCAAAAGCAAGTCGAGCAGGCGCGCCACGCGCTGGCGACCCTGGCCGGCCGATTTCCGAGCGAGACCGCCGAGGACCATTTTGAGTTGACCAGCCTGCGACTGCCAGCCGACTTGCCGGTCACGGTTCCCGCCCGCTTGGTCCGTCAACGACCAGATATTCTCGCGGCGGAAGCGCAGATGCACTCCGCGAGCGCTGAGGTCGGCGTGGCAATCGCAAACATGCTCCCGCAAATTACCCTGACCGGGAACGAGGGCGGTGCCTCAACACAATTCGGCCAGCTACTCGCGGGCGGAAACACATTCTGGGCTGGCGGTGCCAGCCTCACGCAGACCCTTTTCGCCGGCGGCGCGCTGCTGCACAAGGAGCGCGCCGCGCGAGCGGTCCTCGATCAGGCAGGGGCGCAATACCGCGCCACCGTCCTGACAGCCTTCCAGAACGTGGCAGACACGCTGACCGCACTCCAGCTCGACGCACAAGCACTCGACGCCAGCGTTCGTGCCGAACGCGCCGCAGAGGAAAGCTTGTCAACTGTCCGTCACAACGTAGAGCTGGGGTCGGTGGGCTATCTGGCGTTGCTCAACGCTCAACAGACATATCAGCAGGCCGTGTTGAATCTCGCCCAAGCACAGGCAAATCGGTACACCGACACGGCTGCGTTATTTCAGGCTTTGGGGGGCGGGTGGTGGAATCGGGAAAATTCGCCGCAG
>Ga0137415_10000141_pt1 | contig 58647 bp, 53 predicted proteins | sample CZODoug3_1_1_16f_FD_183082 | JGI IMG/M metagenome (GOLD analysis project Ga0137415, IMG submission 183082) | Vadose zone soil fungal communities from Angelo Coast Range Reserve, California, USA - CZODoug3_1_1_16fungal (Hybrid Assembly) | ecosystem: Environmental > Terrestrial > Soil > Vadose...
CGGTTGGAGCAGGTGTGTGGCTAACTCGCGTCGTATCCGTTTGCATATAACGGTCGACTTCCTGCCGCTGCCTCCCCCCAAAGGGGCTGTCAATCAGGGCGCGGAGCTCGCGCCTTATCGGACCAAGCAGGAGGAGGTGGGCTACAAGGTCGCCCTCGATCGTATGAATCTCACCGCCGATGTGTTTCGGATCCGGCGCTGCCGGATCTTGCGATCAACGTCCACGTTGCTCATGTCAGCAGCCGCCCGGGAGACAATGCTGACAGCTATCGAGTTGATGGATATACGACTACGGATCTTGGTGTGCGCCATGTGAGTCATCTGTGGGGGACACTCGCCAGCTGGAACCTCGCGATCGACAACGTCACTGGCGAGCGATACTGGGCGAATATCACGCCTCCGGGGCAGAACGGTTACACCGCTGCGGGTAACGGGCAGGGCACGTTGGGTGCGCCGCGCATGGTTCATGCGGCGCTGCAGGTGGAGTTTTGAACATGATGCGTTCGAAGTTGTTTTGTGTGGTGGCGCTTGGGCTATTTGCCGGCGACGCACTCGCGGCTGAGCCCGTCAAGGTGTTTGCCGCCGGCAGCCTCACGGGCGCCATGAACGCCGTGATTCACCTGTATGAGGAAAAAACCGGCGTGCACGTGCAAGCGGAGTTTGGTCCCGCGGGACTGCTGCGTGAGCGGATCGAAAACGGCGAGCATCCGGATATTTTTGCGTCGGCCAACATGGCGCATCCGCAGAAGTTGGCGGACAGGGGGCTGGCCACTCAGCCCGTAGTGATGGCCCGCAACCGGTTGTGCGCGAAAGCGCTACCGGAGTCTGGGCTCACTACTCAGAATGTACTGCAGCGGCTGTTGGATCCGAAGGTGGGTCTGGGCACATCGACCCCGAAGGCTGATCCGGGCGGTGACTATGCCTGGGAGCTGTTTGCCAGGGCGGAGAAGGTGCGACCCGGTGCGCAGGCGATTCTGGAGCACAAGGCTCAACAACTGGTGGGCGGGAAAAGCAACTGGCCGGTGCCGGCCGGCCAGGATGCGATGACTCATTACTTTGAGCAGCACAAGATTCAAATCTCGCTCGGGTACTGCAGCTCGCGGCAGACGACGCCCGATCCCAAATTCGCCAGCGTGGAGTTGCCTCCCGAGCTCGCGGTTCATGCTGACTACGGGATGTCGGTGTTGACTGGCGGTGCGGGTGGTCGCGAGGCGGCGCTGCGCTTCGCGCTGTTTGTCATGAGTCCGGAGGCGCAGCGTGTGATTGGGATGTATGGCTTCACGCCGGTGGCGGAGCGACGCGCTGATTTTCCGAGTTGTTGCGATCAGCCTTGTCCTTGCCGCAACACCGCCAACGCCACACTGTCATACCCCATATCGTGTGGAATCTCGCCCAGCACCGCCGCACGGGCCACATGCATGCCCTGGGCGTAATCGACGCCGATGGCGGCAAGGGCGTGCAGCGCTTCCTCGTTCTCGACACTTTCGGCGATCGTCTGGATACCCATTACATGGCCGATCCGCTGAATCGCCTCGACGACGGCGCGGTCGACGGGGTCCGTGGCGACGTTGCGAACGAATGCGCCGTCGATCTTCAGGAAGTCGATGGGCAGCGCCTTGAGATAGGAGAACGAGGACATGCCGCTGCCGAAGTCATCGAGGGCAATGGGCGAGCCCAGGCCGCGCAGGCGGGTCATCAGCTGCGAGGCGCTCGCGAGGTTGCCGATGGCGGCGGTCTCTGTCAGCTCAAAGCCTATTTGCGGACCGGGCAGGCTGTACTGCCGCAGGCAGCTGCTGATGTAGTCCGCCAGGCTGGGATCGCTGACGGAAGCGCCGGAGAGGTTGATCATGCAGACGGGCAGCCGGCGTCCCGTCGAGCGCAACGCCGCCAACTCGCGGCACGCCTGCGCAATGACCCACCGATCCACCCGCGGCATCAGACCATAACGCTCAGCGGCGGGAATAAATGCCATCGGCGGTATCCAGGTACCGTCCGGCGCCACCATTCGCAGCAACAGCTCGAAGCGCAGAACGGGCGAATGCCGGGTGCAGATTTCCGGCGGCGGTCCGATCGGCCGGATCTCCTGGGCCACCAGCACGAAACTGCCGCTGTCGAGAGCGACGTTGAGCCGCTCGACCCACCGCATCTCGCCGTGGCGAGTCTTCACCTGCTGGTCGTCCGGCCGATAGAGTTGGACTCGATTGCGGCCGTTGTCCTTGGCCAGGTAGCAGGCCTGGTCGGCGGCGCTCAATGCGTCGCCAACGGCGGCCAGGGTGTCATCAATCACGATGACGCCGATACTGGAGTTGACCGCGAAGATCCTGTTGTCCCAAACGTAACGGAGCTCGGCGATCCGGCGGCGGATGCCGTCGGCGAGTGCCACGGCGTCGTCGCCGCGAATGTCGCGCAAGAGGGCTCCGAACTCGTCGCCACCCAACCGGGCGAGCACGTCCGTGCTGCGGAGCTGATCGTTGATCAGCCAGGCGATCTTGCGAATCAACCCATCGCCCGCTGCATGCCCGCAGGTGTCGTTGATGACTTTGAACTGATCGAGATCCAGGTAGAGGAGGGCGTATTCCGTTCCGCGCGTGCGGTGGTCCTCGATGGCAGCAGTGAGCCGGGCTTCGAATTCCCGGCGATTTTTCAGACCCGTCAGCGGGTCGTGAGCCGCCTGGTGCTCGAGGCGAGCCGTCAGCGCTCGTTCGTGGGTGATGTCACGCAACACGAGAACGATTCCGATCGCATGGCCGTGGCGATCGCGGATGGGTGCGGCCCGTTCGTGGATGACAACTTCGGCACCGCCACGTCTGTGTAGTACGACGCCTGCCGCCGGGCCCGAGAGGTCGTCGCCTTCGAGGATACTTTCCAGTATACCCAACACGCTGCGGTTTCGTGATTCTTCGTCCATGCTCAACACGTCGGTCAGACAGCGTCCGAGCGCTTCCGTCTGCGACCAAAGCGTCAGCCGCTCTGCGGCGCCATTCATATAGGTGATGCGCCGGTCCTGATCTGCCGAAATGACGGCGTCGGCGATTGAGCCGAGAGTTACGTGGGAGCGCTCCTGTTCGATATACACGAGCTCCTGGCTGACCCGCAGCGCTGCGGTCATTCGCTCATTGCGCCGTAAAACGCCGCGAACGATTGCAATTCCCAGGCACACGAGCGCGATACCGCACAGTGACAGTACGGTCAGCAGCAAATGGGTCACTCTGCGCGAAACAGCTCCCAATGCCGCGGAGAATCCCTCTTCGAGTGGTGCGAGCCGTATGTGCACGCGCTCGGCGGCATCGACGAGTGATTCAACATAGGTCGCGTCCGGGTGGCCGGTGATGATTTCCTCGTGGATGTGCTTGCCGATGTCACCCAGTTGCATGATCAGCGCATCGCCGTGGGTCCAGTAGTGGATGGACGGCGCCATGATCGAGCTGGAACTGAACAACCGGAACAACAGGATCATGCCCGGGATGTCCGCCGGGTCGTTGTGGCCTGCAAGAAATCCTTCCCTGGCGAGCTCGGTGTTGGGGTCCGGGCTTCGCAGCTGCAGGCGCGCCGAGCGGTCCCCGAGGGGGACGTTGAGTTGATTGCGAAATTTCTCATAGTCCGTTTCGGCGCCGCTGACACTGTAGCGGCGCAACTCGGCGATCGCCTGGCTCTCGGCCTTGGACCACCGTCCCTCACCATTGACATAGGCACGCAGAGCCGACAGCGTTGAAATGCTCGCCATGCTCACCATCACCATCAGCGTCATGGTGAGCAAGAGGGGCCACGTGATCGCCGCGAGATTCCCGTGCGAGCTGGCGGCCGGTGGCTGGGGCCGCGCTACGGACACGGGGGAAGCTGCGCGGTGAGGTGCACGTTCATACGGGTGAATCTTCACACGACGCGGCGCCTGCGCAACGTGGTTGAGCACGCAGGAGGGGTGCAGCAATGCTAAAACTGTGAATCGCTACTTGCCGCACGGCAACAAAGCGGAGGGTCGCGCCGCACCATGCGCGTGTTGATTCAACAGAATATTGCGATTGCTTTTACGTTGTGGAGCTGCGGTTCCAGCGCAGCAGTCCAATGGCGTACGTCACGTAGTAGCCTGCCAGGGTGCCAAAGATCAGGAGAGTGACAGGCGACCCCGAAGCGCCCGGATCCAGTGCGGGCGGAGGCGGCCAACCCATGTCATTTCCTGCTGACGACATCTGCATCGCCCGATAGCCCAGACGCCCGATCAGCAACACCGACAGGGCGATTCCCAGGTGAGCACTGGGGGTGTAGTACGAGCCCTCAGGGGTCTTCTCAAACCGGGTGAGCCGCAGTCCATAGAATCCCAGGGCCACACCGGTGGCAGCTCCCCCCAGAAGCGCTGCCAGGGTCAGCGGGTGTGTAATGGAGACTCCGGCCAACAGCAGGATCAATACGGGAAATACGCAGACAGTGATCCAGGGGCGCACTTTCGAGAATTTCTGGCGAACGACCATTCGGCGGATGCGCGAATAGAACCGCCAGATGACGAAAGCACCCATGAGGAGCGAAACGAGCAGGGAGGGGTGGGGGTGGCCCGCAGGCTGCATCGGTCGAGTATAGTGGTGCGTGATGCGACGGTCTATTTATGCGGCACTGGTGTGCCTGCCAGTCATGTGTCTGCAATTGACGGCTTGCGGGCAATCCGTGGCACCTCCCCACCCAGCGGCGGCGGAGGAGAAGGTCGTCAACATTTACAACTGGTATGACTACGTCAAACCCGAGGTGCTGCACGAGTTCACGGCCCGATATGGTGTCGAAGTCCGCTACAACACTTTCGACTCGAACAACACCTTGGAAGCCAGGATGCTGGCCGGCCGATCGGGCTACGACGTGGTTTTTCCGTCCGGCGCGTATCTCGAGAGCATGACGGCGGCGGGGGTTTTCCGCCCGCTCGACAAATCCAAACTGCCGAATCTGCAGAACATGGATCCCCAGATCATGCAGCGGCTCGCTGCGCATGACCCGGGTAACGCGCACGCGGTCGTCTATACGTGGGGAATCACTGGAATTGCCTACGATGAGGCCAAAGTCCGCGCGCGCCTTCCACAGGCGCCTGTGGACAGCTGGTCGATGCTGTTTGATCCCGCGGTGGCGGCACGACTCGCCGATTGCGGTATCGGGCTGTACGAGTCCCCCAATGTCATCGTGCCGACCGTACTTGCATGGCTGGGCGAGCCGCCCAACAGCGAGGATGTCGGCAAGCTGGATCGAGCACAGAGCGCACTGCTGGCCGTGCGACCCTACATTCGCAAGGTCAGCAGTGGATCGCTGGTGGATGACATTGCTACCGGCGAGCTGTGCGTCATCATCGCCAGCAACGGCGACGCCATGCAGGCGCAGGAGCGGGTCCGTACTGCCGGCAATGGTAAGGACATTCGGTTCAGCATCCCCAAGGAGGGGGCTGTCATGTGGTTCGATGTAACCGCCATTCCGTCCGACGCGCCCCATGCCGGCAACGCGCATCTGTTCATCAACTTCCTCATGGATCCGGCCATCGCGGCGGAGAATAGCAATGCCATTCACTTTCCCAATGGCAATGAGAAGGCCCAGCCCTCGGTTCGTCCGGAGCTCACCAACGCGGCGATCTTTCCCACGGGCGAGCTGGCTTCGCGGTTGATTCCTGAGCGTGCGAAGAGCGAGGAATATGTCCGGCTGCGCACCCGCATGTGGACCCGGTTCAGAACGGGACACTAGCTCCCGTCGAGTGCGACCTACGTCTCATTTCTCGTGGCGAACGCTCGCGTCAGGGGTCCCGCTTTCACGCGCAGCCGCGCGCGCCGCAGCCCGCAAAGGCAGCCTGAATAGCCTGGCCGTTCAGGAACAGCGCGCCGAGACACACGCTGATGGCGGCTCCGAATGCCCCGTAAGTCGGAATCCCAACGAGGCTCGCGGCGATGGCCGCCATCATGCTGACAAACAGAATGCGCCGGATCAGGGGGAAATTCCAGTTGGCAGCCAGGTGGCGGATCGCGGGTCGTCCGACCCCATTCAGCCATTGCGTGGCAAACAGGAACACAAACAGGTCCGTCAACCGGGTGTAGTCGATTCCATAGAGGTCGATGAGCCACGGTGTTGCGATCGCTACCGCGGCGACGCACGCAGTGGTCGTCGCCAGTGAGACGATGAGATCCACAGCCAGCTTCCCGTGTCCGGTGCGCATGGCGTTCGCGAGCCGCGAATGCAGAAGAAACCCTTGCGGCACGAGGATGGCTGCCGGAATGAGAAAGTCGACGACCTGAGCTGTGCGGGTAACCACCGCGTAATGCGCGATTTGAATCTCGCTGCCCAACAGGGCGAGCAGGCACAGCGGGCCCCACTGCAGGCAGGCCAGCGCGATCCCGGTGAGGCCGTTCCGGCCTGAAGCTGCGTAAACTTCCGGCCATGCAATCGGCGCGGTTTGCACGCCGGTGACTGTTTTCGCGGGGAAGACATTGCGCGTGATCAACACTCCAACGCCGGCTGCCAGCACGGTGCCCGCAAAAAAGGCCCAGGAGAGCATCAGCAACAACGTCTCCTCGGAGCCGCTCGCACTGTTGGCAACAGCCAGAATCATGATGTTGATGCTGTAGGTCGCCACCAGAGTGCTGCTGAGCGTACGATTCACCACACGCAACACACTCGACAGAAACAATGCAAGCGTAGCGAACGGAACCGCGAGCACGAACGGCAGATACGTCTGCAAATACGGCCGCAGATAAACGTCCATCACATCCAGGTCAGCCGTGATGACCAGCAGAACGGCGCAGGCGATGGCGCTGCGGATCAACACACGAATTCCCAGTCCGCGCACCAACTCCCGGGTGGAACGCGTCGGATCCTGCGGACCAACGAAGTGTTGCGCTACAAAGAGGTCGTACTTGCCCCGTAACAGGGCAGCCAGGCCGTAAGCAATGACAAAGCCTTTGAAATAGACGCCGGCGATGGTTGGCGGAAGAACCTGGAGCACGGCGACGGTGGCGGTGACCTGCAGTACCGCGGCGACCACTCGCAATCCCAGGTTGCGCAGCGCCGCTGTGCCTTGCTCAGGCGTTGGAACAGAGCCCTTCTCGACGGTCAATGTGACCACGACGTCGCCCCCTACGGCCCCTTGAGGGGCCACGCAATCTCAGGGTCGGGTAGCCTCCTGCATTCCACCCCCCAGTGCCTTATATAGTGTTGCCATATTCTGGAGTCGGATCAGCTCCAGGCTGATCACGCTCTGCTGAGCAGCATACAACGCCCGCTGCGCATCTAACACTGGCAAAAAGCTGTCAACCCCGCTTTTGAAGCGCAGGTCGGCCAACTGATAGGATTGCGAGGTGTCCTCGAGCAGCGCGCGCTGGGCAGCCAACTGGTCATCCAACGTCTGGCGGGCCGCCAGGGCGTCATCGACCTCGCGGAACGCCGTTTGCAGGGTCTTCTCGTACTGGGCAATGTTGATGTCTTTTTCGATCTTGCTCAGATCGAGATTGGCCTTGTTCGCGCCCCCTGTGAAGATGGGGAGGCTGATCTGCGGAGAGAAGGTCCATGCGGATGAGCCCGATTTGAACAGCCCGGATAGCTGCGTGCTGGCAGTGCCATAGCTGCCGGTCAAGGTAATGCTTGGAAAGAAGGCAGCCCGCGCCGCACCGATATCTGCGTTCGCGGCGATTAACGTATGTTCCGTTGCGAGCACGTCAGGCCGGTTGGCGAGGACTTCCGACGGTACCCCGGCGGGAAGATCGGCCGACAAATTCACCGTGGCCAGGTCCGCATCGAATGAGATGTCGTCGGGCAGGGAGCCACCGATGAGCAGCACGAGAGCATTGCGGTCCTGTGCTGCCTGCCGCGCATACGCGGCGAGGTTCGCTTTGGCAGTGTCTACAGTGGTCGCGGCCTGCCGGAACGCCAACGCGGTCGTGGTGCCGGCATCCAGGCTGCGTTTCGTCAAATCGTACGACACTGTCTGACTCTGCAGTGTTTCCCGAGTGACCTTCAGGATGGTCTCATCGGCAAGCACCGCCAGATAGGCGCTGACCACCTGCGCTATGAGACTCAACTGCGTGCTGCGGCGGGTCTGTTCGGAGCTGAGATACTTTTCCAACGCCTCATGGTTCAGGCTGCGGATCTTGCCGAAGAAATCGATCTCGTAGGAAGTGAAACCCACGCCCGCCTGGAAGAACCGGGTCGTCTGGCCGCCCGTGCTGGCGCCCGAGGCAACGTTTCCCGATGAAGCGCCCTGTGTCGCGGCAACACCGGCAGGGGATTTCTCGATTTGCTCCAGCCCGGTTGCGGCCACGGTCGGAAAGAGCTCCGCCCGTTGCACGCGATACTGTGCCTGAGTCGCTTGCACATTGAGCGCGGCGACCCGCATATCGCGATTGTTGGCCAACGCGAGCTCGATCAAGCGCTGCATCCCTGGATCGGGGAAGAACTGCCGCCACCCCATGTCAGGAGCGGCGATAGTGTTGGTCGAGGAGTGTGATGTGTCATTCCACGTCGAGGGCACTGGCGCCGCGGGGCGCTTGTAGTGCGGCTCGAGAGTGCAGGACGTCAGCATCGCTGCGCTGAGAATGATGGTCGCGGCCTTCATGCCCGGGTGCCTTCCGCGGAAGGTTGCTTCGGCGGCGCCTTCGGCTTGAAGAGCGACAGGACAGCGACAAAGAACACCGGAACCAGGAAGATCGCGAGAATAGTCGCAGTCACCATGCCGCCGATGACGCCCGTGCCAATGGCTGTGCGACCACCGGCGCCGGCTCCCGTTGCGATTGCCAGCGGCATGACACCGAGTATGAACGCGAGTGAGGTCATGAGAATGGGGCGCAGACGTTGTTTAGCCGCGGTCACTGCGGCTTCGATCAGACCCATCCCACTATCGTGGTTTTCCTTGGCAAACTCGACGATCAGGATCGCATTTTTGGATGCGAGGCCAACGGTGGTCAGCAAGCCCACCTGGAAGAACACGTCATTGCTCAGACCGCGTAAGGTCGTGGCGAGCACGGTGCCGATGATTCCCAGCGGCACCACCAACAGAACCGCCACTGGAATCGACCAGCTCTCGTACAGTGCTGCCAGACACAGAAACACAATGGTGAGAGAGATTGCATACAGCATGGGCGCCTGTGAGCCGGACAGCCGTTCTTCGTACGATAGTCCGGTCCAGTCGTAGCCGATACCCTTCGGCATCTTGGCGACGAGCGACTCCATGGCTTTGAGCGCATCGCCGCTGCTCTTTCCGGGCGCCGGCGCGCCGAGGAACTCCAACGAGGCGTTGCCGTTGTAGCGTTCCAACTTGGGCGAGCCGTACGCCCAGTGAGCGCTGGAGAACGCGGAGAACGGAATCATCTGGCCCGTGGCATTGCGCACATACCATTTGTCCAGGTCCTGGGGCAGCATGCGCGAGTTGGCCTCGCCTTGTACAAATACCTTCTTCACGCGCCCGCGGTCGATGAACTGGTTGACGTAGGCCGAGCCCCAGCCGGCCGCCAGGGTATTACTGATGGAGGCGATGGAGATCCCCAAGGCGCTGGCTTTCTCCCAGTCGATATCCAACTGGTACTGCGCTTCATCGTCCAGGCCGTTCGGCCGGATCATGCCGATGTTGGGATCCTTCGAGGCCAGTTGCATCAGTTGGCCGCGCGCCTTCATCAGCGTGTCGTGGCCGACATTGGCGCGGTCGATGAGCTCGAAGTCGAAGCCCGTGGCATTGCCGAGCTCGAACACCGCGGGCGGGGCAAACGCGGCCACCTGCGCCTGGCGGATGGAGCCGAAGAATTTATTGGCGCGTGCGGCGATCGACTGCACGGTGTAGTCACCCTTGCCGCGCTCGCTTCCCCAGCCTTTCAGGCTGATGAATGCGAGGCCGGAGCCCTGGCCACGACCCCCGAAACTGAAGCCGCTGATGGTGAAGACGGACCGCACCGCGCTGGCTTCGTCCTTCAGGAAATGGTCCCGCAGCTGGTCCAACACCTGTTCGGTGACTTCAACTGGAGTGCCCGGCGGCGTCGTCACCTGGGCAAACAGTACTCCCTGGTCCTCATCGGGCAGGAACGACTTGGGAATCCGCAGGAACAGAACGGCCATCAGGACGACGATCACCACATAGACGATCAGCCAGCGGCCTGTCTTCTTCGTCATGCGGCCTACAGCCGCGGCGTAACCGTGATTGGCACGATCGAAAGCTCGATTGAACCAACCAAACAGCCCACCGTGGTGTTTGTGTGCGCCGTCCTCGGGCGGCTTCAGCAAAGTGGCGCACAGTGCCGGTGTGAGTATCAATGCCACCACCACCGACAGCGTCATCGCCGACACGATGGTGATGGAAAATTGCCGGTAGATCACGCCGGTAGAGCCACTGAAAAAAGCCATTGGCAGAAACACGGCGGACAGTACCAGCGCGATCCCCACCAGGGCGCCCGTGATCTGCTCCATCGATTTGCGGGCGGCGTCCCGGGGCGACAGCTTCTCCTCTTCCATCACGCGCTCGACGTTCTCGACCACGACGATGGCATCGTCGACCAGCAGGCCGATGGCCAGCACCATGCCGAACATGGTGAGGGTATTGATGGAGAAGCCTGCGACCGAGAGGATTCCGAAGGTGCCCAGCAGCACGACCGGGACCGCGATCGTGGGTATCAGCGTCGCGCGGAAGTTCTGCAGGAACACGTACATGACAATGAATACGAGCACGATCGCCTCGAACAGCGTCTTCACGACCTCCTCGATGGAAATGCGCACGAACGGCGTCGTATCGAACGGCAACACGGCCTGCAGACCCGGCGGGAAGAACGGTTTCAGGGTATCGATCGTCTCGTTCACCGCCTTGGCGGTGTCCAGTGCGTTGGCACCCGGCGCCAGCTTTACGGCGAGACCCGCGGCCGGCTGGCCGTTGTACTTGGTGTTGACCGAATAGGATTCGCCGCCGAGCTCGAGTCGCGCGACGTCCCGCAACAACACCTGCGAGCCGTTGGTATTGACCTTGAGCAGGATGCGCTTGAACTGGTCGACGTTCTGCAGGCGCTGTGGGCCGATGATCGTGGCATTCAGGCGCTGGCCCTTGACCGCGGGCAGGCCGCCGATTTCGCCGGAGGCGATCTGGATGTTTTGTGCCTGGAGGGCGGCACCGACGTCATCCGCAGTGAGGCCGAAGTTGTTCAGCTTTGCGGGGTCTAGCCAGATGCGCATGGCGTATTGCGCACCGAACAGCTGGAAGTCGCCGACGCCACGCGTGCGGCTGATTGGATCCTGCACATGCGAGGCGATGTAGTCGGCGATGTCGGAGGCCTGCATGCTTCCGTCGGTGGAGACGAAGCCCACGACGACCAGGAAGTTCTTGGTTGCCTTCGCCACGCGCAGGCCCTGCAGCTGCACTTCGGTCGGCAGCAGAGGAGTGGCCAGCTGGAGTTTGTTCTGAACCTGCACCTGCGAGATGTCAGGGTTGGTGCCCTGCTCGAAGTACAGGGTGATGGTCATCGTGCCGTCTTTATCACTTTCGGAAGTGAAGTACAGCAGGTGGTCGAGACCGCTCATCTGCTGCTCGATGACCTGGGCCACGGTGTTCTGCACCGTTTCGGCCGAGGCACCCGGATAGACGACGGAGATGGAAATCGCCGGCGGTGCGATGCTCGGATACTGGGCAATGGGCAGCGTGACCAGCGCGAGCCCGCCGGCCAGCATGATCACGATTGCGATCACCCAGGCAAAGATGGGCCTGTCGATAAAAAAGTTGACCACGTGAGCTGCGCCTACGAGGCCGGTTTAGCCGGTGTGCTGGCCTGCGCCGGCGCAGCAGGGGCCGCACCGTTATCGGGCGGTGTTGCAGCCTGCATGTCGGGAGCCTCTTCGGGCTTCACGGTCGCGCCAGGCTTGGCGAACTGCAATCCCTCGACGATCACCCGGTCGCCGGCCGCGAGGCCCGAGGTCACCAGCCACTTGTCACCAATGGCGCGCTCGGTCGCCAGGGTGCGCAGCTCGACCTTGTTGTCGGCACCGACCACCAGAGCCGTCGGCTCGCCTTTTTGATTGTGTGTCACCGCCAGCTGGGGCACCAGCAGGGCGTCGTTGCGCTGGCCTTCCTCGATCTTCTCGTGCACAAACATGCCGGGCAGCAGCAGCTTGTCGGGATTCGGGAAGAGCGCCCGCAGCGTGACTGAGCCGGTCGTCTCATCGACCGAGACCTCGGTGAATTGAAGTTTGCCCCGCGATCCGTAACTGCTGCCGTCCTCCAGCGTCAGCTGGACTTCAGCCTCATTGCTGCTGGCCGCAACGAGCTGACCGGCCGCCAGCTCGCGCTTGAGGCGCAGGAGCACGGCACTGGGCTGAGTGACGTCGACATAGATCGGGTCGAGTTGTTGCACCGTGGCAAGCGCCGTTGTCTGGTTTGCTGTGACCAGTGCACCTTCTGTGACCGCCGAGCGTCCGATACGTCCCGGGATCGGCGACAGCAGCCTGGTGTACACCAGGTTGATGTGCGCGGTATCGGCCGAGGCTTTGTTCTGTGCCGCGGTGGCGACGGCGTTGTCAAAATCCTGTTTGCTGACCGCGTTGACCTCGGCAAGCGGCCTGAAGCGCTCCACCTGCGATTTTGCGGAGGCGGCCGTGGCCGCCGCGCTTTCGTAGGCCGCCTGGTAGGGCGCGGGATCGATCTGGTAGAGCTGCCGACCGGACTTGACGTCGCTGCCCTCGACGAACATCCGCTTCTGAATCACGCCGCTCACCTGGGGGCGGATTTCCGCGACCCGGTAGGCAATGGTGCGGCCGGGCAGCTCCGTGGTGAGGCTCACGGACTGATTCTTCAGTGTGGTGACCTTGACCAGTGCCGGCGGTGGCGGCGGCGGCGCCTCTTTTTTGTGGCCGCAACCGGTCAGTGCAAGCAGCGCGCACAGCGCTGCGGGGGAAACAGTCAGACGTGATCGCATCAGTAGTAATTTATCTGAAGAATGGCGAGTTGTTATTGAGACGGCGCGCCGCAAGAAATGTGCCCACATGCCGGCGATCCTGCCTGAGGGGTGGGATCATAACAGCCCGCAAGGGTTGCCGCGCCTGCAAGACTTAACGACCGTTGCGGATCGCCCGACATAGGCTTTTGCGCACACAGCTGCAAGCACGGCAGCTTTGCGGAGAAGCAGGCGTGAACAGAACTGTTGAGACGTTGATCCATGCGATTCGGGAAATGCGGCCGCGGTTGGATTCGCGGGCGCGGGAAATCGAGGCCGCCCGGCGGGTGCCCGCCGACATCCTGGATGAGCTCAAGCGGTTGGGAGTCTTCCGGATGAATGCGCCCAGGAGCCACGGCGGACTGGAGCTGCCACTGCGCGACTCCTGCGAGGTTCTGACGCAGATCGCCAAGGTCGATGGCTCGGTGGGCTGGGTGGTCATGATCGGCAGCTTCGCGTCATTGATCCTGGGACGCCTGCCACGGCCGCTGTTCGATCAAATCTACCGGGACGGTCCGGATATTACCGTGGCGGGTGCCGCTGCGCCCGGGGGCACCGCGGAGGTCTTTGATGGCGGCTATCGGGTTACGGGGCGTTGGCCGTTCGCCAGCGGTTGTGACCACGCCGATTGGCTGTTCGGCTTCTGTATTGCTACCCGGAATGGCGTGCCCGAGCCCGGTCCCATGGAGGGTGTTCCGCCCCTGAAGATCGTTGTGCTGCCCGCCAAGGACTGGCAGATAGAGGATACGTGGTTCGCGCACGGGCTGCGGGGTACGGGTAGTCACCACATCGCCTTGAATGATGTCTGGGTGCCCGAGTCGAATGTCATCGACCTGTTCAACGGTCACCCGAGTGTGGGCGGACCGCTGTTTCAAGGGGCGCCGGCTTTTTTTGTCACCACCCATTGCGCGTTCGCGCTGGGACTGGCGGAGGGCGCCATTCAGGATCTGGTCGATCTGACCGACACCGGCAAGCGTCCGGTCTACAGCCGTATTGTGCGGGTCCCGATCCAACTCCGGCATCGTGAACGTGGGTGGCGCGGATGGACCCCGGTCGCGGAAATACCCGAATGTCGTGCTCATGTGGTGTTCTTTAGTTGAACGAGTGCGTCAGGTATTCATAGATTGCGGTGAGCTCGTCATCGTCCATTTGGCCTATGGTCCGCCAGGGCATGACCTCGCTCAGTTGCCGGCCGGTGGGATCCTTGCCGGTGCGGAAGGTCGCGATGAATTGCTCCACCTTCCAGCTCTTGACCAACTGCAGGCTGGGCCCGACGGGGGCAATCTGGCCCGGAACACCGCCGGTCAAACTCGCGCCGTGGCACGCGCGGCAGTCCTGGTACGACAGAATGTATTCGCCGTACTCGGCTGTTGGGCTCTTGCCGGGTGCTTTGACGGCGCCGGTAAACACGGGGCTGCCGCTGGGCAGCAGGCCGGCGCCCAACATCATCAGACCCAACAGGTTGAAGCGATCGGGCGGATTCGGGGTTTGCGCGCCGATGGCCGGTCGGGACCGCAGATAGGCAATCAGTGCCTCGATGTCCGCATCGCTGAGGTGGTTGACGTTGGTGTACGTCATGATGGTCAGCCAGTGTCCCTGCGCGTCGACGCCGTTGCGGATGGCCCGAAAGATCTCACCGTCGGTCCAGTGAGCCAGCGCGCCCGCGGGTGTCAGATTCGAGGAGACGAAGGAGCCGACGGGGACGGCGAGGTGCTTGCCGACATCCATGCCGCCGGTCAGGGGACCGGTCTGCGAGTGACACGCGACGCAGAAACTGTCTGCGATGGCGGCTCAACAGTCGTTAAGAGCTGCTTTGTGGGGGCGCAAGATTCGGGTGGTAACCGCCGGGGAGGGCGGTCTAGGGTTGGCTTCCCCCAATAAGAGACCTTCCCGTGAAGCCCTACTCATTACTCGCAATTGCGTCGCTATCACTCATTTCGACTAGACCCCCGCCGCGTGCATCCGAGACAATGCCGGCGCGTCTTTACGAGGTCACCACCGAGACAGGAATGCCGCACCTGGAGGAAAACCTCAGGTACACGACCACCCACGAAAAAGTCTGCCTGACACATCAGGTGCTGGCGGCTGCCTTTCCGATCCTGGATCACCCGGCGTTGCGTGGCTGCCGATTGCGGAATGAGGTGCGGCTGGGCGATACCCTTTCCTATACTTTGGCCTATACCTTGGCCTGCGAGGGAGGGCATGGGACGACGGGCGAAGCCAGCTGGCAGATTGAAGCGCAGCGCATTCGAGGTACTCTCAACGTCAAGTTGGGCGGCAAGAACATGACTTTCTATCAGCGTGTGACGGCGTTGCCGTTGGGAAATTGTCCTGCATGACGCGGGACCTGTTTGATTTCGTGCCGCCGGCGCAGGCGCAAGAGCAATCGCTCGGTGCGGGTGCAACCCTGCTGCGCGGTTTCGCCCTGGCGCAGTCTGCCCAAGTGCTCGAGGCGGTCGCGGAAGTCGTGCGGCAGTCGCCGTTCCGGCACATGATCACGCCCGGCGGGTTCCGGATGTCAGTGGCAATGACCAACTGCGGATCTGCGGGGTGGGTCACCGATCGAACCGGGTATCGGTACGATGGGTTCGACCCAACAACGCAGGCGCGCTGGCCTGCCATGCCGGTGGCATTGTCGGACCTGGCTACCCGGGCGGCCGCTCGCGGTGGCTTTGTCGAGTTTCTGCCCGACGCCTGTCTGATCAACCGCTACGAGCCCGGCACGCGCCTGTCGTTGCATCAGGACAAAAATGAGCGCGACCTGGGCGCTCCCGTGGTGTCAGTGTCGCTGGGGCTGCAGGCGGTGTTTTTGTTCGGTGGCCCGCGCCGCGAAGACAGGACTCGCCCAATTCCGCTCGCGCACGGTGATGTGGTGGTATGGGGCGGCCCGTCACGGCTGTGGTATCACGGCGTACGGCCTCTCCAGGACGGTGAGCATCCTGAGTTGGGGCGCCAGCGAATCAATCTGACATTCCGCAAGGCTTTATGAAGGCGTTGCAATGACCTTCTCATCAAGCGCGTGTATGCATGCCGTGGTGTCGCAGGCGAAATCGCTTCCCCGGAAGCGCAAAGCGCAACCGAAGCTTTAACACCCTGTTGCGTCAGGGAGGACATATACTGGCCGCATCCAATCATTTCGCAAGAGCTGAGCGTGAAGCGAATTGCAACAATAACGAGCATTGGGTCAATGGCACTCGGCGCACTGGCAACTATCGCCTCGGCCTCCGCAGGGGCCGCAACGGGCCCTGAATATTTCCCGATGCCAGGCCCGTCGCTGCCGTTTTCCGAGTCGGTTCTCGTCGGGGAGACGCTGTATGTGTCGGGTCAGATTGGCGTCGCTCCCGGGACCTTGAATCTGGTTCCCGGTGGCATCGGCCCGGAAACCCACCGCGTGATGGACAACATCAAAGCCATCGTCGAGAAGCACGGCAGCTCCCTGGACCAGCTCGTGAAATGCACCGTGTTCCTCGCTGACATCAAGGAGTGGCCGGCATTCAACGAGATCTACCGGGACTACTTCAAGGCCCATCCGCCGGCCCGAAGCGCGCTCGCAGCGAACGGTTTGGCGTTCAACGCGCGCGTTGAGGTTGAGTGCATTGCCTTCGTGCCCCGGAAGTCCGCGGCACACTAGAGAGCATCGATCGGCGACGGCCTGCTGCGGGAGGCCGTCGCAATTCCTACGACGCTTTGCGGCTCAATGTCGAGCGAAGCTGAATCCCGTCGTGATCGCCTAACATCTGCGCGACCCAGTCGACAAACACCCGGATCCGGCCCGACAGGTGACGGAACTGCGGGTATACGACGTACAAGGGCGAGGGCTCCGGAAACCAGTCGCCGAGCACCAGGTCGAGACTGCCACGCTCCATGGATTCCTTGAGCACGAAGGCCGGAATCTGCGCGATACCCAACCCGGCCTCCGCAGCGGCGACATAACTGTTCTCGTCCTCCAGCGCAATATTTCCCTGTAACGACATCTGCACCCGCACCCCGCCCTTGGAAAATACCCAATCAGACACCTTGCCCGTGCGCGGCGAGAAGTGATTGATACAACGGTGCCGCACGAGATCGTTGGGATGCTCGGGCTTGCCGTGCTCGGCGAGGTACGCGGGGGCCGCACAGGTGGCGAAATACAGAAAGCCCACCCGCCGCGCGACGAAGTTCGATTCTTCGATCTCGCCACTCCACACCGCGCAATCGATTCCCTCTTCGATCAGGTCCGCGCGGCGCTCGCTGCTGGCGAGCGCCAGCTCGATGTCCGGGTAGCGAGCGAAGAACCGGGGCAGGGCGGGTACGAACACCGAACGCGCCATGAGTGTTGGCACGTCAACCCGCAGCCGGCCGCGAGGAGTTGCATGTTGTTGGCCGAGCGACTCCTCCGTGTCGCGCACGAGGGCCAATATGGCGAGGCACCGGTCGTAGTACGCAGCACCGTCCGGCGTCACGCTCACGCGACGGGTAGTGCGGTTGAGCAGTCGCACCCCGAGGGTTGCCTCCAGCTTTTGAATCAGCGTGGTCGCCGTGGCTTTTGGGACGCCCAAGCTGTCCGCAGCCCGAGTCACGCCGCCCGTTTCGACCACCCGTACAAAGATCTGCATGGCCTGCAGCTTGTCCATGGGAATTGTTCATAAAACGGAATAGTCATTTCATAGTACGCTATTTACCTAAGAATAACTGAACAATAGGCTTGTGTGACCCCTCCCAATCACAGGATTCCCATGAGCAACGCCATCGCGAAAGTTACTGACGACACCTTCGAAACCGAGGTTCTGGGTGCGTCCCTCCCGGTACTCGTCGATTACTGGGCCGAGTGGTGTGGCCCCTGCAAGATGATTGCGCCCATGCTGGAAGAGTCAGCCGCCAACTACGCCGGACGCTTGAGCCTGGCCAAGCTGAACGTTGACGAAAACCCGAAGGCTCCCAGCCAGTACCACATCCGCAGCATTCCCACCCTGATGCTGTTCAAGGCAGGCCAGCCGGTGGCCACCAAGGTAGGGGCTCTCAGCAAGTCACAGCTGGCCGCCTTCATCGAAGAGAATCTTTGAGGCGGTTCCTGCGGCCGGCGGCGATGTTGGCCAGGTGGATGAGAGCGATGCCCGCCGCCCAGGGATAGAAGTAGAGAAAAAACGCCGCGCGCGCGGGTAGCGACGGTCGTACTGGCAACATCGCCAGTACGACCGCGAATGACAACCAGGGCGCTGCGCTCCACACGACTCGGGCCCAGGTGGAGAGTCGCAGAAAAATCGAGAAGTTGGCGAGCCAGCCGAGGCTCACACACAACCCGAGCAACCCACTCCACACGGTTCCGGTTGTGAGCAGGCTCCAGGCAAATTTCACTGCCTCAACAAACGCGACTGCACCCAGTTGGTGGCCGTCGCAGCTCGGAGTGAGCCACGAGATCGCATACAGCAGCCATCCCGCGATTGCCAGTCGCCGGTGGCTGCCCGGCCTGCTCATCGATTGCCGGCGCGCCGTCTGCCTTCAACAGCTGCGGCGAGCCGTTCGAGAAGGGAAACTGAGGTGGGCCAGTCGATGCATCCGTCCGTGATGCTCTGGCCATACACCAGTGGTTTGCCGGGGACGAGATCCTGCCGCCCCGCCACCAGGTGGCTTTCCAACATGACACCGCCGATGCGCCGGTCGCCTGCTTCAATCTGCTGAGCAATCGACTCGATGACCGGCACCTGGTTCTCAGGTCGCTTGCTGCTGTTACCATGACTTGCGTCGATCATGATGCAGGTGGAGACACCGGCCCCTGACATGACTTTCCACGTGGCATCGATGCTCGCGGCGTCATAGTTGGGGGTGCGGCCGCCGCGCAGGATCACGTGACAATCGGAGTTGCCGGTGGTGGTGGCAATTGCAGAGCGGCCCTGCTTGGTGACCGCCAGGAAATGATGCGGGTTTGAGGCCGCCTGCACGGCATCCACGGCGATCTTCACGTTGCCATCGGTGCCGTTTTTGAATCCCACCGGGCAGGATAGTCCGGATGTCAGCTCGCGATGAACCTGGCTTTCGGTCGTGCGGGCGCCGATGGCGCCCCAGGCGACGAGATCGGCTATGTATTGCGGCGTGATCATGTCCAGGAATTCACAGCCGGCGGGCAGGCCCAGCTGATTGACGTCGAGCAGCAGGCGTCGGGCTTTCTGCAGGCCCCGGTTGATGTTGAAGCTGCCATCCAGGTCCGGATCGTTGATCAAACCCTTCCAGCCCACGGTGGTGCGCGGCTTCTCAAAATACACGCGCATGACAATCTCGAGCGTATCGCGCAGCCGCTCACGCTGCTGCACGAGGCGGTTCGCGTACTCCATCGCCGAGGTCACATCATGAATCGAGCAGGGTCCGATCACGACTGCGAGTCGATCATCCTGGCCGTGCAGAATCCGATGCAGCCGCTGACGGGACTGAGTCACCGTCTCACTGGTGTGGCTGGTATGGGCATGCTCACGCATGACATCCTCAGGAGTGATGAGCTCCCTGATCTCGCGAATGCGCAGGTCGTCAGTTTGAATGTTCACCGTGTACTTCCAGGTGGATCCCGAGCCACTGGCGAAAAAAAACCGCCAGTGCCGGCGGTTTTTTCGGGTGTGTGCTTATTCGCAATCTTCAGTGGAACGCAGCCCGCTTACCGCCAATGGACAGTGGCCTAAAATAGTATGCAAAGCGGCAGCTGCTGGTTGAGAATGCCATAACCTACTAATAACACACGGAACAGACGTGCGCCAGAGCAGAATGAAAAGGATCGTCATGGATTTATTCCGGCGCGCACGGCGTGAGCCGGCGTACTACGACTGAGGAGTGCTGAGCATGTCCCACCACAAGGCAACCATCAGCTGGAAGCGCACCAGCGACGAATTCCTGAAAGGCAAGTATTCGCGCGAACATACCTGGACATTCGATGGAGGGGCGATCGTTCAGGCTTCGCCATCGCCTTCGGTAGTTCCCGTGCCGTACTCAAATCCTGCGAATGTGGATCCCGAGGAGGCATTCGTTGCGTCGCTATCCAGCTGTCACATGTTGACGTTTCTATACCTGGCCGGCCGCAAGGGTTTCCAGGTTGACAGCTACGACGATGAGGCAGTGGGCGTGATCACCAAGAACGAGCGCAAGCTACCGTGGGTGAGTACAGTCACGCTGAACCCCAGAATCGTCTACGGTGGCGCGAAGCAACCGACCCGTGCGGACGAGGAGCACCTCCATCACGAGTCACATGAACAGTGCTTCATTGCCAATTCGGTCAAGACGGAAGTGATCGTGAAGTTGGATCCGGCCGACGTCTCGACCTGACGGTGAGCGTTACTCGTCCACCGGGATCGCGTCTCGACGGGGTCGACGTTCTGCGGGGTCTTGCGATCCTGTTCGTGCTGTTGAACCACGTCAACATGCGGCTGTTCCTCGCCAAGATCCCGTTTGCCGCGGGGTTGCCCGGTCAACTCGCCGCCACGTTGCTGTGGAGTGGCCAGAACGGCGTGCAGATGTTCTTTGCCGTCTCGGGGTTTCTCATCACCTCCACCTCGATCCGGCGCTGGGGCTCCCTGTCACGTCTCGATGCGGGCGCCTTCTATAAATTGCGTTTTGCGCGGATCGCGCCCCCGCTGATCGCGTTGCTGCTCGTTCTGAGTGTGCTGCACGCGGTGGGTCTCAAAGACTTCGTGGTCGCGCAGAAGACCGGCGGACTCGGGCGCGCGCTGCTGGCTGCGCTGACCCTTCATGTCAATTGGCTCGAGGCCGAGCGCGGTTACCTTCCCGGGAGCTGGGATATTCTGTGGTCCCTGTCGGTTGAGGAGCTGTTCTACCTTTTCTTCCCGCCCACATGCCGGCTATTCGGTCGCGGTAGAGGGCTGGTTGTCGTGTTGTGTCTGTTCGTGGTGATGGGACCGTTTGCCCGAACGGTGCTCACGCATGGCAATGAAGTCTGGCACGAGTATTCATACCTCGGTGGCATGGACGCCATCGCGCTGGGGTGTCTCACTGCCATCGGTCTGTCCGGCCGGGTGCTATCCCGCCGGGTGTTGCGATGGTCAGGTGGACTGGGGGTAGCGCTGTTGATCTTCAGCCTGGGAGCCTCGGATCTCGTTGCGGCCTGGGGATTGGCGGACAGTGGCCTGGATATGACGCTCGTTGCGATCGGCAGCTGCCTGGTCATTGCAGCAGCGGCTCAGAGTCAATGGACCGCGCCGCGCCTCCTGTTGCCGCTCACGCGGCTCGGTCAGCGCAGCTATGAGGTCTATCTGACCCACATGTTCGTGGTGTTCGCGCTGTTTGGACTGTTTCGGTCATCCGGGTCGCCGGTTGGCCGGGTACCGCTTTTATTCGTTGCCGTGATTATCACTGCAGCGTTGTTGGGGGAGGCGGTCGCGCGCCTTTACTCGGAGCCAATGAACCTCCGTCTACGCTGGCGCTGGATTGAAGGTCACACCGGCGGGGTTGGGAAGGGTCCCAACACGCGTTCGATGCTCAGCCCAATGGCCAGCAGCGCTCGATCAGAACCAGAGGGCCCATCCAGCTCGATTCCGACCGGCAAGTGATTCGTGGTCAGTCCGGCGGGCAGGACCAGGCCCGGTACGCCGACCGTGCTTCCTGGCGCGATGTTCCGTCCGGCCACGGTGAAAAACGGGATCTGCCGCCCGCGGATGTCCACGGTCGCATCCTCTCCTATCAGGGGTGCTGGAGCGAGGGTGACGGGGAAAACAATCGCAGCCACACCGGTTCGCGCGAAGTAGCTCCGGTACAGGCGTCGCAGTGCCGGCAAGTGGATGTCGCGTGCGGCGGCGTAAGTGTCCTCTGTCACGAAGTTAGGTCCCCCGGTGAGGACATCAGACCGGAATATCGCCTGGATGTCCGGACTGGCCTGCCGCACCACCTGCTCGAAGCTCAGTCGGGTGCCATATTCGCGCAGGTAGCGGCTGAGCGAAAGCCTGACATCGTGGTTTTGAACGGCCTCCGTCGTCAGCTCGATCAGGCGCTGTAGTCCGGGAAGCTCGGTCTCAACCAGTTGCACGCCGGCGTCCCGCATCCGGCGCAGAGCCTCGGCAGTCAGCCGCTCCACCTGTGGATCCAAACCGGTGAACCAGTAGTTTCTGACAATGCCCAGCCGCAACCCTTGCAGTGATGCCGGCTGCAGCGCGCGCCAATCGTTCGTGGCCACTGAATCAAACAACGCAAGATCCGCCACAGTCCGCGCGAGTGGACCCACCTGATCGAACAGCGGCGAGATGGGTACGCAACCGCGGGTGGAGTATCGACCCGTGCTCGGCCTGAAACCGCAGATGCCACACATGGCGGCCGGCACACGAATGGATCCCTGCGTGTCCTCAGCAACCCCCAGAGGCGCCATGCCCGTGGCAATTGCAACAGCCGTTCCGCCGCTGCTGCCACCGGGGATTCGTTGCGGGTCGTAAGGATTGTGAACGGCTCCAAACGCCAGGTTGTTGCTGGTCCAGCCGTAGGAGAGCTCGTGGAGGTTGGTCTTTCCCAACACAATCGCCCCGCCGGCACGCAATGATTTCACGATGGGCGCGTCGGTCGACGGTTGAAAATTACGCAATGCCGGCGTGCCGGCCGTCGTCGGATAGTCCAGAGTATTGACACTGTCCTTGACGGGAATGGGAAGGCCGAACAAAGGACCCAATTTGCCCCCGGCGTTCCGATATTGATCGCACGCGCGCGCTGCTTCCAACACCTGCGCGGGCTCGAGTGTGATGAAGGCATTGAGACTGCGCAGTGATTCGCAGCGTGCCAGCAGCGTTGCTGCATAGCGCTCAGCCGTCATCTCGCCGTGGGAAATGTGCAACACCGCCTCGCCAGCGCTGAGCTGCAGTACCGGCCCCGAATTACCACCCGACACCCGTGTTGCCGCGGGTTCTGCCGCAGGCGTCGGCTTTGGCGTGGGAGTTGGTGCCGCCGTCGAAGCACCCAGACAAACCGGCGCCAGGGTCAGTGCCGTCACAGCGGAACCGTTCTGCAAAAACACGCGGCGGGATCGATTTTCGGGTTGGGTCATTTGCGGTGTCAGTGTTTGGTTTGATGGAACGTAACAGTTTGTATTGACTCGGGCGGCCGGTGGCGGCAAGCTCACAATGTAGTGGACGAAGAGGGGGCACTTTTTCGTGACTGGCGCGGGAGTCGTGCCGGTGGTGCTCTTGCGCGCTCCCTCATCCTAACAAAAAAAGCAGCTGCGCTGATGCATCGCAGCAGGGGATGGGCTATGGACGCGAATGGGATCACGTCAGCAGGCCAACCGCGGTACGTTGCCGCAGCCGCACTGGCAGCCACAGCGCTGCTGGCCGGGCCCGTTAGTTTTGGGCAACAAAGTACCGACACGGGTGCGTCCGCCACACTGGAGGAAGTGCTGGTGACGGCACAAAAGCGGGTCGCCAATCTGCAGGACGTGCCTTTCTCAGTGGCGTCTTCGTCCGAAGAGCAGATTCGCAATTCCGGTTCGGCGAATGTCGTAGATCTCGCCCGCAACATCGCCGGTCTCACGATTGCCGACCTGGGGCCCGGCCAAAGCCAGATGTCGATTCGCGGCATCAGCGCGGGACAGGTCATTCGCGATCAGCCCGGCGTCAAGGAGCAGGTAGGCGTCTACCTGGATGAGTCGCCGATCTCGGTGGCGCTGTTTACACCCGACCTCGAGCTGTTTGACCTGGATCGATTTGAAGTGCTGCGCGGTCCCCAGGGAACTCTGTTCGGTGCGGGTTCCGAGGCCGGTACGGTGCGCTACATAACACGACAGCCACAGCTGGAGGTGTTCGAAGGCGCGGCGGACGCGTCCTTTGAAGAAGTCAAACACGGCGATGTGGGTGACTCGATCAGAGGCGCGGCCAATCTGCCGATCGGCACCACGGCAGCGGTGCGCCTGGTGGGCTACTATCATCACCTGCCGGGATTCATCGACGCGATCCAACCGGATGGCAGTGTCAAAAAGGCGGTCAACGACGGCGATCGCAACGGCGGCCGGCTCTCATTGCTGTTTCATCCGAACGACTCGCTGTACATCACTCCACGCTTGGTCTTCCAGAGCCTGGTGACCAGCGGTTACCCGCGGGTCGATCTTTACAACATCCTCGCAAACCCCTACACGACCACCCAGCCTGCTGTGAACATCGGCGATCGTGAGCAGTTTACACAGCAGCACGAGGGTCTCAACGACGACTTTGCGCTCGCCGATCTGAAGATGGATTACACGTTCGGACCGGCCACGCTCACCTCGATAACGTCCTACACCCATCGCCGGGTATCGGTTCTGCGCGATGCCACGCAACTCACCGGCAGCGTGACTTACGACCTGGGCGGCACGGGGAGTGAGGAGCGGATCAACTCGCCGCTTTACGACCGGACTCATCTCAATGTCATCAGTGAAGAGCTGCGTTTGGCCTCCGCGGGTGATACTTCAGTGTTGTGGCTGGTCGGCGGATTCTTTCAGCACGTAGGCCGCCGGTATGGACAGGATCTGCCGACACGAGGATATGACGCGCTCACTCAGAAGCTCATACAGACCGACAGCGCGGCAAACAATGCGCCCCCCAACACGCCGTTCTATTCCGATCTGAGCTACAGACTCAGCCAGTACGCCGCCTTCGGCGAAGCCACCTACAAGGTGACCGACAACTGGGCATTCACCGGCGGCCTGCGTTATTACAAATTCACCGAGGACCGCGTCCTCAATTTTGGTGGCGTCTTTGCGAGCCCGACGCCCCCCGGCGGCATACCCGACTCCACATCATCGGATGGCGTTTCGCCGCGTGCCATCGTGAGCTACAAGATCAACGAGGACCTGCAGTTCAATCTGCAGGCGGCACGCGGATTTCGGCTCGGCGGCATCAACGACCCCATCAACATTCCGCTGTGCTCAGCCCAGGATATTGCGGTCTTCGGCAATCAGAAGAACTGGAAGGATGAGCACAACTGGAACTATGAGGTGGGCGCGAAGATGCGCTTCTTCGAGCAGCGGGTGATTTTGAATGTCGCGGCCTTCTATGACGACATCAAGGACCTGCAGGCCACGACCACCGCCGGTACGTGCTCCTCCCGAATTGTCTTCAATGTCCCCAAGGCGCGTAGTGAGGGTATCGAGGCGGAGTTGTTTGCCCGGCCCACGCCCAACTGGGATTTCGGTGTCTCGGCGACCTATGTGAATGCCAAGTTGAAATCGTCGGTGGTTTCCACGCTCCCGGACGGAAGCCAGGTCGTCGTGGGCGGCTTGGAGGCGGGCAACCGGTTGCCGACTGCGCCGGAATTCCAGGCAGTGGGCAATGTGGGCTACACGTTTCCGATGGATTCGGGCCGCGATCTGTTTGCCATTGCGACTGTTCAATATGTGGGCTCGTCTTTCTCGCAGTTCGAGAACGAGGAGGACGGCTTTGGGTCGATCGGCGGCCCTTCGCCGAATGCGGCCCGATTGATTCCGTATGGCGGTCCGCTGACGACCACCCAGATCAATTTCGATGCGGAGCTGCCGAGCTACTCACTGGGCAATCTGCGCGTTGGGCTGAGGACCTCCCGCTGGGAGGCCGCGCTCTACTGCAACAATATCTGGGATGAGACGGCGCGGCTGGCGCTGGACTACGAGCGGGGCCGCAGCGCCAGGGTGGGGTACATCACCAACCAGCCGCGTACGTTTGGGATCTACGGGCACATGAAATTCTGACCGCTTCCGCAATCGTGGCGCCTGTGGTTTGATGGAGCCCGGCAACCATTCGGGCTGTGCGAACGATGCAAGCGCTTGGAAATTGAGTCCGCCCCGGCACACCCGCCGCTTCGGCAGGTGCTCGCCGTCATCGTAGGCAACGGGCTCGAATACTATGACTTCGTGACCTACGCGTTTTTCGCCTCGCAAATCGGCCGCACGTTTTTTCCTTCGAATACCCCCGGTACCAGCCTACTGGCGTCGCTTGCCACGTTCGGTGTGGGATTTCTGACTCGCCCCCTGGGGGCGCTGGTGATTGGGCGTCTCGGCGATCGCGTCGGTCGCAAGCCGGCCATGCTCCTGTCATTCTTTCTGATCGGCGTGGGTGTCATCGGGCTGCCACTCATTCCCTCCTACGCATCCATTGGGATCCTCGCACCGATACTCGCGATCGTGTTTCGACTGGTGCAGGGATTCGCGCTCGGCGGGGAAGTAGGGCCCAGCACGGCTTTTCTGCTGGAGGCCGCTCCGCCGCTGCGGCGTGGTCTGTATGTTTCGCTTCAAGCGACGAGTGCCGATGTCGCTGTCTTTATTGCCGGACTCGTCGGTGTCGGTCTCGCCAGCATGTTGGACGCGCCAGCACTGGATGCCTGGGGTTGGCGCGTGGCGCTGTTGTTGGGTGCCTGCATCGTTCCATTCGGGCTCGCGCTGCGGCGACGGTTGGATGAGACGCTCAAACCGGCATTGCAGGAGCTCAACAACCCGGCTCCGGTTGGCTATGCACGAGTGGTCGTGTTCGGGCTCATTCTGCTGAGCGTTGCGACCACCACCAACTATCTACTGGAATATATGACGACCTACGCCAGCGTAACGCTGGGAATGTCCGCGAAAATCGCCTTCGGCGCCACCGCGGTCATCGGTTTGAGCGGTGTCGTCTGCGACTCCCTGGGAGGTTGGCTGTCGGATCGTTTCGGTCGCAAGCCGATCATGATCGTGCCCTGGCTTTTCCTGGCCATGGCCGTCTTCCCGGCCTTCTGGATGCTCGACCATCTGCGCACCAGCGCGGCGTTGTACAGCGCATGTGCAGTGTTGGGCTGCCTGTCGACACTGTCTTCCGCGACAATCATCGTCGCAATCACAGAGTCGCTGCCCCAGCGGGTGCGCTCCGGTGCGATTGCCTTGATATATGCACTGGCCATTTCGGTTTTTGGGGGCTCCACGCAGTTCCTGGTTGCGTGGCTGATCCGGGCCACCGGCAATCCACTTGCGCCGGCCTGGTACATGTTTTGTGGGGTCATCATTGGACTCATCGCGCTATTCCAGTTGCCTGAGACCGCGCCGGCGAAGCTGGGCCCTAGGCCGCCCAGCGAACCCGCATATTCCTGACTGAGCGGATACCGCCGCTTCCCCGTATGACCGGGGGATCACCGACCAGCCGCAGTTGCGGAACGCGCTCGGTGAGCGAGGCGAGCTGCTCTTCCAGCTCGGCTTTCGCAAGTGCCTCACCCAGGCAGCGATGCGAGCCCGCACCGAAGATCATGTGGCGACGCGGATGGTCAGTGCGTCTGATGTCAAACCGGTCAGGATCGGCATATAACTGCGGATCGCGCATGGCGGAAAGCGTCGACAGCGAGAGCACGCGGTTGTGTGGCACGATCCAACCATCCATGTCGATCTCTTCGAGGGTGAAGCGGGCGAAGGATCCGACCGCGGGCTCGTAACGCATGCTTTCCAACACGGCGCCGGGAATCAGAGCGGGATCCTGACAAACGGCATCCCATTGATCGCGGTGCTGTAGAAGCAATGATGTCTGTATCGAGCCTGCGCCGCGCGTGGTGTCACTGCCGCCGAGGATGACCGTAATGATTTGCATGACGATCTCAACGTGCGACAACTCGTTCGCAGCATCAATCGCGCCAATACACGACGTCAGAAAATCATCCCGGGGCTCGCGCCGCCGATCCTCCAACAGCTTCTGTACATAGCGGCTCAGCTCCTGCGCCGAATTTTGCAGCTCCGGGACATCGTCGCGCGAGAAGGCGGAGCTCAATGAGCGCGCGAGGCTGTAGATGTGCCGCGTGAATTCGGGAATGTCCGCGGCGGGGAGCCCGAGAATCTCGCTGATGACGCGCGCCGGAATGGGCGCGGCAAAGTCAGCGATGAAGTCCATTTCACCCTGGTCGTAGCAGCGGTCGATGAGCTCATTGGCGGTGGCGCGAATCCGCGGCCGCAGCTCGGAAATCAACTTGACCGCGAACGCCCGTGCGAACGGCGCGCGGCGTTTGCGATGCAGCGGCCCGTTGCTCAACAACATCGAATTGCTGAAGAAATCGAACAGGGGACCGGCGGTGACGCCGCGAGAGAAGACCAGCTCGGTTTCCAACTGTCGGGTGCGTGGATCCGTTGCCAGTCGTTCTACATCGCTCGCACGCAGGGCGATGTAGACACCGTCTTCGCGCTTGACCAGCGGGGCCAGCGGCCTGTGATGGCGGAAGACATCGTGTGCGCGTTGCTCGAGATCCTCGGCCGCTATCGTCGCGGGTTCCCTGCTGGTAACACGGGCAATTTCGAGCGTCATGGAGTCTTCCTTGTTCTTGCGTGACGGCACTATCATGCCCGTTGATGCGTTGCGGGAATGTTAAGAAGCGCAGGAGATGAGGGCTTTCGTCCCTTAACGACTGTTCAAACCGATCTCGACCACGAGCTTACCACGGGGTTTTCGCTGCTCGATGAGTGCGTATGCATCCAGTACGTTGGCCAGGGTAAATTGCCGTGAATCCAACAGTGGCCACAGTTTTCGGGCCGTCGCCAGTCGCGTGGCTTCGCGAAGGATGCCGCCGAGGTGCTTTCGGCCCTCGCCAGTCAGGAGGGGTGTCAGCGTGAAGACACCGGAATAGGTGCCCGACTTGAATGAGAGGAGCGAGAGCGAGTGAGATCCCCAGCCGAGGGAGCTGACTACGTGGCCGAAGGGCTTTACTGCTTGAAATGCGGTGTCGATACTGGCACCGCCCACAGTGTCGTATACGACGTCGAATCCTTTACCGCCGGTGTACTTGGTTACGTATTCGTGGACAGTCTCGGTGGCCGGATCAATTGGCGTCGCACCCATGCTGCGGATCGAGTCTGCCTTGCTTGCTCCATCAACGCCGTAGACTTCCGAGCCGATGGACCGGGCTAGCTGAATCGCCATCTGTCCAACACCGCCGCCGCCGCCGAGCACCAGGACGTCGCGCTGTGGATTGAGATTGACCCGATCCACGAGGCCTTCCCAGGCCGTGATGAAAACCAATGGCAGGGCTGCAGCCTCGCGCATCGACAGGTTCGCAGGCTTGGGCGCCAACAAGCGATGGCCTGATGCCGATCCCGGATGACGCGGCCAAGCAGGGCGCGAAGCCGGGATGGATGGGCTACGTTGCGGTGGATGATGTGGATGGTGCGGCCGCGAAGCTGAAGCGGGAAGGCGGCACGGTCCATCGTGGGCCTGTGACGGTCCCGGGAATCATTCGCTTCGCGGTGGTCTCGGATCCGCAGGGGGCGGCCTTCTACGTTGCCCGCGGACTGTCCACCGATGTTCCGGAACCGCTACCGCGGGGAACCACTGGAACGATTGGCTGGCGCGAGCTTTACGCAACCGAATGGCAGTCGGCATTGGCTTTCTATCAGAAGATGTTTGGCTGGACGACGGCCGATACGCTCGACATGGGGGAGATGGGCAAGTACCAACTCTTCGCGACGGGGGCGGAGCCGGTGGGCGGCATGATGACGAAGCCACCGGTGATGCCGCAACCGTATTGGGGATACTACTTCAACGTCCCGGCCATCGATGCCGCCGCGGAGCGCGTCAAGTCGGCGGGCGGGGCCGTTGTGATGGGGCCGGCCGAGGTTCCGGGGCCGATGTGGATCATTCAGTGCACCGACCCGCAGGGGGCGTACTTCGCGTTGGTGTCAGTGAAGCGCTGACGCGATGCGTCCGGCGCCAGCGATCCTCAGGGTTCGCCCAAATAGCGCCGGGCCGTCACTTCCTCCAGATCGAGGTCGTGCTCCAACGCATGCAGCACCGAGTCGTGAATCGAGCCGCTGCTGTGTAACCGCAGGATCTCCACCCGACCGGCGCAGATCGCTGCCAACACCACGGTGAAGTGTTCGCGCTTCTGGCTGATCAGTGCGCCTGCGGTTTCGCTGAAGCGGGCGGTTGCCCGGGCCCGGTAGGTGTATTGCTCGACCAGGCGAGGGTGACGATGTGTTTTGTCTTCCTGGAGGGAGCGTCTTTCCACTTCAGCGAGTTGGGCCGCGACCATCCGGGCACGCGCCTCATCTTCGTGCAGAGTATTCCCGTGGAGAACCTTGAACCCTTCCGGACGCAAAGCCCGGATCAACGGCCCCAGCGTTGAGCCTTGAACCAGCACGGTGACGAGGATGACCGCGAACGTTGTGACGAGTATGAAATCGCGGCCGGCGAAATCCTGAGGTAACGCCAAGGCGGCGGCGAGACTGACTACGCCGCGCATCCCGGCCCAGCTCATCACGATGGGTATGGCGAAAGGAGGGTAGGGATCAGCACGCCGCAGGGACGGACTGAGCGCCCGCGGCACATAGGTCGCGGGAATGATCCAGACGAAGCGGGCCACGATGACGGCGGCGATGGTTGCCAATGCCCCCGGGATCAGGCTCTCGATGGCGTTCCAGTTTCCGCCGAGGCGCAACAGCACGCCGCGCAGGGATAACCCGATCAGCACGAATATCAGCGACTCCAATATGAAGCCGACGACCTCCCAAACGGCCCCGGCCTGAGTTCGCGTTGCGGCTGACAACACGGTGTGTTGTTTCCATCCCATGACCAGGCCGCAGGTAACCGTGCTCAGCACGCCCGACACGTGCAACTGCTCGCCGACGATGTAGGAGACCCAGGCGGCCAGGAAACTGGAAATGATGGTCAGGGTTGGATCACGCATGCGCAGCAGCAATGCCGTGACCAGCCACCCGAACGCGAATCCAACGGCGACGCCGCCGATGGCCAGGGCTCCAAAGTTGATGACTGCACTGCTGGCACTGAAGGTTCCGGTGAGCGCGGCTGCGACCGCGAAACGGTAGAGAACCAGGCCGGTGGCATCATTGACCAGGCTCTCACCTTCGAGCAGAACCGTGACACGAGGCGGCAGTGCAATTCGTTGCAAAACTGCCTTCGCGGCGACGGCATCAGGCGGCGATACGATCGCGCCCAGCGCGAAGCAGGCAGCCCAGGGTAAGCCGGGGACCATCCAATGAACGACGACGCCAACGGCCGCTGTCGTGAACACAACGGCGCCGATTGCCAGCTGGAGGATGATTCGCAGGTTGGCGCGAAAGTCGCGCCAGACTGTGAAATACGCTCCGGACAGCAGCAACGGCGGCAGGAAGAGCACCAATGCCAGGTCGGGATCGAGCTCAATGTCCGGCGTACCCGGGATGAGGGCGAGCGCGATGCCACCCAAAATGAAGGCCGCGGCGGGGGGCATCCGCAGCCGCCGGGCGATCAGCTCCAGGCCGATTACCGCGGTCAACAGAAGCAGAACCAGCTCAAACCGGGCGACGGAGCTCAAGGTCGGCGACCATTATCAATGGCAAGGTTTGTCATGACTAAGCGTTCCCGGGTCAGCAAGCGATCCGAATAGTAGCCGGACTACCACGCGACCGTCAGCCCAAACAGCCCGATCGCCCGCGCAAACAGGCTAAACTCGCTCCGCTCCCCGCTACACGAGGATGAAGTCCTTTATGCGTGCACGCTATGGCGCCTTGGCGTTTCTCCTGACAGCCCTCGTTGGCCTCGCCGCCCAATCGGCGGTCCTGGACAAAACCACCAGCCCCTGGTGGGGCCACATCAAAGTCCTCGCGTCCGATGAGTTTCAGGGTCGGCTGACCGGCAGTCCGGGCTACCGCAAGGCCGCCGACTATGTGGCCGGGGTGTTTGCTCGCGCCGGACTGAAACCCGCGGGGACCGACGGCTACTTCCAGAATGTGGGCTTTGAGGTGCAGACCATTCAAACGGCCGCCTCCAAGGTGCTGTTGACTCGGGACAATGGCGCGGCCGTTGACGTAAGCGATGACCTCGTGCTGTCGGCAGGCATCCAACAGCGCAAAGATACACAGGCACCGCTGGTGTTTGTGGGCTATGGAATCCACCTTCCCGAGGAGGGCTATGACGACTTCGCCGGGCTCGATGTGCACGGTGCCGTGGTGGTTTATTTGAGCGGTGGCCCGGAGTCCATTGCCGGTACGCAGCGCGCGCATGCATTGGCGGAAGTCCTGCCTCGCTACCTCGAGAGTGCGGGCGCGGTGGGTGTCCTGTCGATTATCTCTCCGAAAAATCGGGAGGTTCCCTGGGCACGGCAGAAAGCGGCCGGCACTCAGCCAGGCATGGTGTTGGCCGAGAAAACCTTGCGGCGCTACCAGGGCCCGATGTTTGGCGCCGCCTTCGACGAGACCAAGGCAGAAATGTTGTTCGAGGGGGCAGGAAAGAAATTCGCGGAGCTGGTCGCGCTCGCCGATGCGCACGCTCCGTTACCCCACTTGAAGCTGACTCCGAAGATCAACGCGCACGTCGAGACAGTTGTGTCGCAGCTGTCGTCTGTCAACGTTGTTGCCGAATACCCGGGCAGCGATCCCGCACTCGCCACTGAGGCGGTCGTGCTGTCCGCACATCTGGATCATCTGGGTACCGGTAAACCGGACCATGGCGACGGCATCTTTCACGGCGCAATGGACGATGCTTCAGGAGTTGCAACCCTCCTGGAGATCGCCCACACCCTGCACGCATCCGGCGCAAAGCCCCGCCGCTCCATCCTGTTCGTCACCTTCTGTGGCGAAGAGAAAGGTTTGCTGGGCTCGCGCTACTTTGCAGCGCATCCGAGCCGCCACGCCGGCCACCTGGTAGCCGATATCAACACCGACATGTTTCTGCCGCTGTATCCAATGCATTCGGTGGTGGGATACGGCGCGGACGAGAGCTCACTGGGTGACGACATCCGCGCCATTGCTTCGAAGACCGGCGTGACACTGGTGCCCGATCCGAAGCCCGATCACCTGTCTTTTGTGCGTTCCGACCAGTACAACTTTGTCAGGAAGGGCACGCCGGCGGTGGCGTTGAAAATCAGTCCCGATCCGCAAACCGGGGAGTTGGCTACGGAGCAACAGTGGTTCACCGAGCGCTACCATGCGCAAGCCGATGATCTCGGGCAGCCCGTGGATCTCGGCGCTGCCGACGCTTTCAACCGGCTGATTTATCAGTTGGCGCTGCGTGTGGCGGATGGGCCGGCGAAACCCCAATGGCACTCGGACAGCTTCTTCGCGAAATTTGCCACGAGCCCGGCTCCCTGAGGAATCGGCTGTTGAATGACCTTTCTTGTGCCATGGGAGGCACCTTGAATCGATTCGCGCTTGGTTTGCTCGCTGCCGCGCTCCTGGCTGCCGATGCGACGGACCCGCGTACGGATGCCGGCCCGTCGGTGGCGGGCGGTGTGGCGGCGTGGGCTGTTGTGGCGTGGTTGGCGGCTAACAGCGATGTGGATTTTCGCGCGGCGCCATGATTGTCCGCATACCCCGCAGGAACTCCTCGTTCATCCGGCTGGCGCGCAGCAGGCATTTACTGTTGTCGGGGCGGATGGTGGGTTGGACGTTGAGCTTGCGCTGGAGCCGAATGCCAACCCTGCCGGGAGGACGTTCCAGACGGCTCTGTTCGAGCAGAATATTCCTGCGACCGCTTTCGAAGTGGACGACATCCAGTCAGAGTACCGCCGATTGAAAGGGTTGGGTTCGATGCATCAAAATCCAAGCGAGACCCCCTTAGGAATGCGAGTAAGAATGATTCTCAGTAGCAAAGCTAGAGAGTGACATTCGTGGCGTCAAGGCACGGGAACGTCACAAGGCTGGGAAAAAGGGCGTTTTTCGCTCCGGCGAACCTAAAGAATGGTGAAGGTACCAACACGCAGCGGCAGTGGTTGTGCTGGCCGTTCAGGCGGGTATCTGTCGTCTGCCCTCGGCAAGCTGGTGCGCCATGTCGATGAGGTCCGCTTGGAGGGGTGTTGGCCGCCAATCGCGGCGCCGTGTCAGGACGATACTCCTGCGAAGAACCTCACCCGGCGCGCAGATCTCGGCCAACGCGCCAGCCTGGTTTTCAAACAAAAACTGATCGCGCGACATCAGTGTGAGCCAGTCGCCACGGAACATGAGGCCGCGCGCGATCAGCATGGACCCGCATACAATACGAACTTCCGGTGGTTCCGTGCCGCGACTGCGGAACATCCGCTCCCAGCTGGCGCGCATCGGTACACCCGGCGCGGGAATGATCCATGGAAAGTGCAGCAGATCCGCGAGCGACGGTTGCTTTTTTCGACGCAGTGGATGTTTGACATTGCCCACGATCACCGCTTCATCGTCGAACAATACTTCCTGCACAATGTCATTGGCGGGTGAAGGATCGCGCAATGCCCCGCCAATAAACATATCGATATCGCCTTGGCGGAGCGCGTCCAGCAACTCGCCGTAGGGTGCTTCCACAACCTGCACGGACGCAGCTGGATGAGCTGTTGCGAATTGCTGCAGCAGCTCAGGAAGAAACACCGCGCGGGCCATCGGTAACGTGCCCACCTGGATGCGACCTCCATCGCCCGCGGTTAATGCTCCAATCTCATCCATGCCGGTGCGCAGCTCAGCGATCATCAGCCGCGCGAAGCGTACAAACCGGCTGGCCACTTCGGTTGGGCGGACTGCACGTCCAACACGTACAAACAGTGTCGTACCGAGGAACTCCTGCAGGTCGCGGACCGCCCGATGCACGGCAGGTTGTGACAGGCCGAGCTGCTCCGCTGCCAGAGCGTAGCTGCTCGTGCTTTCAACAGCGATTGAAGCGCGTATTTGTGCCATTGTTACCCAGCGCTGGATGTCGGAGATGGGGGCGAGTCTGGCGGATCGACGCACCAGCCGTGTGCCTTGAGTCAGATATCGCAGGGCGCGTTCCACCCGGATAATGACGATGCGCCCAGCCGCAGTCGGCGTCATTCCGCTGGGCTCTCGTTCGAAGAGCCGCGCCCCCAATACCCGTTCGATCTTGCTGACAGCTTGTGCAAGCGCGGGTTGCGAGAGATTCACCTGCCGGGCCCCGGCGCTCATGCTGCCGGCGCGGTCAATCACGCACAGCGCGTCGAGATGTCGCAAATTCAGGTCAAAAACTGCCGACATGTGTAATCAATAGCTTTTCCTTATGGAGTCATCATAAATCGAATTTGGCAAATCTGCTCGGGGGATGCAGATTTAATGCGCGATTTCCTGCGGATTCTGCGCCTGCTGGCAGTCAATATCAAAGTCGAAAGGGGGCAGCCTTGATAGAGACGGCACGATGATCATCGTCGACACTCATCTGCATGCGATTTCCGCAGATACTGCGACGTACCCAATCGCCCCCATCGGCGGACATCAGTCCGCGTGGTCACGCGAGCGAGCGGTGGATATCGTCGGAGTGCTGCGCGCCATGGACGCTGCGGGCATTGCTAAGGCAGTTGTGGTGCAGGCGTCGACTGTCTATGGCCACGACAATCGCTATGTAGTCGCCGCCGTACGCGCCCATCCGGACCGCTTTGTTGGTGTTTATTCGATTGATGCCCTCGCTGCGGATTCCGCGGCGCAGATCGATCGATGGCAGGGCGAGGGGCTGTCGGGCTTCCGTCTGTTTACCACCGGCAGCACCATGCCCGGCCAATCCGACTGGCTCGGTCACGAGAATTCCTACCCGGCCTGGGCGCACGCCGAAACGTTGGGCATTCCCATTTGTTTGCAGATGACGATGGAGGGTCTGCCGACACTCCGATCGCTACTGCAACGGTTTCCCAGGGTACGAGTGTTGCTCGATCATTGCGCACGACCCGATCTATCCGATGGGGCGCCATATGCTGCCGCGGGCGCGCTGTTCGAGATGGCTGTTTTCCCTGGTGTATATCTCAAGCTCACCAACCGCACTCTCGCGGCGTCGGCCGCGGGCCGCTCTGAGCCCGCCGCATTTTTGCGGAAGATTGTCACGGTGTTTGGTGCCAATCGAATTGCGTGGGGCTCGAATTTCCCTGCAGCGGAAGAGCCGTTGCCGGGGTTGTTGGCAGTTGCGCGCGCCGTGCTGACAGCCCTTCCGGAAGCTGAGCAGGCGATGATCTTCGGTGGCACTGCCCGGAGAATTTATCCTGCGCTGTTGGCGGCGAAGTCATGACAGAGGCTGTCAGCCTGCGCACGGTACTGGCGACATCGCCGCTATCGACACCGCTCAAGACCGGTGTCATTTCGAGCCCCCACGTGCGCTTGGAGTTCGTCGAGGTTTCGCCGGTGCATGAGGCTTTTGCGCCTATGGTTCGGCAACAGGCATACGATCTGTCCGAGTTGGCCATTGTCAGCTGCCTTCAGGCGATTGCATACGACCGGCCGGTTGTAATGCTGCCTGTCGTAGTTGCCTCGCGATTCCAGCGAGGTTGTCTCATTGCATATCGTCAACGCGGCGTGCCGGCGCCGGCTGAACTTGTGGGCCAGCGCATCGGTGTAAGGTCTTATACTCAGACGACCGGCATGTGGGTGCGTGCCCATCTGACAGCGGATTACGGCTTGTCGACGCAAAGCATGCGTTGGTTCACGCGTGACCCCGCGCATGTTGAGCAGTACCGCGACCCGCCGTTCGTGGAGCATCTGCCGACGCATAAGAGCCTGCCGGACCTGCTACGCGATGGCGACATCGATGCGGCCATCCTGGGCAACGATTTGCCACGAGGCGACGAATTCGCCCCCATCATTCCCGATGCTGCCACAAGGGACCTGAAGTGGTGGGAGCGACATCGCTTCATGCCAATCAATCATGTGATGGTCGCGAGTTGTGACGTCAGCCGCCGCGAACCCGGGGCTGTGAAGGAAGCTTGTCGTCTATTGTTCCAGGCCCATGCATTGAATGCTGTCCCGGACGGAAGCCCCAGCCCGGTGGTTTTCGGCTTCGAGCGGCTGCGCGAGCCCGTCCGCTGGATCATCGATGCCTGCCTGGAACAGGGTTTGCTGCCACGCCGGCTCGCCGTCGAGGAGGTGTTCGGTCCGGCCGCAGACATCCTGGGAGGGTTGCTCGGTTGAAGCATAACGCTCTAGTGTCGGCTGTAGCCGCAGATCATCCGCGGCGTGGTGCTATTCCACTCGAAAAAGCCGCAGTCATGAGCAGTTCGAACATCGACGAAACACCCGTGGCGCAGCGACCTCGCCGCCCGCTTTATCAGGATCTCACGTTCCAGGTCGTCGTGGGCATGGCGCTGGGAGTTTTGGTCGGCGCGCTCTGGCCCAGCGTCGGCAGGCAGCTCGAGCCGTTGGGCGGGGTGTTCATCCGCCTCATTCAGATGGTGGTCGGATTGATCATCTTCTGCACGGTCACGCATGGAATTGCGAGCGTTCGCAATCTGGGCAAGGTCGGGCGGATCGCCATCAAAGCGATGATCTATTTCGAAGTCGTCACCAGCATCGCGCTCGTCATCGGCCTCGTTACCATCAATGTGCTGCGGCCCGGCGTCGGTATGCACGTCGATCCCGCGATGTTGCAAACGACCGCGACTGTCGGGAAAGCCGCGGCCGCACCGGTGGGTCTGTCCGAGTTCCTGATTAACCTGGTGCCTACCTCGGCGGTCAATGCGTTCGCGCAGGGCAATGTTCTGCAAGTGCTGGTGTTCTCGGTACTCTTCGCCTGCGGGCTGGCCTCGCTCGGGGAAAAGGCGCAGCCGGTCCTCCAGGTCGTCCACGTTGTCTCGCAGGCCCTGTTCTGGATCATCCGGGCGGTGATGAAAATCGCACCCATCGCCGCATTCGGCGCGATTTCATTCACGGTGGCCCAGTTCGGTCTCGCCACATTGATACCCCTGGGGTCGTTGATAGGTGAGTTTTTTCTCACCTGCGCGCTCTTCTTCGTGTTGGTGCTCGCGCCTATCGCCTATTTCTCGCAGTTCAGCCTGTTGAAGCTGCTGCGCTACATGCGTGAGGAACTGGTGCTGGTGCTCGGCACGAGCTCTTCGGAAAGCGTGTTTCCGCAGCTTGCACAGAAACTGACGCGACTCGGTGTCGATGAATCCGTGGTGGGAATGGTTTTACCCACCGCCTACAGCTTCAATCATGACGGCACCTGCCTGTATTTTGCCGCCGCCGCTGTTTTCCTGGCTCAGGCGACCGGCACGGCGCTCGGTTGGGAGCAACAACTGGGGCTGTTGGCCATCCTGCTGGTCACCTCGAAAGGTGGCGCGGGCGTCTCCGGCTCGGCCATTGCCGTGCTGACCATGACACTGGCGGCCACCAAAACCATTCCGGTCGGCAGCATAGCGTTGATCCTGGGCATCCACCGCATTCTGTCGGCAGCATTTGTGTTTACCAACATCGCAGGCAACTGCGTTGCAACGCTCGTGGTCGGCCGCTGGGAAAAGGCGGTAGACCAGGGGCAGCTACAAAGAGAGCTCGATACGGGCTATCGCACGACCTGATCGTTTGCCATCACTGCTTGAACGCATCTCGCGATGTCTCACGGACTTCGCGATGGGGGAGACTACGTTCATGAATCGACATTTATTGAGTATTGCTGTTTGTCTGGGCCTGGTGACTGCCGGGACGGCGACCACTGTTTGCGCGCAAAGCGCAGATCCTGCGGGGGACAATCCATTCGCCCGTTACCTGCTGGATAAAGGAATCAATCTGCGTGGCGCCCTGATTGATCAGTACGCGCGTAATCCCACCGGCGGCGTTCGCGAAGGCAGCGCCAACGTCGGCCAATTCAACATTGGCCTGGATTTGAACTTGGGAAAGCTGGTTGGGCTCGACGGCGGCTCGTTCCACATTACTGAGTACCGCGACTATGGCAACAGCTTCAATCAGGATGTGTCCGGCACCTTTACAAAGCAGCAGTACATCTACAAGAACCCGTTCCCACAATGGCACCTGGGCTTGTTTGCCTATGAGCAGAAGCTGCTGAATGATCGCCTCGATATTCTCATCGGCCGTCTCGGCACCACCACCTTCTATGGGCACCTGACCACCAACTGCCATTTTGTGTCCGGCAATCTGTGCGGCGAGCCGCGCATCATCGTGTCCGAGGCCGGCTTCAGCCTGTTACCGTCCGCGACCTGGGGAACCAACATCAAGTTCCGGCCCACAGCTCACACTTATGTGGAAACCGGCATTTTCGAGGTCAATCCGACCACCTCGGCCAGCAACGGCGTGCACTTTTCCACGGCGGACGCCACTGGCTACACGGTGCCGGTGGAATTGGCCTGGACCAACACCGACGCGACGGCCACGCGCTATCCATTCGAGCTGAAAACCGGCGCCTACGTGAGCACTGCGCCGCTCACTGATCCGTATTTCAACACCCTCGGGCTGTCGCGTGCATTGCACGGCGGAACCGCGCGTAAGGCTGACGAACCTGATCGCAAAGGCGTCTACGTGATGGGTGATCGGGCGATCTGGCGCCCGGATCCCAGCGGGCGGGAAAGTATCAGTGTTTTCGCGGGCGCTGTGCAGCAGCTGGAGGCAGCCGAGATCGCGCGTCAGCAGATCTATACCGGCTTCATATGGACCGCGCCTTTCAAGCATCGTCTGCAGGATACACTCGGCGTTTCAGTATCCGAGTTCGCGCTCACCCCCGGCGAACAGGCCTATCTACGTGACGCCCGGCTCAAGGCCGGTGGAACTGGCTCGAACGCCATACACCAGATCGACTATGACGTGACGTATACCTGGGCACGTGGCGCGCGGGGTGGAGCTGATGCCCAGCATCCAGTACCTCATGCACCCGGACAATTCCACCATACCCAATACACGGGTGCTGCCGAAAAACCTGCTGGTTTGGGCGTTGGGGCTGCGCATGGACCTGGGATACATCGCAGGCTTCCCGAAGACTCAATCGAGTGACTGAGCGGTCAGCGGCGTTGGGTACCGTTTCGCCGCGTGCGGGGCTTCCGGGCTCGTTTTGCCCGAGCTCGCGGCTGGCTGGCGAAATTCAGCCGCAGGGTGCTGGTAATCGCGTCGCGTTGCTTCGCGGTTACACCCGCTTCGTCGGCGTACTGCGGCCAATTTTTTACGGCGGTGACGACTTCAGCCAGAATTTCCGCATCACGACCGCGCTTGAGTCCTGCGACGCGTGCGCAATCCCGGAAGTCTGACGAAGTGAACTGGTCTGTCTTGCCGTTGAGCGTCATCTGGTGTCTGGCAGTCCAGGCTCCTTCGGGATTGTACGCGTAGGTGACATCGAAGGCGGGTGAGAGCGACCACTTGCCCGTCTTGTCCATCAGGAAGGCGATGTTTTTCACATGGTCGTCCTGGTTTCGGGCGACCACGTTGAAGAACATGCGGCGGAACTGTTGTTCGGTGTCGCGCATGGGGAGCTCCAGTCTCCTGATCACGTCGAAGGTCTGTTCGTAGGCGTAGATTCCGGCGATGTTGAAATCGAAATGCGCCAGGGCCGCGAGTGTCTGCATGTGCAGCTTGCCACCATCGGGCTCGCGGTCGAAGCGTCGTGTCATGAAATGACTGCGGCCGCCTTCCTGCAGGAGCCTGCATTCGCTCATGTTGATTCCGGCGGCGCGTGCCATGAGTGAGTACGCGTATTCGATCAGTGTGAAGCCCTTCGGATCTTCGAGCTCCTTGTCCTTGTTCGAGCTCACTCCATCGAACTTGAGCAGCCAATAGCCAAAGCCGGGCGGCGCCTCAACCTGGCCGGAGCGCACCTCGTTCGTCTGTGGATTCCACGCAACGATGGCCTTGGCCCGTGCGCCACCAGCTGACGTGCCCACGCGTAAGATGTCCTCGATGCCTTTGTGCCGCCTGTTGGGCGCGAAGGACACCTGGAGCGAGTTACGGTGTGTGAGGACTTCCGATGCCAGCTCAACCAACGCGTCCACACTGACCTTGGTCGAGCCGCGAAACGCCGGTCCGACTACCGGTGCGAATTCCAGCGCGCCCATGCCACGCTTGCCGATATAACAGAGTCGCTCGATGGCGTTGAAGGTGTCGGGGCGCCGGCCTTGCGTCGCGAGCCATGCATCGATGAGTGCGTTTCCGAAGCGGTCCGGCAGTGAATCGGCGAGTAGTCCAGGCAACCCATGGAACGACACGGTAGCCAGCGATGGAAACTGATACACCCGCGTTGCCAGCGGCATTACCAGAGGGGAGAGCTGAATGCCGCTGCCGACAAACGCAGGCGCGTATTCGAACGCCGCGAATTGGGCGCCGTCCTCGAGAGAGAGGGCTCCGATCGTGCGATCCCAGAGGCGTACTTCGGCCACCGTGGCCATTGCTATTTACCCCACGTCCAAGGACCCGGCGGCTTACGCTCCGCGACGCCGGTGGGCTTTTTGCGGGGATGAGACGCTCGCTTCGGCGCGCGACCTTTTTGCTTCAGCAACGCGAGCGGGCTTTGGGGGAGATCTGGAATCAGGGCCTCCAAGCCCTCGGTCGCCTTCAGTGCGCGCAGCACTCGGATGAGCGTCACGAGCTCGGCACTTGCTCCGCTTTCGAGGCGCTCCAGTGTGCGTTTGGAGATGCCTGCTTCCTCTGCAAGCTGTGCCTGCGTGAGATTCGCGTTGATGCGCCGGCGTTCCAGGCGCCTGCCCAGCTCCACCAATATCGTGGAGTCTGTCAGCTCCGAAGTGAGTCGCATAAATCGTCTCCGGTGACGAGTCTGAGGCCTGGAAGCCTTGTACTCGCCTTTTGAGGCGAATTATACGCTGTTGTCGTGAGATTTTAAACTCGACTTATATTACGACTTATTATCTTCCAGAGCCGGTGTATCCAGAAGCTGAACAGGTCGGACAGCAGGTCGTAGCGGGCGGCGATCCTTCCGAATACGTCATCTGCTGCTGTGTCGAAACGGCTGACGTTGACAGCGGCGGGCATAATTGCCTACTCGGCAACGCGCCGGCGTTTTGCCAACGCGCGTGACTCGCGCTTCAGCGGGCCGGCCACCGGGCATATTTCCAGCGCGAAGCCGGTCAACGTGTTGACCAGGTTGTCCGAATTGAGCTGATACAGAACCCGCTGCCCGTGCCGCTGGCTCGTCACGAGCCCGGCGTTCTCCAGCACCGACAGATGCCGCGACATGGAAGGCGCGGTCATCTCGAAGCGTGCGGCGAGCTCGGACGTGGTCAGTTTTGCCTTGGACAGATAGGCGAGGATTTGCCTGCGGGGGCCGGAGGCGAGGGCTTCGAAGATCTTGTCGGCTTGCATGGAGGTACTATATTAGCTAATGTGCTAATAAGCAAATAGTGTACTACCGGTTGGGCAGGTACTGCGAGTGCTGCGGAAGTGGCGGCTGGTCAGCAACCTGCGAGTTCCACGGGCAGTGGGGCAACGGGATGATTTGCTGGAGCTGCCACCTTCGTCCGAAGGCTACCTCGTCCGGGCCGGCCGCGTGGAGCCGGTCGAGAGGTAGTCACGCGAAGGCAAGGTAGCGGGGGGTGCCCCGGCCGGAAGGGCCCGGCAGTGGGTTAGCCCTCTGCCGCCGCGAGCGCGCGCTGCAAGGCTTCCTCGCGTGCATCCTCGATGATCACCAACACGCTGTCTGGATCGGTCGGCGCTTCGTCCCGCGCGAAGACGCCCGTCAGCTCCGTGTTGGCTGTCAGCTCGCCCTGCTCAAAGAGAGACCACATCTCCCGGGCGTATTCCGTCTCGAGCAGCTCCGGCGCAAAGCGACCCAGCGTGCCCCGAATGTTGTTCACATCCCGCTCCAACATGGCCAGCGCACCATTGTTGCCGGCCGCATTCACGACCTGTGGCAGGTCAATGATCACGGGTCCGTCAGGGCCGACGAGGACGTTGAACTCCGAGAGGTCGCCGTGGATGAGGCCGATGCTCAACATGCGCACAATCTGTTGAATGAGAAACCGGTGATACTCGCGTGCGGTCTCGGCCGGCAGGTCTACCTCGCCCAGGCGCGGTGCCGGGTTGCCGGCGCCGTCGGTCACCAACTCCATGATGAGCACGTCGTTGAAGTATCCGTAGGGCTTCGGCACGCGGACATCCGCGGCGACGAGCTGATACAGCGCGTCGACTTCGGCGTTCTTCCACGCGGCCTCCTGCTCCTTGCGGCCGAAGCGGGTGCTTTTGTTCATCGCGCGTGCTTGGCGGCTGCCACGGACTTTGCGCCCTTCCTGGTAGGTCGCGCGCTTTTGGAAGCTTCGCTGACCCATGTCACGGTAGACCTTTGCGCAGCGAACCTGTGACCCCGTGCGCACCATATACACCGTGGCTTCTTTGCCGCTTTTGAGCGAGCGGATGACTTCGTCGATCACCCCGTCATCTATGAGGGGTTGCAGGCCTGCGGGTGTCTTCATGGCTCCTGGGGGGTGGCCGGGCGAACGAGGGCAATAATCCCCCATTGTAGCCGAAACAGCCGACCCCCGTTGGCGTCTTTAGTATGTCAAATAGCAACCTGGCAGCGTCGCCATCCGGCGGCGCGTTTTCTTGTTTGATGGGAGCAATTGCATGAACGGGACAATGCTGGCGATGCGATTACACGCGGCCGGAAGATCTCTGTCGCTCGACTCCGTGCCGCAGCCTGAGCCTCAGGAGCACGAGGTTTTGTTGGATGTGCTCGCCTGTGGGGTATGCCGCACGGACTTGCATCTTCTCGATGGTGAGTTGCCCGATGTGCGGTACCCGATCACACCGGGTCATGAGATAGTCGGCCGGGTGGTTGCGCGTGGACGTTCTGTCGACGCTATTTCAGTTGGCGACCGGGTGGGGGTTCCCTGGCTCGGACATACTTGCGGCAGGTGTCGTTACTGTATGGCCGGGGCTGAAAATCTCTGTGAGTTTGCCGGCTTTACGGGCTACACGCTCAACGGTGGTTACGCACAATTCGCGCTAGCTGACTCACGTTATTGCCTGCCTTTGCCGCCACGATATTCAGACGCCCAGGCGGCTCCATTGTTGTGCGCTGGCCTGATCGGCTACCGGTCGTACCGGGCCGCTGGCGAGGCGCGTAATCTCGGTCTCTACGGTTTCGGCGCGGCGGCCCATCTGCTTGCTCAGATTGCCCGATCTGAAGGTCGTCAGGTCTTCGCCTTCACCCGTCCGGGTGATATCGAAAGCCAGGCGTTTGCACGGTCACTGGGGGTTACCTGGGCCGGGGGTTCAGACGTCTTGCCGCCTGAGCAATTGGATGCTGCCATCATTTTCGCGGCGGCCGGCGAGTTGGTACCGGTAGCTCTGCGGGCTACGCGCAAAGGAGGGCATGTGGTATGCGCGGGAATCCACATGAGTGATATCCCGAGCTTTCCCTATGACTTGTTATGGGGAGAACGATCGATTGCCTCGGTCGCCAACCTGACACGGGCTGATGGGGCTCAATTCATGGAGATCGCTGCACGCGTAGATCTACATCCCAGTGTTGAAGTCTTCGGATTGCCCGATGCCAACGAGGCGCTGGAGCGCTTGAGGCGGGGTGCGTTGAACGGGGCGGCAGTGCTGGTGCCCCCGCAGCTCTCAACCGGGAAACACCGATAGCATTGCCGCGTCCAACACTCGATGCATCGCGGCAAATGCGTACAAGTCCTGATGGCACGCAGGCGCTGCCAGTCTCAACATGAAGCTCTCAAATCGCGGAGGCGTTCCATGTCTGAAAATGTACAAAGCGCCGCGGGCTTGCATGTCCGGCGCAACAATCCAGCCGAGATGACGGATCCATGCCCGCTCGCCGCGCAGGCCTGGCGCGAACGAATGGTCAAAGAAGCCGCCTACTTTCACTTTCTGCATCGAGGCTGCGGGCCGGGCCGGGAACTCGAAGATTGGGGCGCGGCTGAACGCGAAGTGGATGCGTTCATGTTCATGCCGACGGGCTAGCAAGGGGACACGTGCGATCAGTCGGAGCGTTCCGGGGCCGGTACGTACTTCTACCTATAGACCATGAGCCATATGCAGTGGGAAAAGAGGCGCCGTGTGAGCGGTCCGGCACGGGAGCTACTTTTACTTTGCGGTTAACGCGACCATTTCGATCATTGCCCTGCTGGAGGCCCGCCGAGCGGGATTACTGGCGGCCAACCAATGGCTGCCCAACATCATCGCCGGGTGTGATCGTGGGCGTGGTGGCGCGTCCTCGTAATGGCATTTGCAATCGCTTCGGGCGCCGGCCGGAGCAGGGCCTCTACACCGCGATCGTGGGTGGCGCATGCGTATCGATTTTCGGTGGCAGCCGCGTACAGATTGCCGGGCCGACCGGTGCGTTCATTGCCATTCTCGCGGGTGTCACTGTCAAATATGGCATCTGCTGCCGTCGACCGAGGGCTACTGAAACGTGTAGTTGAGGCTCACCGACATGCCGCCTCCCTGCGCCGGCCCGATCGATACATCGAGTGGCGGATGACGTGCTTCCCGGCGATTCATGGCGAAGCGAGCTGTTGCGGCACCCAAGGCTGCGCCCGCGACCGTGTCTGACAGCCAGTGAACGTTATCTTTCACGCGAATGTAGGCGGTTGCGCCTGCGATTCCGTATCCGAGTGCTCGCCTCACCCAGCGGTATTCATCGCTGCCCGACTCGGCCAACACGGTTCCTATCGCGAATGCCGCGGTGGCGTGCAGCGATGGGAACGAGCTTCCGCCCGCTCGCCAGTCGTCGACGCGGTTTGATTCATTCGGGCGGGCACGGCCCGCGGCAAACTTGAGCCCTTCCGCGGTCACTGTGCTGAATGCTGCGGCCTCGAGCATGGTGAATGTTTCGCGGTGGCCCTGATAATCGTCAGTGAATCCGGCGTAGGCCCAGGTTCCGAGCACTACCAGAGCCGCGGGAGCCGCGTCCCGCAGTGAATGAGTGTCCTTGCCGTCGAGAACCGGCGATTGTCCCGCAAAGTGTCGCCGGACGTCGCCGTCGTACTGGTGGGCTGCACCAATAGCGGCCACCGCACCTCCAAAGAACAGCCAGTCCTGCGTGTCCCAGCGCAGCGGCGAAGTGAAATACAACTTCGTGTCGGTCCAGACATCGGCCGAAAGGGAGGATTGAGCGCGGCAGGGGGTGGTTACGCCGAGCGCGGTGAAGCAGGCACAGAGCAGCAGGATACGAGACAGGGTAGGGGACAACAGCCGAGGTCTCCCTCAACGCAAAATGTAATGTAGCTTTGCATGCTAAAGTAATTTCACAATGAGGTACAACCCCCCAGTGCCGTCACCGTCATGATTGCCGTATACTTTACGGTGCGAAGCAGTGAGGGTGTCATGACCGAACTTCATCGGGCGCTGGCGGAAATCAATGCGATTCGGAACCAGGTAGCGCGCGGAACCCAGTTTCGCGGCTACGGGCCGCGAACCGTGGCTGCAAGCGGTGTTCTCGCGCTGATTGTCGCAGCACTTCAGGCGCGCTGGTCAGCCGGCTCCGGTCACGATGCGACCGGTTTCGTCGAGATCTGGGCAGCCGTTGCCGCCGTGTCGGCAGGCTTTTCCGCCTGGGAGACGATCTCCCGCTCGCGGCGCGTCCATGTCGGGTTCGCGCGCGAGATGATCAACTCGGCCGTGGAGCAATTTCTGCCGGCCCTGGCAGTGGGAATGCTGCTGACCGTGGTGCTCCTGCGCTGTGCGCCCCAGGCGCTGTGGATGTTGCCCGGTCTGTGGCAGATTTCATTCAGTCTCGGCATATTTGCGTCGTGTCGCTTTTTGCCCCGGCCGATGTTCGCGGTTGGCTTGTGGTACCTGGCGGCAGGACTCGTCTGTCTGGTCATCGAGAGCGGCCCGCGGGAGTTGTATCCCTGGGCCATGGGTATTCCTTTCGGAGTGGGGCAACTGTTGGTGGCGCTCACTCTGGAGCATGGGTATGAGGAATCCGTTGAAGAAAGATAAATCCAAGGTGCGCAGCGCGGCGACGTTCGCGTACGAAGGGCTGGATCGGGTCATACATGAGCATGCCCGCCTGAGCGTGTTGACCTCGTTGGTCACGAACGCCCATGGATTGACATTCGGTGAGCTGAAGCAGCTGTGCGCGCTCACCGACGGCAATCTGAGCAGGCATCTGCAGGTGCTGGAAGAGGCCGGGCTCATCTCCATCTTCAAGGGGATCGAGCACAATCGGCCCCTGACTCTGTGCCGGGTCACAACCACCGGTCGCAAGCGCTATGTCGACTATTTGAGCGTGTTGGAACAGGTGATCCTGGACGCCGAATCGGCGGTCAAGAGTGAGCGGGCCGCCAAGGACGCGGACAAACCAGCCCCGGCCTGATTGGCCCAGCACCGACCGCGCGAGGCCGCGGCGCCACCAGATCGCATGGGGACCGTTCACCCGGCCAAAAACGTCGTTTCCACCGCCAAAGGCGCCCGTTTCCACGGGCCGAACAAGAGGACTTGCGCCCGGCCCATACCCTATGTAGAGTTACGACTATGGGTAAGCAAGATCGCGATGTGCGGATGTCCCTCCAGACCCTGCGCACGCTGGAATCCTTCCTGGAGAACCCCACCGACGAGCTGTCGGGCGCCGACGTGCAGAAGCGCAGCGGCCTCGCTTCCGGCACGTTGTACCCCATTCTTCTGCGGCTCGAATCGGCGGGATGGTTTGTCAGCCGTTGGGAGGCCGTCGACCCTGCGAGCGTTGGACGCCCGCGCCGGCGGCTGTATCGACTGACACCAACTGGACTTGCACGGGCAAGCGAAGTCTTCGCAAGCTTTGGTCGGGGGGTACTCACATGAACAACAAATGGGTCGATGGATTTTCACGCTCGTTGATTCAACACGCTGCGCGTACCGCTCCGGCGTCGCTGTCGGAGCGACTGGAGGAGGAGTGGTCGGCTGACTTCGCAGAGCGCAGTGGCCAACTCGCTCGCCTGCGGTTCGCTGTGGGGTGTTGCTGGGCCACGAGAGTGATCGCACACGAATACCTCGAGCCGAAAGTGGTCGCCGCTGCAGCTGCTGGTCCTACAACAGGGAGTAAAGTCATGAGCGCTTTTGCGCAACCGGATTACTCGTTCCTCTCACGCCGCACAACCGCTTTTGTGCTCATCATCGGCCTGCACGCCGTGATCATTTACGGCTTTGCGACTGGTCTTGGGCACAAGGTCAAAGACCTGATCTCTCTGCCGATCGACGCGCGGGTGTGGGACGCGCCCAAGCGGGTTGACTTGCCGCCCGAGCTCCCGCCACCACCCAAGCTCACCCGGACGATAATCGAAGTGCCGTCGACCGAAACGAAGATCGAAGTAGACAAATCCGGCCTTCAGGAAGTCGTCACGGCGCAACCGACGGAATTCCGGGGCCCGGGGACAGCAGAGTCGCCGCCCCATGTAGTCAATCGAGTGTCAGGCGGTCCGGGCAAGTCATTCCCCAACACAGACGATTACTATCCGGCCCCGGAGATCCGGATGGAGCACCAGGGACTCGTCACAGTCCGCGTGTGTACGGATGACAAGGGAAGACTCACTGCAGCCCCGACACTCGCTGAAACTTCAGGCTACCCGGGTCTCGATCAGGGCGCTCTGAAGCTGGCGCAGGCGGGTTCCGGGCGCTACCGGGCTACCACGGAAGATGGCCGCCCTGTAAGCTCCTGCTATCCGTTCCGCGTGAGGTTTCAGTACAAGAACTAACGTGCACGGATCAACCGCCGTATACCCAGATAGGTCCCGAAAGCACTGAGCAACGCCATCCCCACGAGTGCTGTCAGCATGAAGACATCCCTCGTGGGGCTGGCACGGACCGCGGCGCTGAAATCGATCCGGTGCAGCGCTTGATGCAACCAGCGATACCAGCGGCCATCGCGATCAACTAGCGAAAGGACCTCTTCCGAGACGGGATCCAAGTAGTAGCGTGTTTGTTCTGAGTCATCGAGGAGCACACGGTACGCTGGCAGCGTGACTCGTTCGCGATGATGACTGAAATAGTAATCATCCTCCGCAGTGATCCATTGGGCTGACCGCACTCCATGGCCTGCAGAGAGTGTTTTTGCCAACGAAGCAAGATCTGCTGCCGTAAGCGGGGACGGGTTACCGCCCGAATCCAGTCGGACCCGCGAGTGATCCGGACCTGTTGCAATCAAAAACAGTCGACCCGCGGTGGGGGCTGCGTGAATGGAGGTCCAACCTGGAGCAGGTGAGGGGAGGATCCACTGTTCACTCGAGGAATGTGGGACCACGGGGCCGCCACCTTCGAGAAAGCCCCACGGGTTCATGGAAACGAGCCCGCTGAAGACCCAGGTCAACAGCAAGAGTCCGAACCCCAGGCCCAGCAGGTGATGCCAATAATGGAAACCCCGGTAAGGAGTCCGCCGAACGCCCGGGCGCGGTCTGAAATGACAGATGCCGATGTACAGTCCGATGAGAGCGATGCCTTGGATCGGACGACGGCCAGCGCCAGTAGGCGTCCCCATCCGATTCCGCATCGACGTCGCCCACCGCAACATCTGTCGCAAGCACTTTGGTTCGTCGCAGGCGGCGGATTCGGTCCCGCCGCCTGCGGCCAACCACGAAGACGCGTCAGGGAATGAGCGTCAGGAACAGGAAGGCGGCGAAAATAACAATGTGAATCGCTCCCTGCATGACCGACGTTCTGCCCGTGACGAGGGTGATGGACGTCACGAGAAACGTGAGCGTTAGAAGCACCAGGTCTTTCGCTTGCAGCCCGAGCTGCAGCGGTGTGCCGAGCAGCAGCGAAGTCAATGCCACGGCGGGTATCGTCAGTCCGATGCTCGCCAGGGCTGAGCCCAGTGCCAGGTTGAGACTGGTCTGCAATCGGTTGGCCATCGCGGCCCGAACCGCCGCCCAGGTCTCCGGCAGCAGCACCAGCACGGCAATCAACACCCCGATGGTGGCTTGCGGCGCACCGACACTGACCACCGTGGCCTCGATGCTCGGAGAGAGCATTTTCGCAAGCCCCACCACCACCGTCAGGCCCATCAACAGAAAGCCGAAGCTCACCCAGGCGAGCCGGTTCGTCGGCGGCGCGGCATGGACGTTCTCATCGGCGGTGCCGCTGACGGGGAGGAAATAGTCGCGGTGCCGGATGGTTTGCACGAATACGAACGTGCCCCAGAGGACCAGGGATGCGATCGCGGCAAACGACAGCTGCGATGTGGAGTACGTGAGTCCGGCTGAGCTGGTCGTAAACGAAGGCAGAACCAGCGACAACGTCGTCAAGGCTATCAATGTGGCCAGCGCGGCGTTGGCTCCGCCTATATTGAAGGATTGCTGGTGGTGCCGCACGCCCCCGATGAGCAGGCACAGGCCGATGAGCCCATTGCAGATGATCATGATGGCTGAGAACACCGTGTCCCGCGGAACAGAGGCCGTCTCCGGACCACCAGACAGCATGATGGAGACGATGAGGGCGACTTCGATGATGGTCACAGCCAAGGCGAGCACCAAGGTGCCGAACGGTTCTCCCACGCGATGCGCGACAACCTCTGCATGATGCACGGCGCAGACCACGGTTCCCATGAGCGTGAGCAAACATATCCCGGCCAGCAGGGGAGACATCGGGAGAACGACGGCGGCGATCAGGACCAGCACGCCCAGAATCGGAATCAGCTTGGACAGGACAGGGGTCATGCGTGGGGCGGGCTGCTACGTTGGCGCGGTCCACCCCAGCTTATCAAGAAGCCCCTGGCGAGAGTTAATCGAGTGCGGGAGTTAGTCGAGCCGCCTGATCCGACGCTGGGCGGCACGTGAGACCGCATAGGCGATGGGCATTCCGAACAGAATCACGTGTGAGCACAACTCGCCGATGACACTACGCAGCTTCATCGGTCCTGACTTCACAGCGGAGAGCGGGACGACTACGAAACGCATGGTGAGGAAGACCAGGATGCCGAAAATGGCGCCTGCGAGGATGATGCGGCGGGTCAGGAGTGCGAAGCGCAAGCTCGCCAGGTAGTAGATTCCTGCCGCGCACACACTGATAAAAAAGTGGCAAAACGCGCCGAGGGCCGCGCTTTGCAGACCCATCTGGAATGACCCCTGGCCCAGCAACCCGCTGGCAATGAATTGCAGGATCCGTACCGGCGTCGCTCCCGACGGCCCATAGAACAGGAAAGCGAAGGTCAGGTCGAGTGCGCCGGCCACCAGGCCCCCGGCCAATACCAGTCCCAGTCCGGGGTGGCGGGTGCCGGCGGGGGTGTGGGTCGACGTGCTCGTGTTCATGGACTCACGATAGTTCGGGGCAAAGCCGGGGTTTAGGTCCACTCCGGCGAATTCGCTGACCCAGTGGGCCACTTCATCAACGGGCGCGCTGAGCGTTGGCCGGCGCCGTACCTACCACAGCACGGCGCGATGGGATCAGTATTACCAGGCCGAGAGCAAGCGCCGCGCTCAGGAGCGCGAAGGCACTCCATCGCGATACGCGCATCCCCAGATCACTGATGGGATCGAAGAAAGTGAGCTCGGCGGCTCCAGATCGAACGCGGCTCTGCGGGCAGGTCGCAACCAGGTTGTCCTGCTCGCCCCGTGTGAGCAGGCAATCCGGCGAGCTCCATCCAGTGTGATATGCCTGGTTGAGAGTGATGTGCAACAGCGTGCCGCCCGCCTGGGAAGCAGGCGGAGCGGCAATGCGTATGCGGTTCCAGGTCACGAACCCCGCCTGCAGAACCGCGGGCGGCGAACGGCTGTCGCCGTCTATTCGAAGCGCCTTGATGAGGCTCTTGCCGGGCGTCACAGGCGCGCGCGTGAAGTCATCCATGTCATAACAATTGACGACCCCGCGGACCGGAGAAATGAACTCTCCCTGGTGACGCGGTTTGGCCTTGGTACCGGGATTCACCACCATCTCAATCTCGCGTGGGGTGCCGTCAAAAAGTCCGTGCAGCGCTGCGTCTGTGTGGGGGACTGAGGGCCACCACGCTGAGGCTAACGATTCACCTTGAAACAGGAGTTGACTCAGAAGCGTGCCGAGGAGCAACAGGTTACGATGTTTGGGACGGGGCTCGAGCTGTGCATAGTGAACCACAGATGCGGTTGCGAGCAGGCTCAGGGGTAGCGCAAGAAAACACCAGTATCGACCGGTGGCATTCATGGATCGGAAGCCCGGCAGCGGGCGCAGCCAATCAAACGGACTCAGCCAGACCGGTACGTGGGCCACGTGCAGGCTACCCATGCCGAGCCAGATCGACACCCCGCTCACGAGCAGCGTCGGCAGCAGGACTTCGCGCGGAATCCGCGCCAATACCACGTGCCGGAAGCGCCAGATCAGATAGGCGAGGAACGGCCCGATATACACACTCAGCTCGATGCCGGTGCCGTTCGCGGGCAGCACTTTGCCGCGCATGGGAATCAACATGAACCAGAGCAGTGACCAGGGTCCTGTGAATGTATCGGGCATGCGGCGCGGGAATTCGGTCTGTGCATCGAGCATGGGCCACAGGTAGCCGGCGTCGAGTACGCTCGCCAGGCAGCAGGCTGCCGCGAATACCAGCACTGGGAAAACAGACTTTCTGACGCAGCCGAGGCCAATGGCATACACACCGATCCAGAACATCAAGTGGATGATTGCAACCGGGGAGCCATCGACCACCATGGAAAACAAACAGCCCAGCAACAGTACGGCCAGGATGCGTCGCGCTCCTGTCAGCAGACGCGCTGTCGGATCGGAAGTCTCATGTACCGTCCAGAGCGCAAGCGGCAGTGAGAGAAAGGGGAGGAAGTCCAGGTGTCCGTGCGAGATTCGGCAGATGAAGAAGCCGTTGCCGATGAACAGGGAGGCGGCCAGAAGACGGGCTCGCCAGTCCTCGAGCCACAGCCCCGAATAGAGGTAGGCGCCGAGGAACCCGATGGCCAGGTAGGCGTACGTTCCGGCCATGATGCCGATGGACGGACCCAACAGATAACTCAACAGCATGGTCAGCGAGGCGAACGGGACCTGCGGCTCTCCGGCCAGCGACAGTCCTGAGCACATGACCGGGGTCCACTGTTTGGCGAGCCCGAACAGGTTGGCGTTCCAGTACTGCAACTCGTGAAAGACGCGAAACTGGTCGTAGTCGGAGGGTCCGGCGTGGTGCGCGTAGGGGATCAGCAGCGCGAGGTAGAGACCGGGGATCGCAAGGGTTAACGCGGCGAGCCAGCGACTGGGCTCGTGAGCCCGCGAATTCGGGGAAATGATTTAGCGTCCTGCCCTAGAAACAATAATTATAGTTTAGGTTTCTTTCGAAATCCTTTCAGATTGTAACAGATCTAGCTCGAGCGGGGCCGTGGTGGTGACACCCGGTTGCGTGCGACCAAAGTCTGGGAATGACCGGCGACGTTAGTCCCGGCCGAGCGCTCGTGATCCCGCCGCCGGTCAGCCGGCGGCTCGAATCAAAGCGGTATCGCGCCGGCCATATCCTGTTGCCCGCCCAACACGCGGTCGCTTTGCGCAAACCGCTGGCGCAGGGGCTTCAGAACGAGCAGGGCGAGCAGTGCAGTCAGGACATCGAGCGAGATGGCTGTGCCAAACACAGGGATCCAACTCCCTGTGTGTTGGTGGAGCAGGGCAGCGAGCGGCCCGCCGAACACGGAGCCGACACCGAATGAGATGTACAGCCAGCCGTAGTTGGCGGTCGCGAACCGACTGCCGAAGGTATCAGTCAGGGTCGCGGGGAAGAGGGAGAAGATCTCGCCCCACCCAAGGAATACGACCCCCGACAGCAACACAAACAACGTCGGATCACCGCGCAAGGTCAGCCACGCAGTCATTGCGACCGCCTCCAGCGAAAACGCCACGAACATCGTCTGCTCGCGCCCGATCCGGTCGGAAATGAAACCGAACAGCGGCCGGGTCAGGCCATTGCAGAAGCGATCGATCGTCAGGGCCAGCGGCAGGGCGGCGAGGCCAAACACCACGGCGTTGCTGATGCCAAAGTCGGCGGCGAAACTGGCCATCTGGGAGGTCACCATCAGACCGGAAGTGGCCATCATGGTCATCATGACGAACATCAGCCAGAAGACCGGTGTTCGCAGGATTTGGGAGGGCGACCGGTCGCGACTCGACAGCGCTGCATCGCTGCCGGCCAACGCCGTGTCGGGCGGCATCCGTAGGCCTTGCGCGGCCAGGAAGCCCACCACCGCGAACACGATGCCGTATGTCCACAATGTCGATTCGACACCCTGCGTTTTTAGAGACGCGGCGATCGGGAATGTGGTGACGATCGCGCCCATTCCATAGCCGGCGGCGGCGACTCCCGCTGCAAATCCACGCCGCTCCGGAAACCATCTGACGACCAACCCAACTACACCAACATAGACGATGCCCGTTCCTATGCCGCCTAGCACGCCGTAGGTCAGGTAGAGCATCGCCTCGCTGTTGGCGTAGGACGCGAGGATCCAACTGGATCCGGCGACGATCGTTCCCAAAGAGATCAGGGTTCGGGCACCAAAGCGGTCGATGAGGCTACCCTGGAATGGCGACAGGAAGGCCTGTAGGAATACCAACAGCGAGAAGGTGACCTGCAGCTCGGGCAAAGTGACGCCGAACTTGGCCGCGAGCGGCTTGGTGAACAGAGTCCAGATGTACTGGGGGCTCGAGATGGACATCATGCAAACGAGACCGAGGACGAGCTGAATCCAACGGGCACGCACCGATTGACTCATGGTCGATTCCTTGTTTCGAGTTGGCATTACCAACCAGCGACCGCGCCATCGCTGCGCGGATCGCTGCCCCCCTCCAGGGTCCCATCCGGATGGCGAATGATCGCTCCGGCGTGGCCCAGACTCTCATCATATGCGTTCACTCGCTCGACGTCGTGTCCGAGTTGACGGAGCGTGGCGAAGGTCTGATCTGGAAAGCGCGCCTCCAGCTTCAAAGATTCCGAAGACTGACCCCAGGTTCGGCCCAGGAGCCAACGGGGCGCATCAATCGCCGCCTGCACGCCGTTCCCGAAGGTCGCCATGCGCGCGAAAATGGCAGCCTGAAATTGTGGTTGGCCGTCCCCGCCCATGCTGCCGTACACCGAAGTCCGTCCATCGGTGAAGCAGGCGGCGGCCGGGTTCAGTGTATGAAAGGGTCTGCGGCCGGGGCGCAAAGAGTTGAGCGCCTGTGGATTCAACGAGAAGCTGCTGCCCCGGTTCTGCCAGATGATGCCGGACTCGGGCAGCACCACGCCGCTGCCAAACTCGTGATAGATGCTTTGGATGAAACTGACGGCCACTCCCTGGGTGTCGCAGGCTCCCAGCCAGACCGTGTCACCGGGCGACGTTCCCGCTTGCCAGGGGGCCGCCTTCTGCATGGAAATTCGCCCCGCCATGGCATCGAGTCGCTCCGGGGCCAACAGCTCGGCCGGCTCGACAGTCATATAGTCGGGGTCCGTCAGCTGCGTGTCCCGAATCTCAAAAGCCCGCTTCGTAGCCTCCACGCACGCGTGCACGAACTCCGCCCCCACCGGATCCATATCCCGCCTGAGAATTCGATCCAACTGTCCCAGGATGAGCAGTGACACGAGGCCCTGAGTGGGCGGCGGCAGGTTGTAGATCGTGCCGAGAGAATGCTGCAGTGACAGGGGAGTGCGAAAGCGGGCTCGGTATGTCTCGAGGTCGGACAGCGACACGGGACTGCCCAGTTGCTGCAGGTCGCGTGCGATGCTGCGAGCCAGCTCGCCGCGATAGAAATCGTTCAAACCGGCACGGCAAAGCTCCTCGAGAGTCGCACCCAACCGCGGCTGCCGGAAATTCCCGCCCGCGGGAATGGGTTGGCCGCCGGGCAGATGAACGTCGGCAAATCCCGGAATCGCCTGCAATGTCGCGCGGTGAGTCGCCGTTGCCCGCTCCTGACCGGCGGTTACCTCAACTCCATCGCGGGCGTAGCGAATCGCGTCCTCGAGCAGGCGTTTCAGGGGCAACTTGCCGCCCAGCACATCCTGGGACCACTGGTGCGCTGTGTCCCAACCTGACACCGTGCCAGCGACCGTGTTTGCGGCAAGCGGCCCGCGAAAGGGAATGGCGCTCAAACCCCGTTCTCGGTACGACTCGATCGTGGCCGACCGGGCGGCAACACCGCAGGCCTCGATGCCAACGGGCTCCATTGCGGGTCGTAGAATCAACCAGAAGGCATCGCCCCCTATGCTGTTCATGTGCGGGTAGACGACGGCGATGGTCGCTGCCGCGGCTATCATTGCTTCGACTGCGTTACCGCCATCTCGCAGGACGGACGCCGCACTCTGTGATGCGAGCGCGTGAGGCGCGGTCGCCATCCCATTTTTCATATTCATGCCTGATAGCTTAACGCCATGTTCCAGGAGATGGCACGCGCGTATCATTCCGCGAGGCCGTGGAGCAGTTCATAAAGTAGGCATATGCGAAACCAACACATTCTGATAGGACTTCTAGCTTGGTCTTTCTGTACGGTGGCGGGGGCGGCAACGCCCGTAGCATCGCGCGTGGCTGAGCAGAATGCGCTCTTTGAAGAGCAGTACGAGTCGGACCTGAAAGCACACCCTGAAACCGCCACAGCGTTTGGCGACTATCGCTACAACGACCAGTTGAACGATGTTTCCCTGTCGGCCGCCAATAGCCAGCACGAGCGCGACGTCGCCTTTCTAAAGCGGCTGAACGCCTTTTCCACCACGGGATTTCCTGAACAGGACGCGCTGTCGCACCAGGTGATGGCGCGCTCACTGGAGCAACGTATCGCGGACTACGGCTTCAAGGAATACGAGATGCCCGTCAACCAGATGAGCGGGCCGCACACTCACCTGGCGGATCTGCCGCTGGCGGTCCCCCTGGATACGCTCCAGCAATACCAGGACTACATCGCGCGCTTACACCAGATCCCCCGAGTCTTCACCCAAACTGAAGAAGTCTTGAGCGCCGGTAAAGGTGACCAACTCATGCCGGTGCGCTTTCTGCTGGAGAAAGTGCCCGCCCAGTGCCTGGGCGTGATTGCGGCCGACCCGTTCCTGCTGCCCACGAAAAAGTACCCGGCCGGCATTCCGATCGAAGAGCAGCGGCGCCTCACCCGGGAGATCACCGAGACGGTGGTAAATGAGGTTCTGCCTTCCTACCTGTCGTTCGCCAGTTTCATTTCGGAGCAGTACGCCCCCTTCGGTCGTACGACGCTCTCGGTTGCCTCACTCCCGGGCGGTGAGAAGCGTTATTTGAACAACATCCGCAGCCGGACCACCCTCAGCAAGCTCACCCCGGACCAGATCCACCAGATCGGTCTGCACGAGATCGAGCGCATTCAAGCGGAGATGCTCGCCCTCGCGCATCACGCAAGGTTTGCCGATCTCGAAGCGTTCCGTGCGGCGGCGAAAAACAACCCGCAGTTTCACCCGGCCTCGGCGGACCAGATTGTCACGGATTTCCGCAAGTACATTGGGCAAATGCAGCCCAAGCTGCCCGACCTGTTCGGCTTCGTGCCCGGAGCGCCGGTCACCGTTGAGCCGATGCCGGATTTTGAGCCCGGCAATGCAACTCACTATCAGACAGGTACGCCGGACGGCAAACGGCCGGGTCGTGTTGTAGTAGCCGTCGCCAATGTCACGCAGCGCTCGCTCATTGACGATGAGGCGACCGCGTATCACGAGGGAGTTCCCGGGCACCACATGCAACTGTCAGTGGCCCAGACGTTGCCCGACCTGCCGAAGTTCCGGAAGCATGGCGGCAACTCGGGTTATGTCGAGGGTTGGGCGCTGTATTCCGAGCAACTGGGTAAGGAAGTGGGTTTCTACCAGGATCCGGTCAGCGACTATGGGCGCCTGTCCAGCGAGCTGTTTCGCGCTGTGAGGTTGGTTGTGGATACGGGCATCCATTCCAAGGGATGGACGCGCGACCAGGTGATCGAGTTCTTCCGCAAAGCCGATGCGGTGGATGAGCCCACTTTCCAGGCGGAAACCGATCGTTACATTGCGTGGCCGGCGCAGGCGCTGGCCTACAAGCTCGGCCAACTCAAGTTCCGCGAGCTGCGTGAGCGCGCCACCAGGGAGTTGGGACCCCGGTTCGACATCCGCGCGTTCCACGATGAGATGCTCAACGGGGGCGTTCTGCCGTTGGACTTGTTGGACTCGCGGACCAACGTCTGGATCAAGGCGCAGCAGCACAAGCCGGCAACCGTCGCGGCAAACTGACCAGCCCCGGCACGACGGTGCGGCTGACTCACGAGCCGCCCGCCGCCTGGGATGGGTCGGCAGTGCGGCGCGCTGCGGCGGGGCTGCAGCTCAGGCGGTGATGGCCGCCTCGCGAAGGCCACGTTGGTCGTTCGCCACGGGCGATGAGCACGGCAACTCAACTGGCTGACAGCTCGAACGGATATCCGCGGAAATAACAGACTGCCCCCGGTCGTCCGTCGTCACCGGGAATCCGGTGAATGGAGCCCCGGTAGCGATAAGTTGCTTTCGGGCCGAGGTTGTAGTCGAAGAGATCCGACACCACGGACATTTCACCGGTCGCCACGGTATGTCGAACGCGCTCGAGCAACTCATTCACATGAGAAACAGGCCACAGCTGCCGGGTGATCTGCTCGATGTCGCGGCCCACGAGGTCGGGAATGTCCCCGAAAAACGTGCGTGCCATGGGGTTGGCTTCCCGGATTCGCAGGTCCGCGTCCACCAGATAGACGCCCAGGGGTGTTTGGTTCAGCAGGGTCTCGAATTGCGCCGTGCGCCGTCGCAGATCCTCTTCGACTTTCTTGCGTGCCGTGATATCCCGCGTAGTGCCCGCAACCGCCTCCACGGAGCCGTCGGCCGCGAAAATCGGCGAGAAAATGTACTCGTAGTAGCCGCCGACACCGGTCGGACTTTCATAGGCAGTCTCGTCCGACAGTGTCTTCCCGGTGGCAATCACTCGCTGGATCTGTTGTTGCAATCGGACGGCGAGCGAAGGGGAATATTTCAGGTCAATGAAGTCCTTGCCGACCGCCTCAGCCAGGGTCAGGCCCCAGAGGTCCAACAGCGCTTTGTTGGCATACCTGAATTTCCCGTCGAGGTCGAAGACGTAGACGAAGTCGCGGATGGCCGTCAGTGTAGTGTCGAATATCCGCGCTTGCCGCAGGGAGTCTTCGAGCACGCGCGTGCGCTCTGCCAGCAATTCCCTTTGACGCGTAACGTCGATGGCGATGCCGGGCAGGCTGACGGCGACATCATCCTCCCGTCGCTCAATCGTGCCCCGCGCGCGCACCCACAACTCGTGACCTGCAATGGCGAGGCGGTACTCCATCTCGAAGGAATCCGTGCCGCCG
>Ga0137415_10000143_pt1 | contig 58529 bp, 50 predicted proteins | sample CZODoug3_1_1_16f_FD_183082 | JGI IMG/M metagenome (GOLD analysis project Ga0137415, IMG submission 183082) | Vadose zone soil fungal communities from Angelo Coast Range Reserve, California, USA - CZODoug3_1_1_16fungal (Hybrid Assembly) | ecosystem: Environmental > Terrestrial > Soil > Vadose...
CGGTCTCTGCTGCTGCGTTTTCACGCGCAGACCGCGGGGTCGTCGCTGACGGCACAGCAGCCGGAAAACAACATTGTGCGCGTGGCCATTCAGGCACTGGCCGCGGTGCTTGGCGGCTGCCAATCGCTGCACACAAATTCGCTGGATGAGGCGCTGGCTCTTCCGACGGAGGATGCGGCGCTGATCGCTTTACGGACGCAGCAAATCATTGCGCATGAGACGGGAGTAACTAACACGATCGATCCAGTTGCGGGCTCGTACGCGATCGAGCATTTGACTGACGAAATTGAAAGCGGGGCGCTGGCTTACATCGAGAAGATTGATTCGTTGGGCGGGATGCTGCTGGCGATCGAGTCGGGTTTCGTGCAGACGGAAATCCAGAAAGCGGCTTACGAGTACCAGCGAGCTGTCGAGACGAAGGAACAAGTCGTGGTCGGCGTGAACGATTTCGTTGCGGACGAGGAGCGAACGATTCCGACTTTGCGAATTGACCAGCAAATTGAACGCGAGCAAATTCTACGGCTGCAAGCCTTGCGTGCCAGGCGCGACACGAATAAGACCAACGCGGCAATGGCTGAGCTCGAGCGTCGAGCCGCGACGAAAGAAAATCTTCTGCCCGCTATTCTGGGAGCCGTCGAAGCATACGCCACGGTCGGAGAGATTTCGGATACGCTGCGCCGCGCTTTTGGCGAATACCAGGAATCCGTTGTAATTTGACCAGATGCATCTTCCTGGCGCGGGCCTGTAGTATGCTCCGCGTCACCACTGCGCCATGAAGTTGATTCTTGCTTCCGCTTCGACTCGCCGCGCTGAAGTCCTGCATGATGCCGGGCTGTCTTTCACCGTGCTCTCTTCGGCGGTGGACGAAACTCCGATGGCGGGTGAATCGCCGGCGGAGCTTGTGCAGCGGCTCGCTGATGCCAAGGCGGAGTTGGTTGCGGCGCGCGCGTTAGGGCCGGCCATCATCATCGCCGCGGACACGGAGGTGGTGCTCGATGGCCACGTATTGGGCAAGCCGCGCACGAGCGAAGACGCGCGGCAGATGCTTACGAAGCTATCAGGTCGTACGCATTCCGTGCTGACCGGAGTGACACTGGTTCGATTGCCCGACGCGGAGCGGCGCAGCTTCGTCGAAACCACACACGTGCATTTCGCACAGATTCCGGAGGAGGAGATTACGAAGTATCTGGCGACGGGCGAGCCGTTTGACAAGGCTGGGTCGTATGCGATTCAGGGACGCGCAGGCCGTTATGTTCCGCGGATCGAAGGCTGCTATTTCAATATCGTCGGCTTGCCTCTTGCGCGATTGTGCCAGGAACTTCGGGAGCTAGGATGGTCTGAGGACTTGGATATGACTGTCCTGGAATAAAAAAGGGAATAAAAAAGGTGCTCCCCTTGCGAGGAGCACCCTTGGGGTGGTGCGGGGTTGAGAAAAGCGTTTATTACTGCTTGGGTTTCGCGTCGGGTTGCGTCGCCGCGTTGTGCTTTTTGCGATAGATATTGCGCGATGCCTGGTTCTGTTCCTTATTGATCTGCTTCTTTTCGCTCGTGGTCAGCGTTCCGCCATTGGCTTTGCGGTCCTTGGCGACTTGCTTGTTGATGTGCTGCTGCTGTTTTTCGAGCTTGGCCGTTTCGCCTGGCGTAAGCTGACCGCTCTTCACGCCCTGCGCGATGCGGTCTTGCTGATTTTCACGGCGCTGACCGACTTTGTTGTTGCCGTAGTGCGCGGCGGTTGTTTTTTTCGCGGTCGACGGCTGGGCTGGTGTTGTTGCAGCCGGTGAACTCTGCGAAGAAGGTTGATCCTGAGCTAATACAGTCGAAGCACCCGCGGCGCTCACGAGCAGCGCAAGCGTTACTGCACCCCACTTCAGGAATGTAAGTTTCATGCGTTCTCCTCTATCGCTTGGAAAGTGCTAAAGACCCGAAAGGACCCTGTGATAGGGCGATTGTGCGAGGTTAAGCAGGTGGATGGCTACTGCTCTGAGGGACAGGTTTTTGGGTTTTGCGAGGTCTTTTTAGTACCGATTGGGCACAAATCGTGGCGACCAGGCGCCGCAGAAATAAAAAGGGCGACATCGAAAGCCGCCCGCCAGAAGAGAGAGTCGAGAAATTGTTAGGAGAACTTGTCTAAGCTTTCTTTTCTTCGGCAGGCTTGTCCGCCGGAGGCGTGTTCTGCTGCGGAGGGGGAGTGTTGGTGTGTGATCCGCCGGACATACCTTCCTTGAAGCTGCGAATACCCTCGCCCAGCCCGCGCGCTAGTTCAGGGATCTTCCTCCCGCCGAAGAGGAGCAGGATAATTGCCAAAACTATCAGCCAATGAATAGGACTAAACTCGCCCATGAATCGCCTCCACGCACCAACCATGGCGCGCTCATCACAACCCTAACTCAGGATAAGCTGCACGGCAAGCATCGCAGCCGCACGTCTTGCCACTCGACTACAGGATAACACGCTCGTCGCCTGCGCGCCGCGTAACCCGCTCTCGATCCAGATATTCGAGGAGAGGGATCGCATATTTACGGGTGATGCCGGTCAGCTCTTTGAAGACGGGGACGGAGATGCGCTCGCCCTTCGTTTTCTTGAAGACAGAAAGGCGGTCGCGGAGTTGAGCCAGCGCATCGCGGTGGAAAATCAGGTCGGGCGTAAGCCGGACCAGGCTTTTGTCTCGCAGAAGGATTTGGAGAATTTTCTCCGCGCGCTTTGTTTCCACGGGCAATTTGCTCAAGACCTCTTTGACTGCGGGAACAGCCAAGCCGGCGGCTGCGAATGCTTTCTCGATTTGCTCTTTGGCACGCGCTTCTTCGGGATCCAGGCTGATGGTCGAGCCCGCTCGTTTTACGATTTCACCCTGAGCTTCGAGCTTTTTTTGCGACAGCAGGTCATCGAGCGCGGCGCGAAACGCTTCCGGCCGCACGCGCCGGCCTAGACTTGACCGTAAATCTTCGCGGGATATTCCGGGGAGAAGCGGATTTTCTTTGTGAAACTTCTCTACGCGAGAAGTGATTTTGAGGCGAACGTCGTCGAATGCCCGTCCCGCGAGCAAGATCAGCGGCTCAGCGGAGATAGCTTTCGCCCGCCCGGCGCTGATCAGGTCTCTTGTGGCTGTCGCGATCTCGTCTTCAAGCCAGCCGGTGCGTGCCAGGATGTCCTCGAAAGTCAATCCCAGAACGGCGCGTTCCGTCATGGCTGCGAGTATTTCTGACTTGTCGCCGCGCTCCACGGTTTCAAGAAAGGCCATACGGCCTGTGTCACGCACGGTCGGGCGTCGCGCGAGGGGGTCGAGCACTATGCCGCCCCCGATGGTGGTCACTGGAGAGAATTGACGAACGATGAAGCGGTCGCCGGCGAGGAGCAGAACATCATCCTGAAGGCGAAGTTGAACCAAGAAGCCTTGCCCTGGGGCGAGTTCCTTTCTGCCGTACAAGAATATTTCCGCGACCGTCTCGCTCGTACCGGAATGAAAGTGGACGCGAGCCCGTTGCTTTAGTTTCGGAGCGGATGGGAGCAACTCGAGCCGCGCGTCAATCCTTCGCGTAACGCGAAATTTTCCGGGGGTCGCGAGGGACATGCCGCGTTGCAAACTCGTGTGCTCGATTCCAGCCAGATTGACGGCGGTTCGCTGGCCGGCGTGGGCGCGGTCAACGGCTTTCCCGCCGGACTGAACGCCGCGGACCCGCAGGCGCTGGCCGTTGGGAAATAACTGGACCTCATCGCCTGGACCGACGCTACCGGAGATCAAAGTGCCGGTGACTACCGCGCCAAAACCCTTGATGGCGAACGCGCGATCGATAGGCAGGCGGAAGTAACGCTCGGCATTTTTCCCGGGCAGTTGTTGTGCAGCGGCTAACAACGCATTCTTCAGCTCTAGCAGCCCCGCTTGGGTCTTCGTGCTTACGGGAACGATGGGAGCCGCTTCGAGAAATGAACCGCGTAGATAGTCTTCGACTTCGAGCCGAACCAAACCGGCGGTGTCGGGGTCGACCAGGTCGCTTTTGGTCAGCGCGACAACACCGCGCTTGATGCCGAGCAAGCGGCAAATATCGAAGTGCTCGCGTGTTTGCGGTTTAACGGATTCGTCGGCAGCGATGACCAGGAGCAGCAGATCTACACCAGCAGCGCCAGCGAGCATGTTGCTGACGAAGCGCTCGTGGCCGGGGACGTCGACAAAGCCAAAGCACACGGCCGCCTCTTCAAGGAATGCGAAGCCGAGGTCAATGGTGATGCCGCGGCGCTTTTCTTCTTCGAGGCGGTCAGGGTGCGTGCCGGTCAAAGCCTCGACGAGCGAGGATTTGCCGTGGTCTATATGGCCAGCCGTGCCGACAATTACGCTTTTTAAGCTCATGCCGCGTGCTCCAAGAGGTTACAACGACGCGGCGGAGTTCACGAAACAGGTTTATGACGCTTGACGTACGCGAGACGTTTGCGTCTGTACGTGGTCCACAGCTTTCGCGCCAAGCGTTCGGTGCGTCTGAGATCGAGCGGCGGGTCCCACGGTTCGCGGAAGTGTCAACCTAAGCGAGGCTACTTGGCGGCGGTGATTTCGTCCACGATGGCTTGGGTGGCGGCGCGGGGGTCGGATGCGGCGAGGATCGGGCGACCGACGACGAGGAAATCGGCGCCGGCGCGAATGGCTTCGGCGGGAGTGGCGGTACGGGCTTGGTCATCGTCCTTCCCTGCTGCACCCTTTTCTTTTGGGCGGACGCCGGGAGTGACAATCAGGAAGTCGCGTCCGCAGGCTTTGCGGATGGCACGCGCTTCTTTCACGGAGGCTACGACGCCGTCGACGCCAGCTTTCTTGGCGAGCTGTGCGAGCTTCAGGACGCGGGCTTGCGGGGTGCCCCCGAGGCCGACTTCGCGCATGGCCTTCTGGTCCATGCTGGTCAAGATGGTGACCGCGAGTAGGCGAGGGCGGTCGGCACCCATCGGCTGCGTGGCGCTAATGGCTTGCGCGGCGGCGTGAAGCATGGAGTGTCCGCCAAGCGCGTGTACGTTCACAAGCTGCACTCCTGGCATGGCGGCGCAGGAGAGTATCGCGCCTGCTACCGTGTTGGGAATGTCGTGAAATTTCAGGTCCAGGAAGATGCCTGGGCCCAGGGCTGCTATCTCCCGTACCGCCTGCGGACCGGCGGCGGTGAAGAGCTGGCTGCCGACCTTGAACATACCGACAAGATCGGCAACCTGCTTGGCGAATTTCAGCGCGGAAGATAAAGAATCAAAATCGAGAGCTACTATCAGGCTGCTTCGTGGATGGGCGTCGAAGCTCAACGTTTCTGGGGCAGCTCCATTAGCTCGAGCCGGACCTGGCTCACGCCGGAATGGATAAGGCCGAGTTTCCGGGCGACACGATAGGATACATCAATTTCGCGTCCTTCTTGATAGGGACCGCGGTCATTGATACGTACCAGTTCAAACTTGCCCGTGCGGGTGTTTACGACGCGCACGAGGGAACCGAAGGGAAGGTGTGGGTGCGCCGCAGTGAGAGCTTCACTGTCGAAGATCTCGCCATTGGCGGTTTTGCGACCGTTGAAGCCGGGGCCATACCAGCTCGCGTTGCCGGTCCAGGCTTTGATCGCCTTAGGAGGTTGGCTCAGGTGTGCCACGAGTGGCGCTTCCATCACCGGAGCGATGAGGAACATCAAGGGAACCCAGCGGAGTGCAGCCCAAATCACGAAGAGTCGGTTTCTCATAGTGTTGTTTTTGTGCTACAGCTTCCAAAAAAGTGTAGCGAGAAAGAGTCATTATGTCAACCGTTTTCGGATGCGAACTTTGCTTGTAAATCGCTGATTCTAATTGTTTTATGTCGTACTAGAGCGTCCGTAAGGGTGCTCGCCAAGCGCTCACTGGCCCTCGGATCAGCAAAACTGGCCGTCCCGACTTGCACGGCCGAAGCCCCTACGGACAGGTATTCCAGCACGTCTTCCACCGTCTCGATCCCGCCCAGCCCGATGATCGGTATGCTTACTGCTTTCTTTGCTTCCCAGACAAGACGAAGGGTGATGGGCTTAATCGCGGGGCCGGAAAGACCACCAGTTAGATTCCCTAAACGTGACTTTTGGCTGCAGGTGTCGATGGCCATGGCTGGATATGTGTTGGCTATCGTCAGCGCGTCGGCACCGGCGTTCTGGGCGGCGCGGGCGATAAGTCCAATGTCCGCAACGAGCGGGGATAACTTGACCCATAAAGGACGGCGGACGGCGGCCTTGCGGGCCGTGCCAACTACTTCGGCGACCTGGTCCGGATCATTTCCGAACTGCATTCCCCCTTTTTTCACGTTTGGGCAGGAGATGTTGAGCTCGTACCCGGCCAGCCCCTCGGCGTCTTCGAGAATGCGGATCACCTCGACATAGTCTTCAAGGCAGTAACCGAAGACGTTGGCCAGGACGGCCGTATCGTACTTTCGGAGTGAGGGCAATTTGTCTGCGACGAAGGCGCGGACGCCGACATTTTGCAGGCCCACTGCGTTCAGCATGCCGGAGGGGGTCTCGCAGAGGCGGGGAGGAGGGGCACCTTCGATGGGTTCGCGGGAAAGGCCCTTGACGACGAAGCCGCCGAGGCGGTTCAGATCGACAAGATGGGCGAATTCAATGCCATAGCCGAATGTGCCGCTGGCGGCGAGAATGGGATTCCGCAGGCGCAGGGCGCCAATCTGTACGCTGAGATCGACAGCGTCTGCGGCACTCACTTCGGCCAAAGCTTACCACGAAGCGGGGCTGGGGCGCTGAGCGTGCTACTTCGACAAGGACTGAACCAGAACATGACCGTCGCGGGTGGATAAGGTTATGCCGCAGAGCGATGCCAGGGTGGGAGCAATATCGGCGGGCGTGACGGGGTCGAGGTATTCGCCGTGGCGGATGCCGAGGCCCATGAAGAGAATCGGGACGTGCTGGTCGTAGTTGTACGGCATTCCGTGGCCAGCACCGTACGCGCGGTTCGTGCCTGGGGGATTGCGGTCCATAAGCCAGTATGGCTTGGGGACGATGAAGAGGTCGCCGCTGCGGCCGGGGAAATAGCTGTCGGCCAGGGCCGTGCGGATGGGGTTTTGCGTTGCCGGGCGATTCTGCACCTGCTCGGCGCGAAAAATCTCAGCGACACCGGGTTGGGCACGGACTGCATCGATGACGGCACGCATCGCCTTGTCGTCGTGCTGCAATTTGTCGTAGACGCCCGGAGCGAAATACAGGTCAGTGCCGTTAATGCGGGCGACCGCCGGCTTGGATAAATTGAATGGCTCAAGCCCTTTTTCGATGTGATCCTGCAATTCGGCCAGACGGAGGATACCGACATCGGCGCCAGTCTTCTGCATGTCTTCGACAATCGGTGCTACGCCGTGGTCGGCGCTGAGGGCCACGACGTATTTGCCGCGGCCGACTTTCTTGTCGAGGTGGGCAAAGAGGTCTGCCAGGTCTTTATCGAGGCGGAACAAGACGTCTTGAACTTCCCAACTGCGTGGGCCGAATTCGTGGCCGACGTAATCGACAGAGGAATAACTTACTCCGAGAAAGTCTGTACCGCCGCCCTGGCCGAGACCGAGGGAATCCACGGCTGTTTCGGCAAAGCGGGTGAGATAGGTGTCGGCAAATGGGCTCGAAGCCCACTGCTCGTAAAAGGCAGCGTCCGGCTCGTTGGCCGCGGCTTTGCCACGTAGCGGATGTGGGAAGGTTAGAGTCCAACCTTCGGGCGGGACGGCTCCAGTGGCCTTTTCGTCGTACCAATAGGAGCCCTCGGGGAGCGAGTGGTTCCAGGTCTTGCCGTAGTCTTCTTTTATCGGGTGCGTCTTGGCGTATTCCTCGACGAAGGGCATGGGTCCGTACACACTGGAGGTGACCCATCCGCCGCCATCGGCCCAGGTGACGGCGTCGGCCTTGTGGCCGGCCATTGTGATGGCCGCTCGCGCTTTGAGTGAAAACGTGACTACTCGCGTGGCTCCGTTCGTCTGGAACTTCAACTCTTCGGCAAATGAGGGACTTTCCATGCGCCAGGCGCTGTCGCCGCCCTTTGCAGAGACGCCTGCATAGCCGGAATTCTTAGCGTTCGGATCGGCGGTACAGGTCACCATCTTCTGGGCATCGCGATCCCACCAGGCATTAGCGACCATGGCGTGCGATGCGGGAAGCGCTCCGGTGGAAATGGTCGCGTGGCCGACGCAGGTTTCTGTGGCTGCGTAAGGATAGGCTGCGTCGCGGAACCAAGCGCCTTCTTCGACTAAGCGGCGGAGGCCTCCGGTCCATTGCGGCAGGAATTTGTCGACGTAATCGGCGCGCATCTGGTCGACGACGAGCAGTACGACGAGTTTGGGGCGGGCCGACGCTGTTTTCAGAGGCTCAACGGAAAGTTTTCGTGTTGAGGCTGACTTCGTGGGCGAGGCTGCTGGAGTTTGCGCTTGCAAGCTTCGCGCAGTAACGGCGAAAGCCATGACGGAGATGATGAGTCGAATGGATGCGTGATTTGTGCGGATAATCTGATTCGCGTCTCGATTGGGCAATTGGGTCTCCGATTTTACAGCGCGGCAGTTTATCACGTGAGCTTTGCGGCGCTGTTATCTTCTCCATGAAATCCGGTGTGTGTGCGCCTCTACGCGTTGACCTCTTTCTTTGTGCTAGGATTACGCGACCATGCGCATTGTTGAAAAGGCACAGCTTATGTCGGCGCCGGAAATCGACCGCACGTTGCAGCGGCTGGCGCATGAAATCGTGGAAAAAAGCGGCGGGACGAAGCATTTGGCGCTCATTGGCATTCGGCGGCGGGGGGTGCCGCTGGCGGAGAGGATTGCGTTTGCGATGCGCGGCATCGACGGAGTGGAGGTGCCGGTGGGCACTCTGGACATCACGTTGTATCGCGATGACCTGTCGAAGGTAGCTTCGCACGCGGTGCTGCAGTCCTCCGATATCCCGTTCGGTGTGGACAATATGGATTTGGTGCTCGTGGACGATGTGTTGTACACGGGCCGGACGATTCGCGCGGCGATGAACGGACTTTTTGACCTGGGCAGGCCGAAGCGAGTGTCACTGTGTGTGTTGATCGACCGAGGGCACCGCGAAATGCCGATCGAATCGCAGTTTACCGGGCGCGTGGTGCAGACCAGCAACAGCGAAATTATCGAGGTGCGGCTGCGCGAGATCGACAACGAAGAGCGTGTGGTGCTTGTGGATCGCGTCGACGGATAGATTGCGGGCTGTTAGGATAAAATTGAGTCCAGTGACCCTATTTGAGTGAAAATGTGACGCATCGGTTTCGTGACCTGCTTGGGCTTGAACCGCTGAAAGCGGACGAACTCACTTTTCTTCTCGACCAAAGCAAACCGTTCCAGGAAATCCAGAAGCATTCGTTGAAAAAAATGGCAGCGCTGCGCGGCAAGACCGTGGCGCTGGCTTTCTTTGAAAGCTCGACGCGGACGCGCATCAGCTTTGGCACCGCGGCTTCGCGGCTTGGCGCGGATACGATGAATCTGCAGGCGGAAGCGTCAAGCCTGAAAAAGGGCGAGTCTCTGCTCGATACGGTGCACACGCTGGATGCCATGAAGCCGGATTGCCTGGTGATGCGGCACGCGGCTTCGGGGGCGGCTGACCTTGTGGCGCGGCACTTGGATATACCGGTGATCAATGCGGGTGACGGGACACACGAGCACCCTTCGCAGGGCTTGCTGGATGCGCTGACAATCCGCGACCGGAAGGGCAGCATCGACAATTTGAACGTGACGATCCTGGGAGATATCCAGCATAGCCGGGTGGCGCGATCGAACATTCATATGCTTGGAAAATTCGGGTGCCGGTTTACGCTTTGCGGCCCGGCGATGTGGGTGCCTCGCGAGCTGGAGCAACTTGCTCCGCATGCCTCGATTCGACGCGTGTTCCGTGTGGAAGAGGCTTTGGAGGGGGCGGACGTCGTTCTTGTGCTGCGGGTGCAAACGGAACGGCTGCACGAGCCGGCGCTTTCCGCGAACGATTATGTTCTGCTCTACCAACTGAATGGGGAGCGCCTGCGGCGGGCCAAAGCGGATGCCATTGTGCTGCACCCGGGACCGATGAATCGCGGAATCGAGATTTCGCCGGAAGTTGCAGATGGGCCGCAGTCGTGCGTGCTGGACCAGGTGACGAATGGTATCGCGGTGCGCATGGCGCTGCTCTTTTTGCTGATTGCGGGCAATGGCGACGAAGAAATGCACCCGGTGAATGTTGCTCAGCAGCCGAGAAATCGCCGCGCTACGGATATAAAGGACCCATCGCATGCTTCTCGTTAAGAATGGACGCGTTGTAGATCCGGCGCGGAACACCGATGCACCGATGGACGTTTTGCTGGACAGCGAGAAGATTGTTGAGATCGCGCAGCCGGGGAAGCTTTCCGCCAACGGGTTCGAGGTCTTTGACGCCACCGGGCTGATCGTCGCTCCGGGGTTTATTGATTTGCATGCACATCTGCGGGAGCCGGGGCAGGAGTCGTCTGAAACGATTGAAACGGGAACGCGCGCAGCGGCTCGGGGCGGATTTACGGCGGTTTGTTGCATGCCGAACACCAAGCCGGTGAACGATAGCGCGAGCGTCACGGGATTCATTCTCGATCGCGCAAAGACTTCCGCGAGCGTGCGAGTGTGGCCGATTGGAGCTGCGAGTGTGGGCAGCAAAGGCGAAGCGATCGCGGAGATCGCGGCGATGAAGCAGGCAGGCATTGTGGCCGTCAGCGACGATGGAAAGCCGATCGCTACCGCCAAACTTGCGCGGCAGGTGATGGACTATTGCCGATCGCTGGACATTCCCGTAATCGAGCATTCTGAAGACGTTTCGCTGGCGGCCGGTGCGGTGATGCGGGAAGGGGTGACGTCCACGCGGCTGGGTTTGGCGGGAATGCCTGCCGCGGCAGAATCTGTTTGCGTGGCTCGCGATGTCCAGCTTGCGGAACTTACCGGGGCGCGGCTGCACATTGCGCATTTGTCGGCGAAAGGTTCGCTCGAACAGGTGCGGTCGGCGAAGCAACGCGGGCTGCGCGTTAGCTGCGAAGTCACGCCGCATCACTTCACCTTGATCGATGAGGACGTGCAGTATGATTCACGGTACAAAATGAATCCACCGCTGGCCGCGCGAGAGGACCGTGAGGCGCTGCTCGCCGGTCTGGCGGATGGCACAGTCGACGCAATCGCTACCGACCATGCTCCGCATGAGCCAGCGTTGAAGGATGTCGAATTTGACCGGGCGCCGTTTGGCATTACCGGTTTTGAGACGGCACTGAGCCTCGCGCTCGAACAACTGGTGCACACCGGGCGCGTTCCGCTGATGCGGATGGTGGAGCTCTTCACTTCCGGGCCGGCGCGCGTACTTGGCCTTGAGCGCACAATCGCGGCTGGGAGACCCGCTGACCTCACAATTTTTTCAATGGATCGACCGTGGACCTTCCAGGCTGCGGAATCCGCGAGCAAATCCCGCAACTCTCCTTTCGACCAGCGCAATTTCAAAGGCGGCCCGGTCGCGACCGTCGTCGCCGGCCGCTTCGTCCACAAGGGGTAGCTAATACTCGCAATTTAAAGAAAGAATCCAGCGCACCCGTCAGATCTCAGGGTAAAGAGACGCCGAGGGCGCAGAGGTTCGCAGAGAGGCTGCCCACCAGATGATTTAGTGGGCGGCGGGTTCGGCGGCGGGATGCATGCCGTGTTGCGGGACTTCGTGCAGGCCTCGGGCGGGTGGCTCGATTTTGTGGCGATAGAAATGGTCGAGGGGAATTCGGCCCTTTCCGACCGCGTAACCCTTCTCGATGGCTTTGGTGACGTAGGCTTTGGCGAGAGTGGCAGCTTCAAACAGAGAGCGCCCAGCGGAAAGATGTGCGGCGATGGCGCTGGCGAAGGTACAACCGGTGCCGTGCAGGACCTCATCTTTACCCTTGTCACCGGCAAGCGGCATCATGTCGTTGCCGTCGAACAAGATGTCCACGGCTTTATCCATGTGACCACCCTTGACGATGACGGCGCGAGCGCCCATCTCGACAATTCTTCGCGCGGCCGCTTCCATGTCGCCAGTGTCCTTGATTGTCAAGCCGGTGAGGATTTCCGCCTCGGGCACATTGGGCGTGATTACGGTTGAACGCTTCAGCATCTCGGCAGCGATATATTTGATGCCCGCGGCGTCCAGCAATTCTGTTCCGGTCGATGACTTCATGACGGGGTCATGGACGATATGAAGAAACTTATTAGCGTCCAAAAACTCGGCTACAGCCACAGCATTAGCGCGATTACCCAGCATGCCGACTTTTACAGCGACGATGTCGCAGTCTTTGGCAAGAACGTCGAGCTGTGCGCGCAGCAACGCGCTCGGTGTGTGCTGCACGTCTTGCACTCCCTGCGTGTTTTGCACAGTCAGAGAAGTGATCGCGGCCACTCCGTAGCAGCCGTGCGCGGCAAAGGTCTTCAAGTCTGCCGCGGTACCGGCGCCGCAGGAGGGATCAAATCCGGCAATGCTCAGAAGAATTGGGGGAGTAGGATTGGAATGATTGTTGTGATTGCCCATCTTGTCGTGCTTTGCGCCTCGTAACCCGAATTTTTGTCTCGGTGCACCGAACTCTAAGCATGGCTACAACAAATACCGCAGTCGTCGCTCCACTAAGCGAAAAGAGCCGGTACGCCTAAAGAGGCGCACCGGCAAATGCGAATGTACGCACGTTTTGAGTTTGAGCGCAAGAAAAATTTGACAAAAAGTCGGTTGTGGCGATTTCCGCAGCCGATGAAAGTCCTACGGGAACAATCCGCGGACGAGAGTGGCCTCGGCGACGCGACCGACGGCGAGAATCATGGCGCCGGCGCGCGGAGGCACGTGATGCTTGCGCATGGTGTCCACCATTTCGTGGAAGGCACGCACCATGATCTTCCCCAGGCGCTGGTTTACTTCCTCGCTATCCCAGAGGAGGCCTTCCTGGTTCTGCACCCACTCGAAATAGCTGACCGTGACACCGCCGGCGTTGGCCAAGATGTCTGGGAGAACGGTGATGCCGCGCCGGGCGAGGATCTCGTCGGCATGAGGGGTGGTGGGGCCGTTTGCGGCTTCCGCGACGATGCGGGCCTTGATGGCTTCGGCGTTGTTCAGCGTAATCATGTTTTCGAGAGCAGAAGGGACGAGAATGTCGCACTTCATGGTAAGCAGCTCTTCGTTAGAGATGCGCGAAGCGCCGGGCATGCCGACAACGGTGCCGGAGCGCTCCTTGTAGCGAATGGCCTTGATGGGATCAATGCCGCGCGAGTTCGTGACGCCGCCACGCGTGTCGCTGAGGGCAATGACCTTTGCTTTCTTTTCCACGAAGAGCCGCGCTGCGGTAGCGCCCGCATTGCCGAACCCCTGAATGGCGACCGTGGCGCCGCGCAGGGAAATCTTCTTAAGTTTGCAGGCTTCTTCGACGACGAAGACGAGACCGCGAGCTGTCGCCTCCGCGCGGCCAACAGAGCCGCCGACGGAAATCGGTTTGCCGGTGACCACGCCGGGGACGGTGTGGCCTTTCATCATCGAGTATGTGTCCATGATCCACGCCATGGTTTGCGCGTCCGTGTACACGTCCGGCGCAGGGATGTCCTGATCCGGGCCGATTAGGGGCAGGATCTCACTCGCGTACCGGCGGGTCATGCGCTCCAACTCGCTCTTTGACATACGCTTGGGGTCACAGATCACGCCGCCCTTGGCACCCCCGAAGGGGACGTTGACGACGGCCGTCTTCCAGGTCATCCAGGCAGCGAGCGCCTTCACTTCATCGAGCGTCACGTTGGGATGAAAGCGAATGCCGCCCTTGCCTGGCCCGCGCGCGACATTGTGCTGCACGCGAAATCCCGTGAGGACCTTCACCTGGCCGTTGTCCATTTTGGTGGGCAGAGAGACTTCGAGGATGCGCTTCGGAGTGCGCAAGATCTGCCGGAGGCCTGGATCGAGCTTGAGGAACTCCGCTGCCATATCGAATTGAATCTGAGCGATGCGGAATGGATTTAAGTCTTCACGCGGCGCAATGCGTGGGATCATCGGTGCGACTGTGGGCTTTGCGACCGTGGCCATGGGCTTCGGTCCTTTCGTTTAAGGCGGCGTGACGCAGGTCCGCTCGCCTGTGCTTCTGTTGCCTTGCTTTTCTGGGTTACCCGAAATCAAAAACCGTCGCGGCTGAGATTTCAGCCGTTGGCCGCGAACTTTTGTTCGTTGCCGGCGTATTGATCGCGACACGCCACCGAGCAGAAATGCACGACTTCACCCCGGACGCGCAGGGGAATCGCTCGATCTTCGGTGATATGCACCCCGCAGACCGGGTCGCGCACGAGCCGCCGCGAACTCCTTACAGTTCGCTGGTTATCAGGCGCGCTTTGGCTGCGTGTTGGCGAGCTGAGAAAACCGCGCAGCATCCAGGCCAAGGCGCGCCGCAACATTGCCACGGCCCAGCACAGTACCACTAGCCAAATCAAAAATCGCATAAACCGGGAAGAAAGCTCATTCAGTGTTCGTTAGCCCTGTTTCCATCGTATGCAAGGGGAAAAGGCGGAGTCAAACGAAATCCTCTGATTTCAATAGCTTGCGTAGGGGAAACTGATTGCGCGTAGATGCTCGGCAGGGTTCGGCCAAACAATAAGTGGCGTGTTATCTATGGGTTACGGCAATCCAGCGTCTTCGACGGTAGCATGGACTCAAATCCGCAATTTTCGCGGTCCAAGCTTAACTAGCGGGTATCCGGTCAATGCCCATGTATGGGCGCAATACGTCTGGGATGACGATTGAACCGTCGGCCTGCTGGTAATTTTCCACGACGGCAATCCAAGTGCGCCCGACTGCGAGGCCGGAGCCATTCAGTGTGTGCACGAACTCGCTTTTTCCGCCGCCTTTGGGCTTGAAACGGATACCGCCGCGCCGGGCTTGAAATGACTCGCAGTTTGAGCAGGAGGAAATTTCGCGGAATTCGTTGCTGGACGGCAGCCAGACTTCAATGTCGTATGTCTTTGCCGAGGCAAAGCCCATGTCGCCGGTGCACAGAAGCATCGTGCGGTAATGCAGACCGAGCTTCTGAAGCAACGATTCGGCATTTCGGGTCAGTGCTTCGTGCTCTTCGTAACTTTTCTCCGGATGGGTGAACTTGAAGAGTTCGACCTTTTGGAATTGGTGCTGGCGCAGGATTCCGCGCGTGTCTTTACCGGCTGCGCCCGCTTCGGAGCGGAAACAGGCGGTCCACGCGGTTACGTTCATCGGCAATTTTTCTTCAGGAAGCGTTTCGTCGCGATAAAGATTGTGGAGCTCGACTTCGCTGGTGGGTGTCAGCCAGAAGTCGGTGTCCTGGACCTTGAAAAGGTCGGCGGCAAATTTTGGCAATTGGCCGGCGGCGAGCAGGGAGGCGCTGTTAACGAGAAAAGGGGGAAGAATTTCTGTGTAGCCGTGCTCGCGCGTGTGCACATCGAGGAAGAAATTTGCGAGCGCGCGCTCGAGGCGGGCTCCCCAACCTTTATAGATGGCGAAGCGCGCGCCCGTGACTTTCGTAGCGGCGGTAAGATCGAGGATTCCCGCGCGTTCGCCCACTTCCCAGTGGGGCCTCGCGGTGAAATCAAACTTCGGCGGCGTTCCCCAGCGGCGGACCTCTACATTCTCCGCAGCGCTGTGTCCGACAGGAACGCTTGCGGGCGGCACATTGGGAATGGTTAGGAGGAGTTCGCGCTGTTTGGCATCCAATTGGGCGATGCGCTCGTCGGCGGACTTGATGCGATCCGAAACCTGTTTCATTTCCGCGAGCAGAGCGTCAGCATTTTCTCTTGCTTTTTTCAGGCGCGCAATTTCATCGCTGGCTTTGTTGCGCTGGGCCTTGAGTTGCTCGGTCGAGGTAATCAGTTCGCGACGTTCCTTATCCAGCGCGCGGAATCCGTCGAGATCCAGGACGATACCGCGCTTCTTTGCCATGTCCGCGAAGACATCCAGATGCTCACGGAAATAACTTAAATCATGCATAGGCTTGGAAGAATAGCGGAAGAGGAGCTTTGGAGTCGACAGCGGAGAAAGAGGCTGCAGGCATCAGCCTTTTTTTAGAGTGGCCTCGATCGCGGCGTGCGGTTCGTCGGCGGGCAGGAAGACCGTACCGGGATTGTCCATCCCCAGCGGGGCCAGGTCGGCTAGATGGAAATGTTTGCTGGGGAGCGACAGGTGAATTTCGCTGATGTTCTCGAAATTGCCGAGGATGGCTTCGCCCATCGCGTAGAGAGTGTGCTGGGGAGATTGACTGTGGTGTTCCGCGAAAGCTTCGAGCAACGCCTTCCTGACGGCGTGCCACAGCGGGCCGAACTCGGCGTCTTCCCCCGTGTATAGCCAGTCGGCATTAATGATAATGGAAAGGATGCGGTCGCTTTCCTCCTCCAAGGTTGTGTATGGGTCTTTCTTGAAGTCCTCAAAAGCGGAGTTGCTCGTTTTAAGAACAAGCAGGTTCTCTATGCCTGCGCGCACCTCGGTTCCTTCGCGAGTTCCACTCAGGAAAGAGGTGCGCTCGTGCTCTCCGGCGCGCGCGAAGGCGGAAGGGTGAGGCTTGCCACCGTGGGGTAGGTGGGCCCAAATGTTCTCGCTTGCTTCGATTACGACGCGGGTGACCTGGGGGTTGTAGGTGAGGAAATGCTCGATCAGGTGCAAGCCAAAATTTTCCAATGGCTCTATGGAATGCTGGCGAGCCAAGGCATAGACGGTATTTTTCATGGTGTCGGCGGGGAGGATTTTGCGATTGTCGCCCTTGGTGTGGGCGGTCTCAAAGTCGCCTTCGAAACGTATCGAGATTGCGATCTCGCGGACATCGTGGCGGCCCTGTTGCTTCGAGACGCGCAGCAAGTGAATACGCGAACTGCCGTAACTGTTTTCAGCGAGGCGAATGGGCATTTGGGTTCGCTCCCAAGGGGAGGATGTTTGCCAACAGATTCTAGCGCAGCCCGGAACGCGCGGGGCGGAAGCAATGAAACGGCGGGTTACAAGCGCTCGGGAGTGAGAATCGCGGTCATTTCGAGAACGCGCTGGTAGTACTCCTGTTGCTTCAGTTGCGCGCCAGCTTCGCGGTCAACGATGAAGGTGACGTCACTGTGGATCTGCAATGCCGACGCAGTCACCGACGCCGTAAGCGGTCCTTCAATGGCTTTGGCGATGGCCGCTGCCTTGGAAGAGCCACTAGCGAGAAGGAGAATTCGTTTTGCTTCGAGAATGGTGCCAATGCCCATGGTGATCGCGCACTGCGGAATTTCTTCTTCGGCCGCAAAGAACTTGCGATTGTCCTCGATCGTTTCTGTGCTGAGAACTTTCAGACGAGTTCGCGAGCCGAGGCTGGAAGTCGGCTCGTTGAATCCAACGTGGCCGTTGCGGCCGATGCCGAGAACCTGCAAGTCGATGCCGCCGGCATTACGAATGGTCTCCTCATAGGACGCGCAATACTGCTGGTAATTTCCCCTGGTGGCGCCATCTGGGATGTGGATGTTACCGGGCGACACGTTCACGTGCGCGAAAAAGGCCTGCTGCATGAAATGGTGAAAACTCTGTCGATGGTGCGGCGGCAGGCCCAGATATTCGTCCAAGTTAAACGTGATGACGCGGGAGAAGTCCAGGTTCTCGTCGCGGTGCAGGCGGACGAGCTCCTTATACATGCCCACCATGGTGCTTCCCGTGGCCAACCCCAGGCGCAATGCAGGATTTCTTCGTACGGCATTGGCCACAACGCGCGCCGCTTCGCGGCCGACCTCTTCTGAGTTTGGTTTCAGGACCAGGAGCATCTTTTCGTCTTAAGAAGCCTTTTTCGCACGAAAAACGGAGAGTGCAAAGATCTTATCGGAACCGCCGAATCAAGAGCTTGTGGCGATCCGAGCGGTAAAACCCGAGCACATACGTAATCGCTTTGCCTTTAGTGGAGTAGATTAACTGGCGAATGCGCATGAGCGGCTCTCCGCGGGGGACGGACAGCAGTTCGGCGGTTCTTGCGTCGGCGGCAGTCGCATCAACTTCCTCGTCTGCGTAGCCGAGTTCCACTTTGTAATCGCGCTCAAGAATTTTGAACAGTGACTCACGGTTGAGTGGCGCGGAAAGGAGGTTTGGGAATTCAGCGGAAGAGAAATAGGAGCTTTCGAGCGCGAAGGGCTCGTCGGAGGCATGTCGAAGACGCTCAAGCTTGATAATGCCCGTATTTGTGGGCAGAGCGAGGCGCGCTGCGATCTCCTGCTCGTCGTAGATAACCTTGGCGAACAAAATTTTTGAACCGGCAGTTAGACTGCGGCTAGCCATCTGCTCGGTGTAGCTCATCAGTTTGTTGAAATGAATTTTAGGCCCGGCCACGAACGTGCCGATTCCGCGGCGACGTTCGACAATGCCTTCTCGCTCCAGAGTGGCCAGCGCGTGACGGGCGGTCATCAAGCTAACGCGATGTATCTTGGCGAGGTCCCGTTCGGACGCGACGGAGTCGCCTGTGCGCAACTGCCCGGACTCAATGCGTTTGCGAATGACGGTCTGAATTTGCTGGTAAGCCGGGATGCCATTCCGACTCTTCTGCTTTTGCGGCATTCGATCTCCGGTGGGCGTGTTATAGAGCGCTGGCCGTGCCAGCCGTAGAGTGTAACGCCTAATTCGGTTTAAGACGTGACAATTTGTTGACAACCCGTTTGCAGAGCTATATAGCTATTTCACGCACGAGCACGCCTCGACGAAGCGAGGAAAAAATGGCGCTAACCGCGACCGACTGGATAGTCATCGGAATTTACCTCGCGCTGAACCTGCTGATCAGCTTGTACTACCGCAGGCGCTCCTCGGGCAGCACCGAGGAATTTTTTGTTTCCGGGCGAAATGTGTCCTGGTGGCTGGCGGGCACGTCCATGGTGGCCACGACATTTGCGGCCGACACACCGTTGCTGGTGACCGGATTGGTCGCGAAGAATGGCATTTCGGGGAATTGGCTGTGGTGGTCGCAGTGCCTGTCGGGAATGATGACCGTTTTTTTCTTCGCGCGTTACTGGCGCCGTTCGGAAATCCTTACTGACGTGGAGTTTGTGGAATTGCGTTACGGAGGAAAGCCGGCGGCATTTTTGCGCGGCTTTCGCGCTCTTTACCTGGGTGCGCTCATGAATTGCCTGATTCTCGGCTGGGTCATCAAGGCAATGATCAGCATCACGACCGTGTTGCTTGGTGACGCCATCGCGCAAGGCCGCGTGCTGGAGGTCGCCATCGGCGGACACACGCTAATGCACTACACGCTGGGCGATCCGGCGCACACGGCGCTGCTGATTTGCGTGCTGATCCTGGTCCCCTTCACGGGCATATACACATTCATCGGCGGGCTTTGGGGCGTTCTGGTGACCGATCTGTTCCAGTTCATTCTGAAGATGTCGATGATCATTGTGCTCGCGTGGGTTGCGGTCGCAAAGGTCGGGGGAATGACACTCCTCAAGGTTCAGCTTTCACACGTTAACGACGCGGTGAGGCAGAGTGGTCAGGCGACGGGCTCAGCACTATCGTTTTTTCCGTCGTTCCACTTGGGCTGGACCACGGACGCGATCTGGACACTGCCGGTAATCACTTTTGTCCTGTATTTAGCGATGCAGTGGTGGGCAAGCTGGTACCCAGGCGCGGAGCCCGGCGGCGGCGGCTACGTCGCACAGAGGATGTTCAGCGCCAAAGACGAGAAAAATTCGCTGGGTGCGACGCTGTGGTTCAATATCGCGCATTACGCGATGCGGTCCTGGCCGTGGATTATTACGGGACTGGTCGCCGTTGCAGTGTACTCGCCCCTTGGAGGATTGCATCCGAGCGCAGAATTCGCCGCTGAGCCGGAAAAAGGCTATGTGATGGTGCTACGGGATTTCCTTCCGCCCGCCTTGCGCGGTTTGATGGTCGCGGCATTTCTTGCAGCATTCATGTCGACCGTGGGCACGCAACTCAATTGGGGCACGTCTTACCTTATAAATGACTTCTATCGCCGCTTTGTGGTGCGCAAAGGCAGCGAGAAGCACTACGTCCTGGTCAGCAAGCTATTTATCGTGTTTCTGGTGATCTTGAGCGGCTATACGGCGGCACACATCACTTCTATTCAGTCGGCGTGGCAGCTACTGCTAGGCATGGGCGCAGGAACGGGCGGAGTGTTGCTGTTGCGTTGGTATTGGTGGCGGATTAATGCGTGGAGCGAAATTTCGTCAATGACCGCCGCATTTGTCGTGTCCATGGCGCTGCAATGGGTTCATTTTTCAGGGAACAGTTCCGTGGTATTCGCAAAGAGCACGATGATCACTACATTGGCCACTACCGCAGTGTGGCTGATTGCCACTCTGGCTACACAGCCCGAGAAGGATCAGCTTTTAATCAAATTCTATCGGCGGGTGCAGCCTACCGTTCATGGCTGGAAGCGCATTGCGGTGCTAGCGCCGGAAATTGCTCCTGTTCGCGATTTCGCGGCGAACACGTTCGATTGGGTTATGGGCTGCACTTTGGTTTATTGCGCGATGTTTGGCATTGGCGAGTTAGTGCTGCAAGCGTGGCTGGCCGGATTCTTGTTGTTCGCCTGCGCGGCGATAGCAGGTTATTTGGTCTATTGGAGCCTGGGACGGCGAGGCTGGCAGACGCTATCGGGGACCGTCGAGAAACCGGTGCCTGCTTCGGCTGCAGAGATTGAGTTACAACAAACGGACTAATGAGCATTTCCGGTTTCAGATCTTATCTTGCAAAAGAAAAGGGGCGGAGATCACTCCCCGCCCCTTGGACGTATGAGACAAGGAGGCCTTATTGTTTCACGTGCGATGAAGCCTTCTGCAGAATCGCAATCAACTCACGGGCTTCAGGAGGAGCCTCAACCTTGGATTCCGTAATGACCTTCTCGGCGTTTACATCCTTGCCGTAGAGGCGCCGGTTGGCTTCTTCATCGGGGCGAAGCGTAGAGCCTTCCAGCGAAATACCGGCAAATACGCCGCGCGCACGCGAGTAGCTCAGCATTTCGGCGCGGAACGTCACGTCGGTGGCAGCTTGCGCATCCCGCCCCTTCGGCCCGGCAGCAATTGAGGCGTCAGCACCGAGCTTCACTTTGTTGTGAAGCACGCTCTCTGCTCCGCGACCATTCATTACCAAAATAACGAAGTCGGTTGCTTGGCCGCCGATCTGCAAGCCAAAACTTCCGCCTTCCAGGGCCATCATCGCGGGGGCGCCCCAGGGGCCTGAAAAATCCTTGCCCGAACGGCAAACCATCACGCCGCGACCGTAACTGCCCCCAACAATGAATGCGGCCTTGACGACCGAGGGAAACACTATGACGCAGCGGGCCTTGTCCAGAAGGTCCTGCGGAATATCGTCTGGAATGTCCAGGATCTCCTTGAGAACCGTAGCGGCATTTTTAATACGGTCGACTTCCTTTTCGTCCTTGTCCTTTGCCGAGGAAATCGCCGGCCACGACAAGAGCATCAGGGCCAGCCCTCCCGCTATTAACATCGCGAATCGCTTATTTTTCATCAGAACTGCCTCCTTTAACGACAATGACCAGGACACTGTTGCAACTCAAGAAACGCGGCGATCAGAAGCCAAAATGACCACCCCTCCAATCAACGCCAAAGCTCCGACAATAGGTGGTATCGGAATCGTGTTGAGCTCTTCTTTGGTGGCCTCGATGGGGCCGATGTCCAAGACCTTCTTGTGGGTGGTGTACGTAATGCCCTGATAGGCGAGTGCCAGGATGCCAACGACGATCAGCACGATGCCAAGGAGTCTCATATGTTTCTTCTCGCTAGGACCTGCGCAGCAGGTGCCCCATTAGTGTGACCAGGAATAGAATCAAGAACAGATAGAATAAAATTTTCGCGATTCCCGCGGCTGCCACCGAAATGCCAGTGAATCCGAGCAGCGCCGCTATTAATGCGACGATAAAAAACCCCAGTGCCCAGCGCAACATCTGACCTCCTATGCTTCGTTAGGTTCTGCTGGTTGGAAAGCGCCCAGTTTCGGAATCGGGGCTGCGACATGGTCCCTGGCTTAACGCGCCCGGGCCACGATTCTGCTTTTAGTGTTGCGAAGAATAGGAGCTTACTCCATACGGGCTACACCCTAGGCATTTCTCAACCATCGTGTAGCCGAGCATTTGGAGTTCGCCCCCAGACAGCTTGTTTCGCAGCCATCGCGCATTCTGGCATGCACAAATGTAAAAACTTCAGCCGGCTTGGGGCAGTACTAAAACCGATGTTTCCCGTAAAGCACTGCCCTACAGTGAGTTGGGTAAGGACGCAATTCAATTCGCAATTGGCCAAATTCATGCTTTCCCTGATTTGGACATTCGAAGTGTGCGTGCGGGAAGAATTCTCAGGGACTACTGCCCTCTCACGAACCTTGGAGGAACACAATGGAACCTCTTCGCTTGCTAGTCGCTGATGACCACGAAATCGTGCGCAAGGGTTTGCGCTCGCTTCTGGAAGCCCAACCCGGTTGGCAAGTTGCCGGGGAGGCCAGCGACGGCCGCGAGGCCGTAGAAAAAGCGAAGGAACTGCGGCCAGATGTCACGGTACTTGACATCGGCATGCCGTCGCTGAATGGACTCGAGGCTACGCGCCAAATGCTCAAGAACGACGCGCGTGCGAAGATCCTGATCCTGACAATGCACGAGTCCGACCCCCTGATCCGAGACGTGCTGGATGCAGGCGCGCGCGGATATGTGCTCAAGACCGATGCCAGCCGAGACTTGGTGACGGCGGTTAACGCGGTGCGCAGTAATAAGACATTTTTCACGGCCAAGGTAGCGCAGATGGTGCTCGATGGTTACCTGGATCAAGCGCCGAAGAAGGAGAAGCCGCAGCCCGAGTCTCCAAAGACCCGGCTTACCCCACGCCAGAGAGAGATCGTGCAGTTGCTCGCGGAAGGAAAGAGCAGCAAGGAAGTGGCGGTGAAGCTGGGGCTGAGCGTGAAGACCGCAGAGACGCATCGGGCGAATATTATGCGGAGGCTTGATTGCCACTCGGTAAGCGAATTGGTACGGTATGCAGTTCGCAACAATATCATAGAAGCGTGATCCTCTTCGGTAGGCTGTCAAACGTCTGTATCTAGGGCCCCCTCAATGCTCCACCCTATTCCTTCGTACAACTGGTCTGTGTTCCCCTGAACGCGGACTACTTAACAGGAGGTTCAGATGAACTGGGACCAAGTCGAGGGAAAGTGGAAGCAAGCGGTCGGCAAGATCAAAGAGAAGTGGGGCAAACTGACTGACGATGACCTTCAGGTGATTGGCGGAAAACGCGATCAATTAGTGGGGAAGATCCAGGAGCGCTACGGCGTTGCAAAGGATGAGGCGGAGCGCGAAGTGGACGATTTTTCGCGGACGTACGGCACGGAAGAGACGACTACTCGCGATCGAATTCGTACCGCCGGACGATAGGTACAAGACAAGGTTTTAAATTGTGGGAAGAGCCGGAGCGTTAGTTACGCTCCGGCTCTTTTCGTTTCACTTCAAAGAATTACCGTAATTGTCTCATTGGGTGATCGTACCCGGTCATTTCCAAGTACCCGACGCCACGGATTGGTGCCTCACCCTTGAGTCCGTCAAAGACTATAGCGCCTTCCCAATAGGCCGGCAGTAATCCTGTCGGCGATGCGAGTTCCTGAGCGGGTAACAACGTCGAGGACTCGACTGTAATTCCGAGCTTGGGGATTGAGACTCTCCAGCGCAGCGGATAAACCGCATGCGTCTCTGGGCTCGTCCAACTCACCCCGAGAGGTTCCAAAGTAAATTCGTCCTTCCGCAGATGCGTTGTATTGCCGCTGGCATCGACGAACGTTCCCGCGGAATGGCCATCAATTGAGCCGTCGTTGCGACGAATGTGGAACAGCATCAGTTCCGTGTTGTCCTGGAGCTGGACGCTCAACCAGTCCCAACCAACTTGGTCTGTATCGAGCTGATGTGTGAAGAACTCATGGTCCATCCAAGCTGTGCCGGTGACTTGAAATTTCCGGCCGCCAAGTTGGATTTCTCCAGTTGTCTTCAGGCGTGTCAGAGAAATGTAATGAGACGCGCGGCCCGCTCCGACCGCCTTTTGGCTGACACCATTCTCTCCGTGAATCACGGGCGGTTTGGCGGATTGCAGGATCAACTGAAGTGAAAACCGTTCGTCAATGGCTTGCAAGACCTGGTCGTCTCCTCGCCATGTAACCTGCCAGTTGCCATTCCAAATTCGACGGTCCAGTTCGCTTACACCCGCGATTCCGGGGCCGGCGCGATTCGTGCGTTCTGCATGAAGGAATTTGCGGCTATCCAGATCACTGAGGGCAAGGTGTACGACGTACAGGTCGCGCACGTCCCAGGCGTTCGTCGGTTTTGAGTCGCGATCAACAGCCTGCCGAAAAAACGTCAGTTCGAAGCCAAAACGATGGCCCTCGGTTGATGTGAGGTTTCCGGTGTAATACCACCACTCGGTTTGAAAATCCGGATGGTTGAAGTGATCGCGAGGAAAGTCATAGCGATAACCGGGAAGCGCAGCTCTGTACTGCGCGAACGCCGTGGCCGTGAACAGGAAGAGCAAGGCTGCGGCACAGGTCCGTCTACTCTTCATGCACGACCTCGACGGGATTGAGCCGCACAGCAACTCGCGCTGGATACAAGCTCGCCAACACCGTGGCCGCATACACCGTTGTCAGCGCGCCCAATAGGACCGCCACCGGCCAGTGGAAGCGAATCGTCCAGCCAAACGACTGCTTGTTGATGACGAAGATCAGAACGAGAGAAAGTGCGAAGCCCAGTGCGATACCGGCAAAATTTGCGAGCAGGCCGATCAATCCGGCCTCGATAACGATGAGCTTGCGAATTTGCCCGCTCGCGGCGCCAAGAAAGCTGAGCAGCCCTAACTCGCGCCGCCGGTCGATTACCAAAGCAAGAAGAGCGCCAGCCACACCCATCACGGCAACGAGAACGGCGATTGCTTCGAGGGCATATGTGATCGCAAACGTGCGATCGAAAATGCGCAGGGCCTCGCCGCGCAGATCGCGATTGGTGAACATCAGAACGCGGTGACCTGCGGCTGCGCGCTCGATTTCTCCGCGAACGTCTTCGATGCGCGCATCCGGGGCGACATAGATGGCAAGATTCGAGGCTGCAGGGTCCGGCAAATAGCGCAGCATGACATTACGGTCCATCAGAATGCTGCCGCGCTCGCTCGAATAGTCATAGTAAATATCCACCACGCGAAAAGAAGCGACGTTATCACCCAGAGAGAGAGCGAGTGAGTCGCCGGGGCGCACGTGATGCTTGTTAGCAAATGGTTCGCTAACGAGAACAGCGTGCGAATCGCGCAGCTCAGCCAGGACTTCGTTGGTCTTGCGGCCGGACAGAAAGTCCGCATTGTGATAGGAGCGCAGGATATTCAATTCTATTGATCCAAGGCCAGCGGGCATGCCCTCGTAGCTGATCTCGTATTCGCGAAGCCGGTCGATTGCTGCGATGCCAGGAAGTCGCGCGATTTTCTCCGTCAGCTCCGTCGAAATTGTCGGATGCCGGTCGGCCGCGGGATTTCCTGCAGGGCGCATATACAAGTCGGCCGGAAGCTGATCGCCCATCCAGAGCAGGACCGTTTCGCGAAAACTGCCGACCATGATTCCTACGGCGGTCATCATGGCAATAGCTGTGGAAAGGGCTCCAACGAGCACAGAGGTGCGCCGAAGAGACGACGAAAGACTTCGCGACGCGAGCAACGCCTCAACGCCCAACATGCCTTTCAGCAATCGCGAAGCAACTGAGGAAATTGCATACACCAACGCGGGCATGGCGAATGCAGACGCGCAGATCAGCAGGAGTGATGCGAGATAGCCGAATAGCGGCTTGCCGCCAATCGCGGGTGCGCGAGAAGCTGCAGTGGCCGTTAACGCCACTGCAAGAGCAATGAAGACGTCGCGCGTCTTATGCACTCGCGTCGTGTACTCTCGCCGTCCGCGGGCCATGGCTTCAATCGGCGGCACAAAGGATGCTTCGCGAGCTGGTGAATACGCCGAAGCGACGGCAACGCCTACGCCGACAAGAAGCGCAAGTAAAACCGAAAATGGGGTCAGTGCGATCACGCCGGGACGGCTACTGACGTACAGTGCTTCCACGGTGGCGCCCATCATTTGAACGGCTCCGCCAGCCATGAGCCGGCCCAAGGGCATGGCAATCAGGGCACCGAAAAGGCCGAAGCAGGCAGCCTCTGCCACAAACGCAGCGAGAACCAACCCGCGGCTTGCGCCGAGCGCACGAACGATGCCGATTTCCGAACGGCGCCGCACTACGGAAACGGAGATCGTGTTGTAAATCAAGAACGCGCCTACGACGAGCGCGATATAACTCAGCAGCCGCAGGTTCCAGCGAAAGGCAGCCAGCATGCGGCGATTCTCGTTCGTTCCCGCGCCCGCCGCGCGCACCTGCACGCCTGCGGGAAGCGCTTGGCGAAGCCGTTGCTGCCAGTCCTCCAAACTTGGAGCGTGCGGAACCTGGACCAAGACTCGATCAATGCGCCCGAAACGATTAAGGGCATGTTGCGCGGCGGAAATGTCCATTACTACGGCCGGCGTGCTCCCGTTGGAATCTGCAAAGACGCCTCGCACGGTGTACGTTGCAATCTGGTCGTTGATGAGCAGATCGATGTGCTCGCCGGGTTTCCGTTTTAGGCTCTCACCGATCCAGATACCGTCTTTCGCAGCCAAAGATTTCCAGGCGTCGTCAACGCCAGGGAAGCTGAAAGAAGTTGTTGGGCGATCAGCTTGCGCAACAAGATCCAGGCCGATTAGTGGGAGCGTTTGCTTGGTCTCCGCGACAACCGCGTAATCTTCAATCCGCGGTGTGACACGCAGCGGAGAGGGCAGAGACGCCAGCGTGGCGACTACATTTTCCGGCACGCCGCCTGCGGTTACGATTTCCAAGTCATTTTCGCCGGCCAACGTCTCTATGGATGACCGGAATGAGCCGGCCGCCGCAGTTCCGGCCAAGTCGATGGCCAGGACGACCGCAACGCCAAGCGCGATCGCCAGCACGGTCAGCGAAGAGCGCACCGGTTCCCGGAACAGCGGGCGCAGGATCAAACGATAGAAAAGAAACAGTTGCGACATTTTTAGCGCCGGGTCACTTCGGCAATTTCACCGTCCCGCAGCTTGACGACGACGTCTGCCATGGCCGCTGCTTCCACGCTGTGCGTGGCCATGATGGTGGCAGTATTTTGCTCGCGCGTGAGGCGCCGCAGGAGTTCGAGGATCAAGTTTCCGGTCGAAGTATCCAGGTTGCCGGTAGGCTCGTCGGCGAGCAGGATGGCCGGGCTTTGCACTAAAGCTCTCGCGATTGCGACGCGCTGCATCTGCCCGCCCGAAAGCTGATGAGGATAGCGCGCGCCCAGTCCGTCCAGTTCCACCCAAGAAAGCCGATCGCGAGCAACCTCGCGCGCAGCCTTCTTGCCGGCCAGCAGCAGCGGCAGTTCGACATTCTCGAACACGGTCAGAGTGTGAATCAATTGGAACGACTGAAAAATGAAGCCGATCTTCTCGCGGCGGATCCTGGCCAGCGCATCATCTCGCAACGACGTTGTTGCCACGCCATCCACCAGCACGACGCCCGAACTGGGGAAGTCCATCGCGCCAGCCAGGCTCAGCAATGTCGATTTGCCGCAACCGCTGCGCCCCACGAGTGCAACGAATTCGCCGCGAGAGACTTCGAGCGAAAGATTATGCAGCGCCCGAACAGGTTGTCCTTCCGCGAGATATTCCTTGGTGACGCTCTGGAGAGAAAGAATCGGCATGAAGAAAATGGTGAGCTAACGGCTGTGGCAGCAACATTGCCTCGCCACCGAAACGCAAAACGCCGGACCAGCTACACGTCGTGCTGGTCTAGTGCTTTAGGGTAGCCAGCGCCTGTTCAATCGCTCCGGTGACTTCCGGCGAATCGGGAGTTACCTTAGGCTCGAACCGTGCGATGATTTGCCCGCCCGGCCCGACCAGGAATTTCGTGAAATTCCACTGAATATCGCCGCCGGTCTTGGGGTTAGCGGATTTGTCGGTCAAGTATTGATAGAGCGGGGTTTTGTCATTGCCCTTCACAGAGACCTTGGACATCATCGGAAAGGTCACGCTGTACTTCGACTGGCAAAAAGTCTTGATTTCCTGGTTCGTTCCCGGCTCCTGTGCGCCAAAATTGTTGGCCGGAATACCGATGATCACAAAACCGCGCTCCTTATACTTCTCGTAAATTGATTCGAGCGCCGTATATTGCGGCGTGAAGCCACAGCGACTGGCAACGTTTACCAGCATCACCACTTTGCCTTTGTATGCGGAGAGAGGCGCGGGCTGGCCGTCGATTGTGTTTAGCGTATAGTCGAAAACATTCTTGTCGGCGCCGCTTATGACGCTGGCGAAGAAAAGCATGCCCAGCACTGCCGGAATCAATGATCGGGTCATTTTTCCTCCGTTATCCTTTTACATGGAATCATCGCAGGCTGCAAATCAGCGCATTCGCCGCACCGGATCATGCCTCGCGCCCCCCTAAAAGCGTGTTTCCTCTTCACCACGTTGCCTCATTGTGCCCATTGAGCCTGCACCCTCACTGGTATAAACTTCGCGCGCATTCGTTCGGTGTTTGTTATCTACGCAAGCGGACCGATTCTTCCGCGCCGTTCGCTCAGTGGCGCGCTCGAGATTCGGCGCATGGCAACGGGCCGGTTTTTACGAGGAGGTGTAGATGCTGTATGCGTCTGAGGTCGCGGTCGCGCACCGTAACCTGGCAACGATAGACCTGGTAATCATCGGGATCTATTTCGCCATCGTATTTGGCATCGGCATGTACTTCGCCCGCAAAGAACGCACTTCGGAGGACTATTTCCTGGCAGGTCGCGACATCGGGTGGTTTTTCATCGGCGCCTCGTTGTTCGTCTCCAATATTTCCACCGAGCACTTCATCGGTTTGTCTGGGACGGGTGCTTCCTCGGGCCTGGCCGTCGGCCATTTTGAATGGTTGGCGTGTCTGATTTTGCTCATTCTCGGTTGGGTTTTTGTGCCGTTCTATCTGCGCAGCAACGTTTTCACCATGCCCGAATTCTTGGAGCGTCGTTTCAATCGGCAATGCGCCGTGTACCTGGCGGCTATCTCCATCATCGCTTACATCTTCACGAAGATTTCGGTGCAGCTTTATGCCGCCAGCGTGGTTCTGGAGCGTGTTGCGGGTTGGTCGCTATGGAAGACCGCGGTGGTTCTGGTCATTGCCACCGGCATTTATACCGTTGCCGGCGGTTTGGCCGCGGTCATCTATACGGACACCGTGCAGACTCTGATCCTGATTACAGGCGCCGTCGCCCTTACTGTCATCGGACTCGGACGCGTCGGCGGTCTCGAACATCTGCGAACGATGGTGCCGCCCGATTACTTCCACATGATCAAGCCGGCGTCGGATGCAAATTTTCCATGGACCGGCATCTTTTTCGGCGCGCCTATTTTGGGTATCTGGTATTGGTGTACGGACCAAGTCATCGTACAGCGCGTGCTCTCCGCGCGGGACGAGGGCCATGCCAAAGCGGGCACGATTTTCGCCGGCTTTCTGAAAATACTGCCAGTCTTCATGCTTGTCCTGCCGGGCATCATTGCTTTCGCGCTTTTCCCGGAGCAGGTGAGAAAGCCCGATTTCGCGTATCCCACTCTCGTCCTAAACCTTCTGCCGGTCGGCCTCGTCGGCTTGGTGATGGCGGCGCTGCTCGCCGCAGTGATGGGCGCGATGAGTTCGGTGTTCAATTCTGCCTCCACGCTTGTCACCCTGGATTTCTACAAGAAGATTCGTCCGCAAGCGTCCGAAAGGCAGCTTGTAAATTTCGGCCGGGTTGCCACTGGCATGATGGTTCTCCTGGGCTTGCTCTGGGTTCCTTTCATTGGTTACATCAGCAGCCAGCTATACATTTATCTACAGAGCGTGCAGGCCTATATCAGCCCGCCGATCTCCGCATGCTTTATTCTCGGAATACTCTGGCCCCGGCTTAACGGTGCAGGCGCTATAACGTCACTCTTGACCGGTTTCGTCTTGGGTGCTGCGCGTTTCATACTCGAACTTGCCGATCGCGCCGGCAGCCACTTTCAGTCGCCAGCGATCCGCTGGCTGATTGACATGAACTTCTTGCATTACGCAATTTTCATGTTCGTGGTCTGTTCGGTCGTGCTTATTGCGGTCAGCCTGATGACGCCGGCTCCCGACCGCAAGCGGTTGGCTGGACTTACTTTCGCCACGGTGGACGAGAAAATGGAAGCCGTTGCCGTTGGCACTCCAGTGCGTAAGCCGGCGCAGGAGACTCCAATGGAGCACCGGCTGAACGTGATTTTCAGCCTCTTGCTCGTTGCTACCGTCGTTGGCCTGTGGATTTACTTCCGCTAGGTCCGGCAGCGACGCAAATTTCATGGGCGCAACACACATTCAGGCTCTGAAGCCGAACGTCACTCAAAAGGAAGCCCTGCGCACGTTTTCCGGTGCAGGGCTCTCCACCCTTTATTGGAGAATTCGCAGTGGTCCGTTGCAGCGAATTGCCGAGGCTTATATCCCCTATTGGCTCTATCGCGTGCAGTACAGTATGGGTCGGACTGCGCACACGAGCCTTTTCGCAATCGATGCCGTTAACGGTACTTTGGATCTCTTCACATTTCCAAGTGTGCCCGCTGCAAGCGATCTTGTCAGCATTCACACGCGAAATCGTATCGCGCCTTCGATCACAAGGTGTGACGCCGAGGGCGCGCTTCGCCAAAAGGTCCTGCGCGTCATTTTTCAGCAAGGCTTTTTCAAGGTACGTGATCTGAAATTGGAAATAACGCCGGAACCACTCGAATTGCACGTGCCGTATTGGCTAGGCTTTTACGGCAATGTCGCCTTGCGGTGCCGAGTGCTGAACGCCGTACGCCGCCGCATGGAGGGCGCCAAGGCTTCCGCGCTGTTCGAATCGTGGTTGGCGGCTTAAGGAAGAATGTTTGCGCGATAGAGGCACTGCAGATTCGTATCGCCATCACCGAAGTAACACCGGGGGAAAATCCATGTTCTTTTCTGCAAGACGCTCGGCCATAACTCTGCTTGCGTTCGCATGCGGCGCCGTAAGTGCCCATGCGCAGGGTTGGCAACACCTGGGCAGCGTGCAGCGTGTGGAAAAGCTGAAGGATGGCGTGGAGCTCACCGCCGGCCGTGCGAAGGTGCGCATCACCGCATTCGACGACTCTACCGTTCGCGTGCGTGTGGCTCCCCAAGGCAATTTCCCGAAGGATTATTCCTGGGCCGTTATTGCAGCGCCGCAGCCGTCAATAGTGAAAGTGGATGACTCCAAGAGCGAACTGAAGCTGACCGCCGGAAATACCACCGTTATCGTGGAGAAATCGCCGCTGCTCATTAGGTTCGCCGATGCGGCGGGGCACGAGCTTCTCGCCGACGAGCCGACGCTCCCAATGGCCTTTGACGGGTCACGCGTCCACGTTTGGAAGAAAATGCCCGCGGACGAAAACTATTACGGCTTGGGCGACAAGACGGGTCCCATGAATCGCCGCAATCGCGCCTTCACCATGTGGAACTCGGACGTATTCGGTTGGGGCGAATCTACGGATCCCATGTACAAGACGTTGACTTTTTTCATGGGTTTGCGCAAAGGCGTTGCCTATGGCGTGTTTTTCGACAATACGTATCGCAGCAGCTTTGATTTCGGCAAGGAATCACCCGACTACTTTTCTTTCGGTGCGGAAGGTGGCGAGCTCAACTACTATTTCTTCGCGGGACCTGATCCCCAAAAAGTGGTCGCGGAGTATACCGCGCTGGTCGGCCGTTCACCGCTGCCTCCGCTCTGGACGCTCGGCTACCAGCAGAGCCGCTACAGCTATTATCCTGAAGCGCGCGCCCGCGAAATTGCCACCACGCTGCGCGAGAAAAAGATTCCAGCCGACGTCCTGTACTTCGATATCGATTATCAGCAGGGAAACGCGCCTTTCACAGTCAACCGGGAGTATTTCCCACACTTCGAGCAAATGATCGCGGACTTCCGCAAGCAAGGCTTTCGCACGGTTCTCATCACCGACCTGCACATCAAAAATAACCCGGGCCACGGCTATGCGCCGTACGACTCCGGAATCAAGAATGACGTGTTCATAAAAAAACCGGATGGCTCCCCGTTTATCGGGGTCGTCTGGCCTGGCGAGAGCGTCTTTCCCGATTTCACATTAACGCGAGCACGCGACTGGTGGGGGACACTCTATAAGGATTTCGTCGGCATGGGAGTTGCCGGTTTTTGGAACGACATGGACGAGCCTGCGCTTTTTGAGCGCGCTGACAAGACCATGCCGCTGGACACGTTGCATCGCCTGGATGACGGCACTACGCTCGATCATCGCGCTATCCATAACGTATATGGAATGGAAAATGTTCGCGCTACCTACGAAGGCTTGCGTAAGCTGCAGCCCGACGAGAGGCCATTCGTCCTCACGCGCGCCGCGTACTCCGGGACCCAGCGCTACGCCGCGACCTGGACCGGCGACAATAGCAGCACATGGAATCACCTGAACATGAGCACGCCGATGCTGCTGAGCCTCGGTCTCTGCGGCTACTGGATGGTGGGAGACGACATTGGCGGATTCGCCGGCTCGCCGCCAGCCGATCTGCTCACGCGCTGGTTTGAGGTTGGCGCGTTAAACCCGATCTACCGCGACCACACCGCGAAGGGCACTCAAGACCAAGAGCCTTGGGTGCATGGACCGCAGCATGAAGCCATTCGCCGACGTTACGTTGAGCTGCGTTACAAATTGCTGCCCTATATTTACACCGTCGTCGAAGAGAGCTCGCGCACGGGCCTGCCGTTTATGCGCCCGGTATTTCTTGACTACCCGCAAGCTGAAGATTTCTACGGCAACAACCGAGATTTTCTTTTTGGCCGCGACCTCTTCGTCGCTCCGGTCACTACTGAGATGGTCGATGCCGAGGAAGTGCAACTCCCGCCGGGAGATTGGTACGACTATTGGACTGCGCAGAAGCTCAGCAGCAAGAATAAACTCACTTTGCATCCGGCGCTGGATGAGATGCCTCTATACGTTCGCGCAGGAGCGATCATTCCTGCACAGCCCCTCGTGCAAAATACCGGCGAAAAGCCTTCCGGGCCTCTTCAATTGCGCGTTTATGCGGGAGATGATTGCCGAGGCTCACTTTACGAAGACGACGGCCATAGCTTCGCGTACCAAAAGGGCGAGTTGCTGCGTGTGAACTACTCGTGCCAAGCTTCCGCCGCTTCGATCACGGTTACTTCCACGACCGAGAAGAGTTCCTTTCAACCCTGGTGGAACAGTGCTGAAGTCAGTGTTTTCGGGGCCACCGCACAACCCAAAGAGGTGCGGATCGGCGATCGCACGATTCACGACTGGCGTTACGATGGCCAAACGCACTCGGTCATTTTGACTGTGCCCGATGCGTTAAAGAGTTGGGCCGTCACGCTGACGTTCTAATCGTCAGTTCAGGATGAAAATCGAAAGTGACTGTGGTGGTTCGTCGACATGCAATTCCGTGCCTGATTGCTTTACGCTGCCTTCACCGAATAATCGAGTGGCGCGCATCACGCCCTGCAGCGGCGTGTCGCGCAGGGCAACGTCGAGTTCACGCGGCTCCGAATTATTGTTGAACACCACCAGCACGCGCTCTTCTTCCGACTCGCGCGCAAAAACGTAGGACGTCTCATCCGAAAAGAGATGCCACAAATGGCCGCCTCTCAAGGCTGCATGTTCGCGGCGTAGGCGCAGAAGCTCCTTTACGCAGGAGAATAAATCGTTCTGCTCGCGCGTCCGGCCCTGCTCGCTGAACGCATTCTGCTTGTCCTCGCGCCAGCCACCTGGGAAATCGCGCCGATTATCGGGATCGCCGGCGCCCGCCATGCCAATCTCATCGCCGTAATAGAGCTCAGGAATCCCGCGCAACGTGAGTGTCAGAGCAAATGCCAGTTTCAGTTTTGCCGCTGAGCTTCCTTCCGCACTCGCAAAGCGAGCGACATCGTGATTTCCAAAAAACGTCACCAGGTCATCCGGGCGGGGATAAAGCGCGTCGTGCCGCAACACATCCGCGATGCGGCCAACAGGCATGTCCTTCAGCAGGACATCGCGCAACACGAAGTACATCGGGTAGTCGAAAACCGTGTTCACTCCCGTATCGATGCCATCGTATTGCTTCCTCCCGCCGGCAAAGAACGAAGTTACGCTCGCGTCGGGATGGAACACTTCGCCGATCGTCGTCAACGGCGGATAGATTCTTCGTAGGCCTGCGTGCCAGCGCGACCAGAATTGCCGCGAAACATACGGAAGCGTGTCGACTCGGAATCCATCGAGGCCGGACGACTCTGCCCACCAAATCGCATTTTGCAGCAGATACTGGGAAACCATCGGGTTTTCCGTGTTCATGTCCGGGAGAGTGTCTGCGAACCAGCCTTCGGTGAGGTTCCGCCACAATCGTGCGGGCGCATGCGGATCGACGATGGCTTCAAACAAGTCATGGTTCTGGTTTTTCCCTTCACCGTAAAAGACGCCACTCACGGGAGCGGACGAATTCAGATGATGCTGCACGGTCCCGTGAAACCAGTCGGGCAAGGGAGGCTTGTTGGCCCACGGATGTTTTGGTCCAACGTGGTTTGGGACGACGTCGAACAATATCTTCATGCGCTGCTGATGCGCGGCGGCCACGAGGTCCTGATATTCCCGCAAACTCCCGAGGTGCGGCTCGATCCCGTACAGATCGACTGCACCGTACCCGTGATAATCCTGAGTCGCGCCATTTTTGACAATTGGAGTCAGCCAGAGCGTCGTGACGCCCAAATCTTTCAAGTAATCCAAGTGCTCGCGAATGCCGCGCAAATCGCCGCCGTGGTACGCGCGCGCCTTCGATCTGTCGTGCGATCCACCGGGTGCCTCTGCGGGTTCGTCGTTCGTCGGATCACCGTTGGCGAAGCGGTCCGGCATGATCAGGTAGATGACGTCGGAAGGGGTTACTCCCTGAAATTTGTGAATCGTCGGCTCGCGCGCCGCTAGCGGCAGTTCAAACGACGTCGCGCCTGTGGGTGTGTTGATTCGGCAGACGGCCGTGCCCGATTTCAGATCTGCTCCAAATTTCAGCCAGACAAAAAGGTAATTCCCTCCCGCGGTAGCCTGCGTGCGTTGCACCACGAGATTCTGGAGATTGCACCTGACTTCAGTAGCTTCCAAATGCTGCCCACTCAGCAGCAGCATGAGCTCTGGCGTCAATCGCAGCCACCAGTTTGGCGGCTCCACCTTGGTCACCACGGGAGAATTGTCGGCAGAACTTGCAGCCTGCCGGGGGCGTGCATCAAGAGGATTCGTGGCGAGGCCAGCGGCCAAAAGGATCAATGAAGTTAGCGACGTGAAAAGATGAGTTCGCAGCGCAGGCAGCACGCAGCAAGCATAAAAAAAAACAGGACGCTTCGCTAGCCCGGGATCTTGCTGGCTGCTTCCGTGAACACTAGCTCCCCGAACGCTTCCGGTACATGAAAATTCGGCTCCGGCGTACTTGTGGGACGCCACGCCGAATAAAAGCGCGGCTCCAATACGCCTTCCACACGGAAGAAATTCACTCTCCAGACCGCTGGCATTTTGAAATGCTCAACCAGGCTCTTCATCGGTAGTGCCAGAACGGCGTGCCACTGCTTGTTGCGTTCATCGATATTCACACGCCTGCGCAAGCCGCTGCCCATGTCGCGCTTCTGTCCTGGAGAAATTTCCAGATCGATCCAGGATCCATTAGGCGCAACTTCAATTTCCTTATAAGCGCGCGCAGCCGAACCAGGCGGCTGTAGAAACACTTCACAAACATCGCGATCCCAGAGATGATCTCGGCGGCCCGAAGACTCCGAATCGGCAAAGACCGTGATGCTTCGATAGAAGGCGTTAAATCGTAAAAACAAGAATTCCGGATTCCAGAATAGCCGCACCTGCGTCTCGCGCTGTTTATCTGCGTTTTTCCCCTGCCAGTCGGCGCTAAAGCAAGTAGGCGGAGCCGTTTCCCAGGCTCGGTCCTGCGGAAATCCTTCCGCATCTTGTGCGCCAGTCATTCGAACCGCAAACGCCGTGTCCGTTCTGATGTCGCTCATATTTCAGCGCTTCTGATGTTCGCATGTCTGACCGAGTGTCCGTTCGAACGTGCCCATTCGATTACACGGCCACTTTATCTTTCCTGCGCCATCTTGACCCGCAAACTGTTTGCGCACCTCCCTCCCTAACGCAAAAAACGAGACGCGAGCCCTGTGCTAGCATCGATTTTGCCCATTTTCTTGCGGGTCAGTTCGTCTGAACGGCTCAGGAGGCCCAGCATGGTGGAGGCAGTCAGCACGGAGCAATTCACAACCGGAGCAATACGCCGCAAGCCCGAAGATTTTGAATTCGTAAAATTTCGCATCGAAAATGGCGTCGCGTGCCTGACGCTTAATCGCCCAGACCATAACCTGCTCAACGAAGCCATGCTCCGCGAAGTTGCCGACGGTATCGGGTTCGCGGGCGAGCGCGACGAAATCAAGCTCATCACTATCGATTCGGCGTGCAAAGTCTTCAGCGGCGGGGTCGACATCGGCGAATACACCGCGCAACGCGTTTACCAGATGCTCGAGGCTTTCCATGCCGCCTTCGCCGCAATGCTTGAAGTGAGCAAGCCGGTCCTGTGCGTAGTCAACGGTCCAGCGATCGGGGGCGGCGCAGAGTTAGCCGCTTTCGGCGATCTTGTCATCGCTACGCCGAAAGCCCGATTCGCGCAACCCGAAATCACGATTGGCGTGTTTCCTCCTCTCGCTTCCACAATTTTGCCATTCCTCGTAGGACCGAAGCGCGCTCTTGAAATCATTCTGACCGGCGAAGCCATCACTGCCGAGCGCGCGCTCGAGCTTGGCCTGGTCACCCGCCTGGTCCCTGAAGCTAAACTCGAAGCGGCTGTCAATGAGCTCGTCGCGCGCATCACTGCTCAGTCTGGCCCGGTGCTCGCCCTGGCCAAAAAAGCCATCCTCGGAGGCATGGGGCTCTCACTCCGCGATGGCCTGAAAAAATCGATGGGCATTTTTCTCAACGAACTCTATCGCCTGGAAGACTCGCAAGAGGGGCTTCGTGCACTGGTCGAGAAGCGCAAGCCCAACTGGAAGAATCGCTAGCGCAATACAAAAAATATTCCGGAGCCGATCAATTGACTCTATTTGTAGCGCGGCTTACACTCATGGTTCCATTTTGCAGGCAAGGGAAGCGGGGAAGGCCGTGCAAATCGGCCGCGGTCCCGCCACTGTAATCGGCTGAAAAGCCGTAAGCCAGGCTACCCTCCCGTGCCGCGGGATTGCGTCTTTCGCGAGAAGAGGCGCGGTCTTTAAGCCCCATAGCTACTCGCATGGGGCTTTTTCGTTGGCGAGCCTTTCTCGCAGCGGGGAAATCGAGTTGCGGATTTTCATTCACCGGATTTTAAGATGTGTGGCTTTGGCCGCGTTCGCTGTGCCATTTTCCGGCGCGGCGCTTTGCCATTCCCAAGCGGCCGCGCAGCCGCTCCAGGCTCCTCCGTCGTATCGCCAAATTACAGATGAAATCGGCCGCACGATTCGCGTGCCGCAGCCCATCCATCGCATCGTCTCCCTCGCGCCTAACCTTACAGAAACGATCTACGCGCTTGGCCTGCAGGACCATCTCGTCGGAGATACCGACTACTGTGATTTCCCCGCGGAAGCGCAGCAAAAGACAAAGGTCGGCGGCGCGGTCAATCCGAGCATCGAAGCCATAGCCGCCCTGCACCCTGACCTTGTGCTTGTCACCAAAAATCTGAATCGCCTCGAAACAGTCCAGGCCCTCGCAGATATCGGAATCCCTTCATACGCTACCGATCCGCATACCGTTGACGCAATCATTGCTTCCACATCTCGTCTTGCTGACTTGCTGGGCGCCCCGGAAACCGGCAGCGTGCTGGCCGCCGATCTCGAACATCAAATATCGGGTCTCCACGACCGTATCGCTGCATTGCCTGCTCGCCGGGTTCTGTTCGTCGTCTGGACCGAGCCGCTTATCTCGATTGGCAACGACACATTCATTGCAGACGCGCTCCGTCACGCCGGCGCAGTATCCGTCATCGATTCCTCGCAGAACTGGCCACAAGTCAACCTCGAGGAAGTCGTACGCCTTCAGCCGGAATTTCTAATCTTTGTGGAATCGCATTATGGCGCAGCACCGCATAGTGCTGATGCTCTGGCGGGACTCCCCGGCTGGCGACTTCTGAACGCTGTCCGCAATCGTCGCTACGCGAAAATTAGCGACGCCATCAACCGTCCCGCCCCTCGCCTTGTGTCTGCCGTCGAAGACCTGGCCCGGCAACTGCATCCGGAGGCCTTCACCGAAGAGCCCCAGGACGATAAGGAATCATCGAAGCCGCCAGCGCTCGCACTTTCCAAGTCGCATGTGCTAAGCGACCCCACGGCGCCCTCGAAGGAACAACCATGCGCCCGCTGACGCTGCGACGGCTCTTTCTACAGTGCAGCCTATTGGCCGCCATCCTTTTTGTCGTCGTAGTTGTCGCTCTCAAGCTCGGAGCCGTTCCCGTTTCCCTCTACGGCCTCGGCCGCGACCTAATCAGTGTTTTGCTCCACCAGACGAAAGCGCTCTCCAGCGATTACGGCATGATCGTGATCGAAATTCGCTTGCCGCGGATCCTCCTCGCGATTGTCGTCGGCGCGTCTCTCTCCGTGGCTGGCACCAGCTTTCAAGCCTTGCTTCGCAATCCGCTCGCCGATCCATACGTGCTTGGAGTCTCCAGCGGAGCTGCTCTCGGAGCCGTCCTCGCGCTCATCGCCGAGCCGCACCTTGCTTTGCCGCTCTGGCTGCTCGTCTTACTGACTCCATTCGGTGCGGCTCTGGGTGCGGCAGCCACGATAGCCGCCGTATATTTTCTCGGGCGGCGGCAAGGCCAAATGGATACGGCGACACTGCTGCTGGGCGGTATCATCACCGGCTCCTTTCTGTCCGCCATCATCATGTTTCTCCTTACTACGGCAGGTCGCGACCTGCACGGCATGCAATTCTGGTTGATGGGAGATCTTTCAACCCCTTTGCAGCAAAGCTTGCGCTGGGTTCTCGGCGTAGGATTTTTCGCCGCTGCTGGCGCCATCTATACGACCGCTTCCGATCTAAATCTGCTCCTCAGCGGCGAAAAGGAAGCAATGCACTTGGGCGTCGATGTCCGGCGTGTGCGCCTGGTGGTTTATATAGCTGCATCGGTTCTAACCGGCTTGGCCGTTTCTGTCAGTGGCGCCATCGGCTACGTTGGCCTTCTCGTTCCACATGTAATGCGTCTCCTTTTTGGATCGGATCATCGCACTCTGCTCCCTACCGCCGCTTTCGGTGGCGCGATAGCCTTGGTCCTGGCGGACACACTTGCGCGTACCGTCGTTGCGCCGTCCGAGCTTCCGGTGGGTGCCATGACCGCGCTCGCCGGCGCGCCGCTCTTTATCTATCTCCTGAGGCGAGGATCCGCATGAGCAGCCCCGCCCAATCCCCGGGCTGGCCCAATCTTGGTGACGCTCCTCGCACCGCCAGCGAAGTTCGCCTCAGCGTCGAACAAGTGAGTTACGCCTACTCAGCCAATCCGTCGCAAGCACCGCTCTTCACCCTCGAAGCCAACAGCTTTCAGGCTCGTCCCGGCGAAATCATCGCCATCCTTGGCCCCAATGCCAGCGGGAAATCCACCCTGCTCAAATTGATCGCCGGTACTCTAGCGCCTCTCTCCGGCCGCGTTCTGCTGGATGGCTTCGTTACCCACACGCTAGCGCCGCGAGCCCGCGCTCAGCGCATCGCTATGGTGCAGCAAGAAACTCCGCTGCTCTTCCCCGCAAGAGCTTGGGAGTTTGTCCTGCAAGGCCGTCATCCCTACGGACGCACGTTGCGCTTTGAAAACGAGGCTGACGTCACTATTGTCCGCAACGCGCTTGCGCAAGTCGGCGCTGAGCATCTCAGCGATCGCTGGATGAATGAGGTCTCCGGCGGCGAAAGGCAGCGCGTCATTCTTGCGCGAGCTTTGTGCCAGCAACCGCTACTCCTCTTGCTCGACGAGCCCACGCTGCATCTGGACATCGGTGCGCAGATCGATCTCCTGGCCACCCTGCGTCGCCTAGCGGCAGAAAATCGCTACACGGTTGTGGTCGTCACACACGAACTCAACCTTGCCGCGGAATATGCGGACCAGGTTGTGCTGCTGCAAAAAGGCAAAAGCTTACGGGTGGGTTCTCCCGCAAGCGTGTATCAGCGCGATTTGCTGGAACAAGTGTTTCAGACGCCGCTCACGGTCGAGAAAGGTCCGAACGGTCGTCCTCGTGTGAATTTGCTGCCAACGACGTAGATGTTTTCTCGTTAACCCCAGCGCCGTATCTTAACGCGGCACATCGTCATCCACAGCGGGCATTGGCCCCCAACAATCATCGCGAACTTCGTGCTCGGGAAGACGGGCGACCTAAACAGGTTGCGCTTGTTCCGCTCTCGATCAATTCGAGAGACAACAGGGAAGCCGTCGCCGACGCGCGACTGTACGGCGGAATCAGACTGCGCAGGCCACTGCGGCGAAGCGTTTGGCAGACCCGGCTAGGGTCAGACTGGAAAAGCCAGGCAGCGTCGCGGGAAGGCCACGCACAGGCCCTCGCAATCAGGGCCGCATTTTCCCGCCAAGCCAGGAGACCGGCGAAGTTCGCAGCCCGCGCGATGCACTTATCGCCAGGCCAACCTTCAAGCTCCCACGCGTGCGGGAGTGGAGGACAAAAATGAACTCATCGATTCGTGTTGCTTTTCTCGCCTTTTTTCTGCTCGCTTCAAGTTTTAATTCACAAGCCCAGTCCAATTCATCTAGTGCACAACTCTCCGGACAAATTACTGACGCTTCCGGCTATGGCATCGCATCCGTCCGAGTAGTAGCTACTCGTGAAGAACCGAATTCCCCGCAGACAACCCAGACTACGTCCTCGGCCGAAGGAAGCTATACTCTGTCGCTTCTGCCGGGCACTTACCGCATCCGCTTTGAAAATGCCGCCTTTGTGCCTCGCGATCTGACAATTCAACTTGTCCCAGGTGAGTCTCGGAAACTCGACCTGCGCCTCGACATTTCGCAGCTCGCCGAAAACGTAGTCGTCACTGCTAATGCGCAGCCCTTGGAACTCAGCCAGACTCCTGCTTCCGTAGACGTGGTCTCCCGTGAGGAAATCGATCGGCGCCAGCTCGTGTCTCTTCCCGACGCGCTCGCCACAATGTCCGGCGCCGCCATCGCCCGCACTGGACGTGAGGGCGGTCTCGCCACGTTTTTCCTCGACGGGGGGAACTCTAACTTCACCAAATTTTTGGTCGACGGCACGCCGCTCAACGAGCCGGGCGGTTTCCTCAATCTTTCCAACGCGACGCTCGATAACGTCGACAAAGTCGAAGTGGTGCATGGCGCGGAAAGCGCCCTGTACGGCACCGACGCGGTTTCCGGAGTCGTCCAACTCTTCAGCCATCGCGGCGAAACCCGCATTCCTGAGCTTAATCTCTTCGGCGAAGGCGGCAGCTTCTCTTCCGGACGCGGGGGTGCGCAGGTCAGCGGACTGCTCGGTGGCTTCGATTACTCCGCCGCGAGTTCTTATTTCCAAACGGACGGCCAGGGCCCCAACGATGCGTTCCTAGATCGTAGTTTCGCCGGGAATTTTGGCTACAGCTTCAGCGATGCCGACCATCTCCGCCTTACGGTCCGAAACAATTCCAGCTTTGCCGGCGTTCCCGGCCCAACGCTGTTTTTGCCGCCCAATCTCGCGCAATACGAGGCTCTCAAAATATTGCTGGTCAATCTCGCTTGGGACTTTCATACCGGCGCTCATTGGCAACACACGCTGAGCGGTCATGAAAATCGCACGCTCGATACGAATGCTAACCCTCCCTTTTTTACCAGCATCGACCAGTTCAACCGTGCGGGTTTTCGCGAGCAATCTGCTTATACGTTTCGCACCGGCGCCGTTGCGGCTGGCTATGAATATGAAGTAGAAAACGGATTTCCCAGCACTCTCTCTGGCCAGCATGCGCGCCGCAATAATCAAGCGGGATTCCTCGACGCGCGCTGGCTCCCTATTTCTCGCCTCACGCTGAGCGCCGGTATTCGCGCTGAAGACAACACCACGTTTGGCACTCGCGTCGTTCCCCGTGCGGGAGCTGTTCTTGCTCTCCGCTATGGCGCCGGGTTCTGGGGCGACACCCGCGTGCGCTTTTCCTATGGCCAGGGAATCAAAGAGCCTTCTCTCGACGAATCTTTCGGCAGCGATCCCTGCTTCCCCGGTAATAACACGCTCAAACCCGAGCGCAGCCGCACGATTGACGCTGGCATAGACCAACTCCTTGACTCCGACAAGCTTCGCCTCTCAGCCACGTATTTCGACAATCGTTACCGCGACATCGTCAGCTTCGCCTTCGATGCCGTCACGACGCCCGCGTGCACCTTCGGCACTGGTACATTTTTTAATACCGATCTCGCCCGCGCGCGTGGCGCTAATTTTTCCGGCGACTTTCGCCCGCGTCGCTGGTTCGGCCTCAAGGGTAACTATTCCTTCGACGACACTCGCGTCCTCAAAGCACCTAACGCATTCGCCAGTGTCGAGTTGCCTGGGAACCATCTCCTGCGGCGTCCTGTAAATTCCGGAAGTCTGATTCTCAATGCCAGCTTCCGCGCGTGGACTCTCAGCCTGACCGGATACTTCACTGGCGCCCGCACCGACAGCGACTTCCTGGGCTTCGGCATTACGCGCAATCCGGGCTACGCTCGCTTCGACATTGCGAGCAGTTACAGCATCGGTCGCGGCATTTCGCTTTACGCGCGCGCCACCAATCTCTTTGACAAGCAATACCAGGATGCCGTTGGCTTTCCGGCCCTCGGACGCGATGTCCGAGTCGGCATGAACTACCGCTTCAGCGGCAGGAACTAACCTGTGCCCGAGCTTATCCTCTTCTGTTGGTCCGGCGGCAAAGACTCCGCCATGGCGCTGTACGCGCTTCTCCAGCGCCCTGACGTCCGCGTCACGGCGCTATTGACCACCGTGACGGAAACATACGACCGCATCAGCATGCACGGCGTCCGCCGCGAACTTCTCATGCAGCAAGCCCATTCCATCGGGCTGCCGCTGCACGAGGTCCGCATTCCACCGCAATGCGTAAATCCCATTTACGAAACACGCATGGAAGAAGCCCTGCGCGTCCAATACGACGCTGGCGTGCGAACCGTCGCTTTCGGTGATATTTTCCTTGAGGATCTTCGAGCGTACCGCGAAAAAAACCTCGCTCGAATCGGCATGACCGCACTGTTTCCCATCTGGAAGCGGGACACTCGCGACCTCATCCGCCAATTCCATTCCGTCGGATTTCGCGCCATCGCCGCGTGCGTAGATCCGAAAGTTCTCGACCGCACCTTCGCCGGCCGCGAGCTCGACGAGCAATTCTTCAGGGATCTGCCGAACAACGTCGATCCCTGTGGCGAAAATGGCGAATTCCACACCTTCGTCTTCGACGGTCCTATTTTCCGGAATCCCATTCCCGTTCGCGCCGGCGAAATCCTCGAGCGCGATTCATTCATTTATTGTGACCTGCTCTCAGCCGCGACACCGCTGCGCGCAGCGCGCTAGCTGGGCGCCTATCCTCGAAAGGAGAATAAAGTGGAACAAAATAACTCTGAAAAACACGAATTTGTGGTCCGAACCATTCTTATCTTCGCCATGATTGTATTTGCCGCTGGCCTACGGCTCGCTCCGCACCCCTGGAACTTCACTCCGGTCGGTGCCATCGCTCTGTTTTCTGGCGCCATGGTGCGAGACCGCCGCTTGGGATTTCTGTTTCCGTTGCTCGTGATGTTTGCCACCGATGCCATCATCGGTTTCAACAAACTTAGTCCGCTGGTCTACGGAAGCTTCCTAATCAGCGTTGGAATCGGTCGCTTCTTAAGCCATAAACGCAATATCTTCCGTATCGGGGGAGCGACGTTCCTGGGAGCTCTGCAATTTTTCCTGATCACCAACTTCGGGGTCTGGGCATTTCTGAACAGCTACCCGCGCAGTGGCGCAGGTCTCGCGGCGTGCTACCTCGCTGGCATTCCCTTCTTCTGGAACACGTTCGCCGGCGACGCGGTTTACGCAACCTTGCTGTTCGGCGGCTTCGCCCTTGCGGAGCGTCTCGCGCCGCGTATCCGCGAGTCTGCGGTATCGGATTTTCAAGTCCATCACTAGGAACGAACGCAGCCAGCTATCTACTTGGCTCCATTTTCTAGCGAATGAAAAACGGTGCTATCCCCATGCCAAGCCGCGGTCTGTGTAACTTGGCTCTTAAATGTCGTGGACATCACAGCGGACGTTGTTTACCGTAACAGGGGTGGCCAACGGCCGGGGTCTATCTCTCTCGAGGTCAAAAATGAAAACTCTACTGCCGGTTGCCCTTCTGGCGCTTGCAATTTCGAGCACTGCACGGGCCCAAGACGATCGCGCGATGTCAGCGACATCGAGCGCCAATGTAGCTGCCGGTTTCGCGGATACTTCCGCCGCGACTTCGTTTAGCTCCTCAGACGTCCTTCTCTGGCCCTTAGCCCAACCGCGTCCTAAGAATACAGTCTCGTTTGCTGAGCCGGGGGCGCTTGCCGAACCGGCCGAACCCTCGCCAGCTCCTAGCCCAAAATATGTGTATGGCAGCCGCGATGACTACCGCTGGCAACTCGCGTTAGGCGTTTCGTTGGTGAGGTTTCGCTCTTCCCTGTATTACGCAACGGGTGTCGGGTCCAATACCTCCGTAACCTATTTCACCAACGAGTGGCTCGGCGTCGAGGGCAGCGTCAATACCGCATTCGCCGGGACGATAAATCAGAACCAGCACGTAAAATACGTCAGTTATGGCGGCGGTCCGAAAGTTGCCTGGCGCGCTCGCAAATGGGAACCGTGGTTGCACACTATCCTTGGAGGCGCGCACATCCTGCCGCAAACAGCCGGTTTCAGCCAAAATGGTTTCGGGTTACAGGTCGGCGGAGGAATGGATTATCGTATCTACCCGCATCTCTCTGCCCGTCTTGAACTGGATTGGGTGAGAACGCATTTCTTCAGCGAATGGCAGAATAGCGCTCAAGCGAACCTGGACATCGTGCTTCACTTCTAAAGCTTCGGCAGTCGATTCGCTCTCAGCTTGCTACCAAATCTTGCAGCCTTTTTCGCGAACCATGGCGTCGCCCTTCTTGCAACCGAAAGCGCGAGCGAATTCCGCCATATTCGATAGCGGCCCGTTGCCGCGGAACCGGGGCAACGGATGCGGATTCGTGTTGGCCATCAAGCGGGCGTATTCCAGGCGCTCATTCGCGCCCCAAACTTGCGCCCATCCGAGGAAAAACTGCTGCTCTGGAGTAAATCCATCCTTCTCCGGCGGCTGCGGCTCGCCTTGCAGCGATTTTTCATAGGCGGCGTAAGAGATGGTCAGCCCGCCAAGATCAGCAATGCTTTCCCCCAGCACCAACTTGCCGTTTTCGTGCAAATCGTCATCGACCACATAACCGTCAAACTGGTCCGAAACGCATTGCGCGCGTTCCTTGAAATTTTTCAAGTCATCCGCCGACCACCAGTTCTTCAAGTTGCCTTGCCCATCGAACTGGCTGCCGTGATCGTCGAATCCGTGCGTAATTTCATGACCGATCACCGCGCCCATGCCACCATAATTCACGGCATCGTCCGCTTTGGGATCGTAAAAGGGAGGCTGCATAATGCCGGCCGGAAAAACAATTTCATTCATGCTGCTGTTGTTATAGGCATTTACCGTTGGTGGAGTCATGCCCCACTCCGTTCGATCCACCGGCTTGCCGATCTTGTTCAGGCGCCGTTGGAATTCGAACTCCGCGCTCCGCTGCAAATTGGCCAAATACGACGATCGGTCCACCTTCAGCGCGGAATAGTCGCGCCACTTATCGGGGTAGCCGATTTTCACCGCAAATGCTTCGAGCTTGGCGCTCGCTTGCGCGCGCGTCTCAGGTCCCATCCACGGCAGCGTTTTCAAATCAGCGCGCAGCGCGGCAATAAGGTTGTGCACCATCTCGAGCGCATGGGCCTTCGCTTCTGGAGGGAAATATTTTTGCACGTACACCTGGCCAAGCGCCTCGCCCAGATTTCGATCCGTAGACTGCACGCAGCGCTTCCAGCGCGGCTGGATTTGCTTCGCGCCGGTCAAAATGCGGCCCCGGAAATCAAAATCCTCATTCACGAATTTTTCCGGCAACGCAGCAGCCTCAGAATCCACCACATGCCAGCGCACGTACGTCTTCCAATCATCGAGCGGCGTCGCTGTCAATTGCGCATCGAGCGCCTTAAAAAATCCTGGCTGCGCAACATTGAGTTCCGTCACGTCCGCATGCCCAGCTGTTTTCAGGTACGAATCCCATGAAAAATTCGGTGTGAGCGTTTGGAGCTCGGCAACTTTCATTTTGTGATACGTCTTGACGGGGTCGCGCATGTCCACGTTAGACATGGAAGCTTTGGCAAGCGAGGTCTCAATCTTCAGCACCGTTGCCGCTTCCGTTTCGGTTTTTTCCGGAGAATCACCGAGCAGTTCGAACATCTTCGCAATGTGCTTGCTGTAGTCGTCGCGCAGTTTTTTAGATTTCTCGTCATCGCGAAGATAGTAGTCGCGCTCCGGCAATCCCAGCCCGCCCTGCAACGCCGTGGCGATCACCTGCGTGCTGTCCCTGGCGTCCTGATTGGAGGTGAAGCGGAACATCACGCTCACACCCTGCTGCTGGAGCCGCGCCGCCAATATTTGCAGCTCGCGCGCACTTGGTACATCAGCGACGCGTTTCAGCGCAGCGTCGATTGGTTTCGTTCCGGCAGCGTCGATAGCCGCCGTATCCATGCAGCTCGCGTAGAAGTCGCCCACTTTTCTTTCATTGGAGCCCGCGGTCGCTTCGGTTTTTTCCGCGGTCTCCAGAATTTGCCGCAGCGCTTGCTGGTTTTTATCCGCCAACACGGTAAAAGAGCCCCAACTCGAGTACTCCGGCGGGATCGGATTGCTCTTCATCCAGCCGCCCATCGCGAACTGAAAAAAATCGTCGCAAGGCTTGCAGCTCTTGTCTAAATTCGCCGTATCGAATCCCCAATAGCCATGCGCATCCGCGGCCCGCGTCGAAGCGCGCACATCCATCAGCGCAAGATTCGCGCAGCAACCTACAATCGCGATCACAAGGCACACTGCAAAAAGGGATCGTTTCGTCATGCTCTCTCCTGAATTACAGAACCAGACCCGTCAAAATCGATAGGCACTTACACGCGCATCATAGGACAAGGACGCGTAGAATCGCCCGCCGGTTTCGTTGCGGCTTTGTCAGAAACGTCAGTGTACGGCGGTGGGATAAAAAACGTTGTGGCCGCCCCGCAGATCCCGACCGTATATCAAGACCACAGTAACGCTTCCAAGCACGCGCACCTTGCACTGCGCACCCGTGTCCCACAACCATTCTCGTGACCCGAACAAGCCAGATGCATCCGCGATTTTTCCCGTGTCGACAAACGGGCCAAGTTTCACAGCAAAGAGACCGTTGCTGTACACGTTTTTATCTATTTCCCAGTTCGCGAGGAAGTAACGGCGTCCCAGCGGCGCAGCCCCTTTGCGCCCGCCCATGGTGCCCGTGTGCCCTCGCAGCCACAAATCATTGTCCCGCTCGACCCCAAGTTGAAACAGTTCATCCAGCGGCACATTGCCCATCGTGGCGCCTGCCCGCATCCGCGCCTGCGTTTCGTAATCGTCGCCGCTGGCACGCGGCAGCCAGTGCGCATCCAAGGATCCCCGCGTTGTCCCAAACGCACCGAGATTCTCCGCGAAGCCCCGGCCGATGCGTCCCTGCGCTGCTGCGTCCAGGGTGAAGCGATGTTCAGGCATGCGCAATAGCGATCGATTCGCGCGAAGCCAATAGACGAAAGAATTGGAATCGGTAAAAAAAGTCTTTTCGGCGGGGAAGCTGATCCCCTGCAGGTTGCGGAACGAGCGGCTCGCAACTTCCGTCCCGGTGCTCCAGCTCCACCGAGCGTTCACCACCGAATGCAGCTCGACTCCCCCCGCAATACGTCGCAAGTTCAGGTCGCTCAACGGCATGCCGCCATCGAAGAACGTATTGCTCAAGTTCCAATTTTCGTTTCGCGCATCGAAATACATCTGAAAGCGGCGAGCTGGGTTGTCGAATAACGGCGTCGAAAGTGCCCCAAATGCCCGGCGCTTCTCCGAATCCCATCGCAGCAACGAAGTGAAGTTCACTGCGCGATGGCCAATATTGTAGATTTCAGGATAGACGGTAGCGTAAGGCACTCCGCTCAATAGCGCGACCGCGCCTTCCAGCTTTGTGTCTCCCCACCCGTTGCGTTCTGCAAGGTGCAGTGTCGCGTCGAAGTGCTCTCCAGCCGGCGTCAGCTCCACGCGTTGATGCGAAAACACTCCAAGATTTTCCAGCCGAGCGTGTGTGGACAGCAAAGCATCGCCGCTCAAGACTTGCGGAGTATTGAACGTGAACGCTCGGTGTAGAAGCGTCTCGTCGAGCCGCGGAAGAGGCTGAACGGAAACCTTCCGCAAGCGCGGCTTTTCGATGGCATTCCAGTATTTCAGCGCCGCATCGATGTTGCCTTGCAAGAAATAAATGCTGCCGAGGAAATCGAATGTGTAGCTATCTCGCGAGCCCAAGCGCAGAGCCGCGTGCAGATTTCGTTTGGCGGCAGATAAATCGTTCTGCTTGTAATCAATGCCGGCTAACTCCACCAGGAATCGCGGATCGCCCGGACTCTTTAGGTGTCCTGTTGCAAATGCTTGGCGGGACTCATTCCACTGCTGTCTTCTAGCCAGCGCCAGCCCGCGCAGAAAATCCAGCTCCGCTGGTTGGTCTTCAGGACCTTGCGATAAATTCGCCGCTTCTTCCCAATCGCCGGAGTCAAATGCTTTTTGCGCAGTGGCAAGGCGCGCATCGTCCGGGGACGGTTGTTGCGCAATCCCGGCCGACGGGAGCACAAGTAGAATAAAGAGCGGAATCAGTTTGCAGCCGCGGGCACGGCGAGGAGCATCCACTTTCGCGCAGCTTCCCATTCTTTCTCGAATTCTTGTCGCTCGATGCGCCACAGCTTCCCGCGCGCCGGATCGTTTACCAAAACCGCTTCCCGCTCCCAATCCATCCCCGTCACAACGACGTAATGAAGGGGTACCTTCGAACTGCTCGGTCGTCCGCTGGGTTGTATGCTTACGATCAGCGGCCTTCCCTGCTCAAGGTGTTGCCGCAAGTCGGCCCACTCGCCGCGTATCGCAAACTCGCGAAAGCCAGAGTCGCGAAAGTAGCGTTCCATGTCGGATGCGAAAATACCGCGAGCTTTTCGTGAATAGAGCTGTTTCTGAATCGCCGAGACATTCGCCCGGCCCTCAGCGATTGGCGCGCCATGAGCGCTCCAATATTGCAGCAGCATGGCAATCGATGCCGAGCCGCATCCGTCTTCCGTTTGCTTTACATACGGAACCTCGAGCCACACGCCCGCGCTCTTCCCCGGCGCCGTTTGCGCAAACAGCGCCGGGAAAATGCTTAACAGCACGACCGTGAATACACGGAACATCAAGGTGTTGAGGTCGAGTGTGGCTTCAGTGCAGCACGGCTACGAGCGCAATCACCAGCACAGCGATGACGATGATAATCAGCAAGTCTCGGTCCGATAGGCTGCCCGCTCGTCCGGCGGCGAAATTTTCTTGCAGTTGACGTGAACGCTCCGCCAGTCTTGCCGTGTCCTCGTCCGTTAGCTGACCAACGGCTTTATCAACCTTGCTGTAATCGATGTTGGCGGACTTGAGCGCCTGCTGTGCTTGCGGGGACGAAAAGAGCTGTCGCAACGAGGCTTCGTTGGCCTGCCGCGTTTTGGCCGGACGCGCGGCGTCCTTGCTCAAATCCTGAACGGATACAACGTGTTTGTCTTGCGCCTGCACCCCCGCAGGGCTGACTGCAAAGCACGGCAAAAGGATTGCTGCCACCGCCCAGCGACACCACTTCCCACTAACGTTCATCCATCCTCCTGTGATCATCATTGGCTAGGCAAACAAAGTCTACGGAATTATAGCGGGTGCTGACAAGGAGCTTTGCTGAAAAAATGTCCGCCGCGTCGTCCGCCGCGTCGTGCTTCGGGCTTCAAACCAAGACCGCAATCACCACAATGATGACAATCGCTATGACGATGTACGCCAGCGTTTTCGGCGAAAGGAATCCCGCAGCAAAATCACTCTCCGCTTGCCGCGAGCGATCCGCGAGCTTCGTCACTTCTTCATCGCTCAACTGTCCAATCGCTTTATCGACGCGTTGATAATCGACATTCGCGGACTTCAATGCCTTCTGCCCCTCCTCGGAAGACAATAAGTGACGGATGGCATTTTCATTTGCATGCCGCGTCTGGGCTGGCTGCGCCGTTTGCTGGTTTAATTCCTCAGAAGTAATAACGTGCTGCTTCCCCGTGTTTTGCGCCCCTGCCGGTAAGACGGCGCTACCCAAGAAAACGGCAACACCGAGCATCGAGGCCCACAACCTCACGGACACATTCATACTTCCTCCTGTTTTTTATAGGCTAAGGTTTTTGCGATTGCCATCGATCGGTCAGGCTCCGGCTGCGACTTAGATTGCGAAATCACAACAAAGGTTGATCGCCGATGTTGGACGTGAAACGACGCAAGGAACGCCGTTCTGCGAGAAGCTACTTAGCCGCTACTGGCGTCGCGTACTTGGACATGTTCACGTCGCGCCATTCCCCGCGTTCGATCCCCGCGCGAATCTGCGCCGCACTCTTGCCCTTGTGGGATTGTTCGTACGAGTAGATGGCTTCTCGCATGCACACGCCGCACTCCGAACCGTGTTTGCTGGCGAAGCAATCGAGCAGGCTCGTGTGGCCCTGGCTGCGATCGCAGTGGCAATAGCATGGTTGCTGGTAGAGGATTTTCTTTACTCGGGCCGCGAGTGTATATGCGTTTTGCACCACCACATCGCTGAACTCCGAAGGGCTGAGTGTCTGCGGAAGCTGCCCGTGCGGAGCTTCACTGTGAAACGCAGGGACCGATTCTTCTGCCGCCTGCGACGCGCGCGACGCCGCTTTCGGTGCGGCAATCGCCAAGCCTAGCGTCGCCCCGCAGAGAATCGCGCCGCAAATAATCCTGGTCTTCGCTCCCATACCACACTCCTTCAAGGCACAAGACGCGCCACGCGTCCGCGCTGCCGCATCCACTCTACTTCCGCAAAGGCAAAGTTTCCACCGGGGATTAATTCAGATTCGGATCACACGCAGGAAACGCCAGCGCGGGCCTTGCGTTCGAGGTGCGTCGAGCCAGGTGCTTCTCCCGCAAGTTTCGCTGCACGCGCCGTCCCCACGTGCGCACAAATGCGAAATTCAGGATTCCGCCAATCGCCGAGCTGGCCAGCGGGATCATTCGTCCCACCCATTTCTCGGCCGTTTCCTCGCCGAGTTTCACCGCCAGCCGCTGTGCAATGCGCGGCGCCAATTTCTCAAACATCTGCTTCTCGACCAGGTCTTTTCCGTAGTCCACTCCGGTTGCCGTTGCAGCAGCCAGCCACAACTCCAACCGCTCGTCCTGCCCGTGCGTTTCAAACCCGTAGAGTAGGCAAAGCCGCTGAATCAATCGCAGGGTAAGGACTGTCAGGATGCTCGCATCCGGCAGCAAGGTCATCATGCCGCCAAGCCCAAATCCGGCGCCTTCCGCCAGTGCCAGCCGCTCCGCATGCCGAATCAGTTTTTCCGCAATGGCATCCAATTGCTCCAGCGGCACGTCATGCATGCGGCTGAAATTCGGCACCCAAAGGGCGTGCTTATCCGCGAGTTGCCGGCGGAAATCCTCAGGATTTACCTCCACAGACCGCAAACCGCGCCTCACCCCAAAGCGGAGCACCTTATTTAAGCCGCGCCCCACCGTAGATCCCCGCTGCATTTTGCGAAATTCAGACATTACCCCTCCCATCGTAAGACTGTTAGAGCCACCCGAGCAATACCGGCGTTGTATCGGTGACGCGCAACTTGCATCTAATATTCGGTTTTCTTACGTGTTGTCCGGCAGGTAGCACCCGGGGCGGCGTACTACTTGACGCCGGGACGCTTTTCTGTAAACTGCCCTTTCGCCATGGCCACAATGGCACAATTTGTTCCCACGGAAGTCCCGCTGGACTTCGATGTCCCGCAGCGGGAAGCCGCGTTTTTCTACGGTCTCTTCCTCCGCGGCCATTCTGCGGAACAACTTCGTCGCGATATCGAGGTTCCACCCGCGGTCCTGGCAAAATGGCATCGCGAAGCCGAACGCGAACCGGGGCTGCGCGACATTTTCTCGCGCATGGTTGAATACCGTCGTCACGTCCTCGCGATCTTTGACACGCTGGTGGGCTGGGACGGGCAGCAGCAGCGCGTTCAGTAGTTAAGCATCCCCGCAACCAAATCCGACCGAAAGCCCTTTCCAAGGGAACGAGCTGTACCAGTGGACAGGTCAAAAACTGTCAGGCAACCCTATTCGACAGTCCGTGTTCTAATGTCTGCCGGGGATACAAGTATCACATAATGCAGGAGATTCGCTGATTGACGGGAACTTTCCCCCAAGTTACAATCCACTGTCCTAGACGTTGAGGTGTCTACATGTTGCGGGTAGCCCGTACCACGGTCTTTTCAATCCTTTCTTTTGCCGTCATCGCTCCCGCGCTTCCCGCGCAAGACGCTCGCGATCCCAACGCAGCCCCAACCCCGCAAAAGCTCGATAAAGAACAGAAAAAAAAGCTTCGCAAGACGCTCAAGGAACTGGATACGCCGTACAAGCAGTGGCTCAACGAAGACGTCGTCTACATTATTTCTCCCGAAGAGCGGCAAGCTTTCCTGCAACTTGATACCAACGAAGAACGCGAGCAGTTCATCGAGCAGTTTTGGCTGCGCCGCAGCGCCAATCCCGATCTCCCGGATAACGATTTCAAAGAAGAGCATTATCGCCGCATAGCCTACGCCAACGAGCACTTCGCTTCGGGAATTCCCGGCTGGAAGACAGATCGCGGCCGCATGTACATCATGTGGGGTCCAGCGGATGAAGTAGAATCGCATCCGACCGGCGGTACCTACGATCGCCCGATGGAAGAAGGCGGCGGCTCGACCTCAACCTATCCCTTTGAAACATGGCGTTATCGTTACATGGAAGGCATCGGCGAGAATGTGATCTGGGAATTTGTCGATCCCAGCGGTTCTGGTGAGTATCACCTCACCATGGATCCGTCCGAAAAAGACGCCCTGTTGCACGTGCCCGGCGCAGGCTTGAGCTTGATGGAACAAATGGGCATGGCCTCCAAGACGGATCGCTTTACTCGCTCGGACGGCACCAACCTCCCCACTGCGTTAGGCGGCCAGAGCGCCAGCATGAACGAGTTCAACCGCCTCGAGCAGTACTCCAAGGCGTTCCGCCCACCGGCCGTTAAATACAAAGATCTCGAAGCCCTGGTCACCGCGCGCATCGTGCGCGACCAGGTGCACTTCACTTATCGCACCGATTATCTGAAGGTCACTAACGATACGGTGCTCGTTCCCGTGACCGTGCAGATTCCCAACAACCAGCTCTCCTTCGAGAACAAGGACGGGGTGCATTCCGCGACCATGAATATTTTTGGCCGCGTGAGCACACTCACTGGACGGGTCGTGCAAACGTTTGAAGATCCCGTCAGCCGCGATTTCCCGGAGAGTCTCTTCCAGCGATCTCTCAAGCTGCAATCTATCTACCAGAAGGCCGTTCCCTTGCGCCCGGGCTTGTACCGCCTGGACATCGTCATCAAGGATGTTAAGAGCGGCAACGTCGGCGTGATCAACACGCGCTTGCAAGTTCCAAAGTATGGCGACGACACGCTGGAAGCCAGTTCGCTGATTCTTGCCGACCAGCTTGAGCACGTGCCTGCGAAGCAAATCGGCACAGGCCAATTCGTGCTTGGCTCCTCGAAAGTTCGCCCGAAGTTGGACGGCGAGTTCCCCTCCAACATAAAGCTCGGAATTTACATGCAGGTGTACAACCTCAAGCCAGACGAGAAGACTCACAAGTCCAGTGCCACCTTCCAATACACAGTGAAGAAGGGCAATGAGCAGGTGATGCAGTTCAAGGAAACCTCGGAAGAAATGAAGCAAACCGGCGAGCAAGTAACCATCGAGCGTTTGCTGCCGCTGGTCACATTAGCGCCTGGGAAGTATTCGCTCGAAGTCCTGGCTACCGACACGCTCTCGAATAAAACCGTTTCCAAGACGGCGGACTTTACGGTAAAGGCGCCGCTGGAAACAAAGAGCGCCGCTAACGCAGCGCCCGGGAGGTAGTACCACGTGAAACAGGAACGCCTCCGATCCTTAGGGGCCTTCATCCTGGTGCTGACGTGCTTTTCCGTTGGAGCGGATACGTCGGCCGCGCAAGCAAAAGCTGCCGCTGGCAAGCTCTCTGGAGTTGTGCGTGACTCCGCTGGCACGCCCCAAATGGGCGCGACGGTGGAAATTGTTCCCGAAGCCGCCGTTAAAGCCGCATCCCTCGGCCTCCTAACCAACACGCAAGGAATTTTTCACGGCGACCGCATTACCCCTGGTTTCTACACGGTTCGCGTAACGCTCGCAGGTTTCCTGCCCACGATTCAGCAGCACGTGCGTATCAGCGCTCACCTCACAACGGTCGTGCGCGTTGAGCTGGAGTCGATGTTCGCTTCGCTCGACCAGCTCCGCCGCCAACCCTCCGCTGCCAGCGTTGAAAGCGACGACTGGAAATGGGTGCTTCGTTCCGCCTCCGCAACTCGCCCAGTGCTGCAGTGGAACGAAGATGACTCTTCATCGGCAGCGAACACCGCGTTGAGTGCCGAAGTCGTGCACCCGCGCGCCCGCCTGGACTTCACCGATGGCGCTCGTCGCCCAGGTTCCGCCTCCAATCAACCGTCGGCTCCTGCCACCGCGTTTGCCTATGACCAAAAACTCGGCGGTCCGAGCCGTCTGCTGCTTGCCGGCCAGGTAAATTATGAAAGCCAAATCGCGGGTGGCGGTATTGCCACGGTCTGGTTGCCTACCGGTTCGCTCGGCGCCGGTCCGCATAGCGCCCTCGTGTTGCGCGAATCTCAACTTGGTCCAGGTGGCCCTACATTCCGCGGCGTTCGCCTTGAGCAGGGCGGAGCCATTGCATTCGGTGATCGCGTGTTGCTTCGTTACGGCGCGGAGTATGTACTCGTGGGTATGGTCAAGTCCGCCACCTCGCTTCGCCCACGCCTCGAACTCGATACGCGCATTAGCGACGCTTGGCGCACAGCCTTGATCTTTGCAGAAGAGCCCGGCGCTGCCACTCCTCTCGAATCCGACGAGCGCGAAGTCGGCAGCGAACTCGCCGCCGCTCTCAACGAGCTCGACTCATTTCCCACAATGCTCTGGCGCGGCGGGCGTCCCGTGCTCGAAGGCGGCTGGCATGAGGAAATCGCTGCCGAGCGTAATCTGGGCTCGAGCGGCAAGCTCCAGGTTGCGGCTTTCCATGACGACAATCGTCACGTCGCCGTTTTTGGCCGCGGTAATGGCCTCCCTGCCGCCGATTACTTCCAGGATTACTTCTCAAACGGATTTGCCTACGATGGTGGCGCTTCGGGCAATTGGGGCATGCGTCTGGCGATTCGCGAAAAGCTGTCGGACGCAACTGAACTTACTGCCGTTTATGCATATGCCGGTGCGCTTAGCCCGGCTGGCGTAATCGATGCTCCCACACGCGACATGCTACGCAACACCATGCACAATTCGGTGGGCGCGAGCATTTCGACCAAGTTGCCCCGCACAGGCACCAAAGTGAATGCCGGTTATAAGTGGGTGAGCGGAGAGGCTGTATCGCGTTTAGATGCCTACGGCGAATCGCTTTTTCAACTCGATCCCTTTCTCCACGTGGGAATTCGCCAAGCCCTGCCCAAATTTGCCCCTGGACACTGGGAAGCTATCGCAAATTGCGACAACCTCTTCGCCCAAGGGTATGTCTCGATGAATACTCAGGACGGTCGGGCGGTCTTGGTGCCCGCCTTCCGCACGTTCCGGGGCGGATTGAGCGTGCAGTTTTAAGCTCTTTAAGGTTCGGAAAGCTGTAGGTGCCCTTCCATAAAATGGATACCAGCGGCTTGACTCTCCCGCCGATCGCCTAACCTTAAGAAGGCATTGCAGTTCCGGGTGCGAGCCGTCTTCTCGATGTGGACTTCGGTTTGCACCTCATAATCTTGACAGGTCGGAGTGTACTCCGCCGGCACCATGAAGCAGAATCTTCGTGTCAGTCTCGGAGCGGTCGTTCTGGCGCTTGCCACGCTGGCCGCGATGATCTTTGCCTGGCTGAACTTCGTCCAACGAGAGACCTTTGATACTCCGGACGACGGTGTGGCCTGGCTGGACACCAGCAGTGGCGCCCAAGCCTGGAAGTTGGCCCCCAATTCGCCGGCCGCCTACGCCGGTATCCGCCCCGGCGACCTCCTGATTGCCATCAACAACATTCCTGTCACGTCCCAGGTGCAAGTCACTCGGCGCCTATGGCATGCCGGCCTCTGGACCCAGGTGCGTTACAAACTGTCCCGCGATGGCCGCGAGTTTGAAACTCCCTTAGTCACGGTCCCGGCCGAAAAGCCAGCCTCCATAGAGAATTACGGTCGCTTTGTCGGTCTCCTGTACCTCTTCATCGGGCTGTTCATTTTCGTGCGCCGCTGGAACGCCCCGCGCGCCATCCATTTTTACGTCTTCTGTCTCGTCTCATTCATACTTTATTCCTTCCAATACAGCGGCAAGCTGGACGCTTTCGACTATGAAGTGTATTGGGCAAGAATCGTCGCGCGCTTGCTCGCTCCGGCCCTTCTGCTTCATTTCGCCCTTGTGTTTCCTGAGCGCGCCGAGGGCCGCGTTCGCTCCCTGTCCAAGTTGACCCTGGTATACGGGCCTGCGGTCGCGTTGCTCTTTTTTCATATCAGCACTGCGTTCAACATGCTCGGGTTTGTGCCCTGGCTTGGCTCTCGTCTTCTCCTCGACAAAATCGAGTTAAGCTACCTCGGGATCTATTTCCTCGCCGCCGGTCTCGTCTTCTACAAGAGTTTCCGTGAAGCACCTTCCGGTGTACTGCGTCAGCAGTTGAAGTGGCTTACCGGTGGAACCATTGCCGGCAGTCTCCCCTTCGCCCTCTTCTATATCGTCCCGTTTATCTTTGACGCCGCAACTCGTTACTGGATGCGAAGCTCCGTTCTCAGCTTAATCCTCATCCCGCTTTGCTTTGGCTACGCCATCATTCGCTACCGTCTGATGGATGTAGACATCATCTTCAAGCGCGGTTTGGCCTACACCGCAGCTACCGCGGCCGTCGCCGCCGTCTATTTTGCTCTGGTCGCGCTGATTGCCGATATTTTCCACGCGCAGACATCCGGCCCCGTCGGCGGCATGATTGCCATCGTCATCGCCGCGTTTCTTTTTCAGCCTTTCCGCGAATGGATTCAGGCCCGGCTCGATCGCTTCTTCTACCGCGACCGCCTCGATTACCGCCGTACCCTCATTGAGTTCGGCCGCACGCTCACCAATGAAGTGCGCTTCGATCCCATGCTCGGCTCAGTAATGGATCGCCTCTCCCAGACCCTGCTCGTCGACCGTATCGCCATCTTCATGGAAGATCCGATGCACCCCGGACAGATGCGCCTCGCTCGTTCCATGGGCGTGCGCCTCTCCGAGCCTATGGATCTCAGCTTCCTCGAGCCGGCCCGGCCCGAGTTCGCCCGTGGGGCGCTCTTTTTTGAGTCGCCCCGCGCGGCGAGAGACGTCTCCGATTCCGTCCGCCAGACGCTCGAGCAGTTGGATTTGAACTATTTTGTTCCCTGCCGCATTCGCGAGCACACCGTCGCCCTCCTCGGCCTCGGCAAAACAGTTGACGGCGATTTCCTCTCAAGCGACGACGTCGAGTTGGTGCAAACCATCGCCGGCTACGTCGCCGTGGCGCTCGACAACGCCCAGCTCTACTCCTCGCTCGAGCAAAAAGCCCTTGAAATTGCCCGCCTCAAGGATTTTAGCGAAAACATTGTGGAATCTCTCAACGTTGGAGTTCTCGCCGTAGATCTAGGCGGCATGGTGGAATCCTGGAACACGCGCATGGAGCAACTCTTCGGCGTGAAGCGCCAGGACGCTGTGGGCCACCAACTGCGCGCGCTGCTTCCAGAAGAGCTTGCCGCGGAAATCGCCGTGCGTCGCGAAGAGGAGCAGATCACCGGAATCTACAAGCAGCGGCTTCAGCATCAGGGCAAATTTCTCACCCTCAACGTTTCCATTACTCCGCTCGTCAGCAAATCCGGCGAGCGCATTGGCCGTCTCCTGCTGTTCGACGACGTCACCCAGCGCGAGCGCATGGAAGAGCAGATGACCCAAACCGAGAAGCTTACTTCTCTCGGTCTTCTCGCCGCCGGCGTAGCGCATGAGGTCAATACGCCGCTCGCCGTCATTTCCAACTACATTCAAATGCTTGCGAAGCAAATGCCGGAAGACGATCCGCGGCACAACATTATCGACAAAATTGTTAAGCAAACTT
>Ga0137415_10000144_pt1 | contig 58429 bp, 46 predicted proteins | sample CZODoug3_1_1_16f_FD_183082 | JGI IMG/M metagenome (GOLD analysis project Ga0137415, IMG submission 183082) | Vadose zone soil fungal communities from Angelo Coast Range Reserve, California, USA - CZODoug3_1_1_16fungal (Hybrid Assembly) | ecosystem: Environmental > Terrestrial > Soil > Vadose...
AACTTTACAGTCTCTTCCCGGAGTCCTTTCCCGTTGTCACGAACCGTGACAACCACGTGGTTTTCCCGTCGAGTCAAGTTCACCCACGCCCGACTCGCCTCCGAATGCCGAAAAACATTGGTGAGCGCCTCCTGCACGATACGGAAGACCGCAGTTTCCAACTCCGGCGCAAGCCGAGAAAAATTGGCCGGTTGGACCTCGAGCGAGGTTTCGATCCCGCTGCGCTTGGTTAACCCCTCCAAGTACCAACGAAGTGCAGAGGCCAGGCCGACTTCATCGAGCAAAGGCGGATGCAAAAGGTGAGACATGGTGCGAACTTCCTGGATTGCCCGATCAATGCCGCTGCTCGCCTCAGCCACCGCCTGGTCGGGTTGGGCTGAAGTCTTTAGCATGATCCCGTCTAAGGTCATCTTAGCTGCGGCAAGCTCCTGTCCGACACTGTCGTGCAATTCTCGCGCGATCCGGCGCCGCTCCTCATCTTGCATCGTCATGAGACGACTGGAAAGGCGTCGTAAGGCCTCGGTTCTCTCGTGAACCGCTTTCTCCAACATGACTGTGTTTTCACGGATCGACTGCTCCAACACCTTGCTGTCGTGGATGTCGGCGCAAGTTCCATACCATTTGATGACACTCCCTTGGTGGTCTCGCACCGGAATGGCCCGAGCACGGAACCAGCGGTACTCTCCGTATCTACTTCGCAAACGATACTCCGATTCGTAGCTGTTGCCGGACAGAGAACAATTCTTCCAATCAGCCCTGACGCGCACCAAGTCCTCGGGATGTACATATTCCATCCAGGCGAAACCATTCGCGCTATCCGCTCTTGCACCCGTGTACTCGTAGAAGCGCTCGCTGAGGTAATCCCGGCAACCCTCTGCTTGGCTGCTGAAGATCACGTCGGGAGCAGTGTGCATGATGGCGTCCAGTTCCTGATTTCTTTGTGCCAGTGTGCCGTTGAGCTGCTCCAACGCATCCGCTTTCCTTTCCAATTCCTGCGTCCGCTCCACCACGCGTTGTTCGAGTTGACGATTGAGCGCCTCCAACTCCTGCGCTTTCCGGTGCAACTCGGCAAATACGCTGACCTTTGCCCGCAAGAGTTCCGGAATCACCGGGACGGAGAGGTAGTCCACCGCGCCGCGCTCGTAGCCTTTAAGCCGGTCCAAGTCAGTCAGATGGATGGCGGAGATAAAGATGATCGCGGTCCTGCGAAAGCGCGGGTGCTCGCGAATCATTTCCGCCAGTTCGAACCCATTGATTTCCGGCATGCTTACGTCCATCAGCACGACGGCGATATCGGTTTTTAGGAGGCAATCGAGGGCCTCTCTCGCCGACGTGGCCTTAATCAGATTCTCGCCCAACTCACCCAGGATGACCTCATAGCTGAGCAACTTGGAAGGCTGATCGTCCACCATGAGAATGTTGACTTTTTCGCTCATTCTTTTCATCTCTGGTGCGGTCGCCCGGTCCAGCACTCCAGACCATGGGCGAAACTTATCTGTGAAGCCACATACGCAGCGCGGAAAGCAATTGGTCAGTATTGACTGGCTTGGCCAAGTACTCCGACGCTCCTGCTTCCAAACATTTCTCGCGGTCTCCCTTCATGGCTTTCGCCGTCAAAGCAATGATGGGCAGACGAGCAAACATGGCGTTCTGCCGGATCACTTGCATGGTTTCGTACCCGTCCATCTCGGGCATCATGATGTCCATCAATACGATCGCCACATCCGGCGTCGACTCAAGCGTCGTAATCGCTTCCCGGCCCGTTCCAGCCGTGAGCACGATCATTCCACGACGCTCCAGCACGCTGCTCAGCGCGAAGATATTCCGGACATCGTCGTCGACCACCAGTACCTTCCGGCCGGTCATCGCTTCATCGGAGTGGTGGAGCCGGTCAAGCATGTTCTGCTTCTCGACGGGAAGATCGGCAACCACACGATGCAAGAACAAGGCGGTTTCGTCCAGCAATCTTTCCGGCGACTCCACCCCCTTCACGACCACGCTGCGCGCCAGCGTGTGCAAGCGCGCGTCCTCCTCTGAGGACAATTCTTTTCCGGTAAAGACTACAACCGGCAGATCGCGCAGAGAAGGGGTATCGCGCAGACGCTCCAGAACTTCGAAACCGGACATGTCCGGCAGACGGAGATCGAGCACCACACAGTCAAATGGCTCCTCGGCGAGCGTAGTCAGCGCCTCGCTGCCGGTCGCGGAGACTGAAACGTCGATGTCGTCGGAACCCAGCAGAGCCTGAATCGTCATCTGCTCCGCGGGATTGTCCTCCACAACGAGCAACTTTTTCCGTCTTGGACTCGCGTACGCCTTGATCTTGGTCAGCGCCGCCGCAAGACCCTCGGGAGTTGTAGGCTTGGTGACAAAGGAGAATGCTCCGCGTGCAAGCCCGTGTTGGCGGTCTTCGTCGATCGTCAGCATTTGAATCGGTATGTGACGGGTCGCGGGATCCTGTTTCAGATGGTTGAGCACCGTCCAGCCCAGCATGTCCGGCAGGAAAACGTCCAACGAGACCGCCGTGGGATGGTATTCGCGGGCAAGTGCAAGGGCTTCGACACCACCCCTAGCCACGATAACCTTGAAGCCATTGTCGTGGGAGAGATCGCACAGCACGCGTGCGTAATGGGGATCATCTTCGACGATCAGCAAAACCGTGTCGTCCGGCTCCAGATCCTCGCGGTCGTCAATCAATCGCTCGGCCTCCTCCTCGGCGACGCTTACTGCGGACAATTGCAACGGGGAGTCCGAGGGCAAGACCTTGCGGTCCTTGGTTGTGGACCCAGACGTAGGCGGGCCCACATAAGTTTGCGGCAGGTAGAGCGTGAAGGTGCTGCCCTTCCCTGGCGCGCTCCGCAACTGGATTTCTCCTCCCAGGAGACTAGCCAGCTCGCGGCTAATCGCCAGCCCCAGACCTGTACCGCCGTACTTGCGGCTGGTTCCCGCATCCGCCTGCTGGAACGCCTCAAAGATGATCCGTTGCTTGTCCAGCGGGATGCCAATCCCGGTGTCGGTGACCTGAAAGGCCACGACCGACGCTGCATTTCCAAGAACTGGATGGTCCTCGCTCCAGCCATTTGCGGCAACAGACACCGACAGTTGCACCGCACCATGTTCCGTGAATTTGAACGCGTTCGAGAGCAAATTCTTGAGCACCTGTTGCAAGCGCTTTGAGTCGGTAACAAGACTGGGTGCGAGGTGAGGATCGGTGTGCACCTCAAAGTTGAGCCGTCGGTTTTCTGCTTCGTGCCGGAAGGGCCGCACCACCATGTCGAGCAGATTTGCGAAGAAGACTTCGTCAGCCTCGACTGAGACGGTGCCGGACTCGATCTTCGACAGATCCAGAATGTCGCTGATCAGGTTCAGCAAGTCCGTTCCTGCGCCGTGTATCGTGCGGGCAAACTCGACCTGCTTGGGCGTCAAATTCTTGTCGGGGTTGTCGCTGAGCTGCTGTCCGAGCACCAGGATGCTGTTGAGAGGCGTGCGCAGCTCGTGCGACATGTTGGCCAGGAACTCAGACTTGTACTTGGAGGTCAACGCCAACTCCTTGGCCTTTCCTTCCAGCGCTCTGCGCGCCTGTTCAATCTCTTCGTTCTTGCGTTCAACCTCTGCGTTCTGCTCGGCCAATTGGTGTGCCTTGAGCGCGAGCTGTTCGTTGGTCTGCTGCAATTCCTTTTGTTGGGTTTGCAATTCGGCGGCCAATTGTTGCGACTGCTGCAGGAGGCTCTCGGTCTGCATCGTAGCCTCGATGCTATTGAGCACAATCCCGATGCTGGCAGTCAGCTGTTCCAGGAGGGCCAGATGCGAAGCGGTGAACGTGCCCAGCGAAGCCAGCTCAATCACCGCTTTGACTCGATCCTCGAAAAGCACCGGCAACACCATGACACTTCGGGGCACCGCTGTGAACAGGCCGGAACGGATCGAGACGGTGTCTGGAGGCAGATCCGAGATCAGGATTCTTCGCTTCTCCGCGGCACATTGTCCAATCAAGCCTTCCCCGATTCTCAGGCGTCGGAGATGGCCGTCTTCGCCGTCGCCCGCAAACGCCGAGAGTAGCACCATGCCGGCGGATTCCTCCGCCTCCATCTGATAGATCACCCCTTGCTGCGCATTCACGAGCGGCGCCAACTCCGAGAGCAGCATTCGGCCCACGGTTGCCAGATCACGTTGTCCCTGCAACATTCCGGTGAAGCGCGCAAGGTTGGTCTTGAGCCAATCCTGTTCCGTGTTGCGGTCGGTCGTGAGCCGCAGGTTATCGATCATGGTATTGATGTTGTCTTTCAGCTCGGCCACTTCGCCACTGGCCTCCACCTGAATGGAGCGGGTCAAATCTCCCTTGGTCACGGCCGTGGCCACCTGCGCAATGGCGCGCACCTGGTTGGTCAGGTTGTCGGCGAGCAAGTTCACGTTTCCGGTGAGATCTTTCCAGGTGCCCGCAGCGCCCGGAACATTGGCCTGGCCGCCCAGACGGCCCTCGACTCCGACTTCGCGCGCGACCGTGGTCACCTGATCCGCAAAGGTTGCCAGCGTGTCGGTCATGTTGTTGATCGTTTCCGCAAGCGCCGCGACCTCTCCCTTTGCATTGACGGTGAGTTTCTGTGTAAGTTCACCGTTAGCGACCGCGGTCACGACCTTGACGATGCCGCGCACTTGTTCGGTGAGGTTGGTGGCCATTACGTTCACGTTGTCCGTGAGGTCCTTCCAGGTGCCGGCAACTCCCGGCACCTGCGCTTGGCCACCCAACTTCCCTTCAGTCCCAACTTCGCGGGCCACGCGTGTCACCTCGGCAGCGAACGCGTTCAATTGGTCGACCATGGTATTGATCGTGTTCTTCAGCTCGAGAATTTCACCTTTTACTTCCACGGTGATCTTGCGCGACAAGTCGCCGCGCGCTACTGCCGTGGTCACCTCCGCGATGTTGCGTACCTGCGCGGTCAAGTTCCCCGCCATTGCATTCACAGAGTCGGTGAGGTCTTTCCAGGTACCGGCTACGCCGGCCACGTTGGCTTGACCGCCCAACCGGCCTTCACTGCCCACTTCCCTCGCGACCCGTGTGACTTCCGCCGCGAACGAGCGCAACTGTTCCACCATCGTGTTGAGCGTCTCTTTGAGCTGCAGAATCTCACCACGCACGTCCACCGTGATCTTCTTGGAAAGGTCTCCGCTGGCGATGGCCGTTGCCACCTCCGCGATGTTGCGGACCTGCCCCGTCAAGTTGCTGGCCATGAAGTTGACGTTGTCCGTGAGATCCTTCCAGGTGCCCGCAACCCCGGGAACTTGAGCCTGCCCACCCAATTTGCCCTCGGTACCGACTTCGCGCGCCACGCGTGTCACCTCACCCGCAAACGCGTTCAACTGGTCGACCATGGTGTTAATCGTGTTCTTGAGCTCAAGGATCTCGCCCTTCACGTCGACCGTGATCTTGCGCGACAGGTCGCCGCTCGCGACCGCTGTGGTTACCTCGGCGATGTTGCGCACTTGACCGGTCAGGTTCCCGGCCATCGAATTCACCGAGTCGGTCAGGTCCTTCCACGTGCCGCCTACATCCGGCACCTGCGCCTGGCCGCCCAACTTGCCCTCGGTACCGACCTCGCGCGCCACGCGTGTCACCTCACCCGCAAACGCGTTCAACTGGTCGACCATGGTGTTGATCGTATTCTTCAGTTCGAGAATCTCACCTTTCACATCGACCGTGATCTTGCGCGACAAATCGCCACGCGCGACCGCCGTGGTTACCTCAGCGATGTTGCGCACCTGGGCCGTCAGGTTGCTGGCCATCGAGTTGACCGAGTCGGTGAGGTCCTTCCACGTGCCTGCAATGCCGGGCACCTGGGCCTGGCCACCGAGTCGGCCGTCGGTGCCAACTTCGCGCGCCACGCGAGTGACTTCGGAAGCAAACGACCTTAGTTGATCCACCATCGTGTTGATGGTGTCCTTGAGTTCAAGAATTTCGCCTTTCACATTCACTGTGATCTTGCGTGATAGATCACCGCGCGCCACGGCGGTCGCCACTTCCGCGATATTGCGTACTTGTCCGTTCAGGTTGCTGGCCATCAGGTTGACGTTGTCGGTTAAGTCTTTCCAGGTGCCCGCCCCCGGCACTTGCGCTTGTCCACCCAACTTTCCTTCGGTACCCACTTCACGCGCCACGCGTGTCACTTCGCCCGCGAACGCGTTGAGCTGATCCACCATCGTGTTGATGGTGTTCTTGAGTTCGAGAATTTCACCCTTCACGTCGACCGTAATCTTGCGCGACAAGTCGCCGCGCGCGACCGCGGTGGTCACCTCCGCGATATTGCGCACCTGCCCTGTGAGGTTTCCGGCCATGGAGTTGACAGAGTCTGTGAGGTCCTTCCACGTACCCGCCACGCCGGGTACGTTTGCCTGTCCGCCCAACCGGCCCTCAGTACCCACCTCGCGGGCAACGCGGGTTACTTCACCCGCAAAACGGTTGAGCTGATCGACCATCGTGTTCAGCGTTTCCTTGAGCTGCAGAATTTCGCCGCGTACGTCCACCGTGATCTTGCGCGATAGGTCACCGCTGGCGATCGCCGCTGCCACCTCGGCGATGTTGCGGACCTGGCCGGTCAGGTTGCTGGCCATGAGGTTGACGTTGTCGGTGAGGTCCTTCCAGGTCCCAGCTACTCCCGGCACTTGGGCTTGACCACCCAATTTCCCTTCGGTGCCCACCTCGCGCGCCACGCGAGTAACCTCGCCCGCGAACCCGTTGAGCTGATCCACCATCGTGTTGATGGTGTTCTTGAGTTCGAGAATTTCGCCCTTCACGTCTACCGTGATCTTGCGCGACAAGTCACCACGCGCCACGGCCGTGGTCACTTCCGCGATATTGCGCACTTGCGCCGTGAGATTCCCGGCCATGGCATTGACCGAATCGGTGAGGTCCTTCCAGGTACCGGCCACCCCGGGCACAACCGCCTGGCCACCCAGCTTCCCATCGGAGCCCACTTCGCGTGCCACGCGCGTTACCTCGGACGCAAAGGAGCGCAACTGGTCCACCATCGTGTTGATGGCTTCCTTGAGTTGGAGGATTTCACCACGCACATCCACCGTGATCTTCCGAGAAAGGTCTCCGCTGGCTACCGCAGTCGCCACCTCAGCGATGTTGCGCACCTGTCCGGTCAGGTTGCTCGCCATCGAATTGACAGAGTCCGTCAGATCTTTCCAGGTGCCGGCTACCCCGGGCACCTGGGCCTGGCCGCCAAGCTTGCCGTCCGTTCCCACTTCGCGCGCGACGCGCGTGACTTCAGCGGTGAACACCCCAAGCTGCTGAATCATGGTGTTGACGATATTGGCGGAGCGCATGAACTCGCCTTCCAGGGGGCGCCCGTCCACGTCGAGCCGCACAGTCTGCGTCAGGTTTCCCTGGGCAACAGCCGCGATGGCACGGGTAACCTCTGCCGTCGGGCGGAGTAGATCCTCGACGAGGGTGTTGACCGAGACTTCCATTTCGGCCCACGCACCGCGCGACTCGTGAAAGCGCGTGCGCTCGCGTGTCTTCCCTTCCTTGCCGACCGCTTTTCCCACACGCTTCAGCTCTTGCGCCATCTGCTGGTTGGCGGCGACGATCTCATTAAACGTATCGGCGATCTTGCCGGAGAGTCCGACCCAAGCGCTTGGCAACCGAACGGAGAAGTCACCATTCCGCATGGTTTGCAGTCCCGCCAGAATCATCGCGAGATCTGCCGGTTCCGCCATAGCCTCAGGACGTCCGTTGCTCTTCGGGATTGCGCCAGGAGTGGGACCGGTAGTAGTAGTAGTAGTGGCTGCGCTTTGGGAGCTTCTCTTCATGGTGGCCGCCTATCATGACAGGGTGGTTGGATCGCGGACAGGACTTTCCCTTACCGCCCCGAAACCAGAGGGTCCGTCTGAATGAACGTCCCTAATACGCAAACGTGCCACGGATTCATCACTGTGTCCAGTTCCTACCACGAAAGGGGGATGGAGGCCCTACAGTATTTCCTGTAGGCCGTTTGACAGAGGCTCTTCTGGCACATCTTCCGGTCAGAGGATAACTCATTGATATTATTAGAGTTGAGCGGTATTCATTGGAAGCGGAAGTGACCTGCATTGCACGACATTTTTGGGCCAGTAGCGCTGGCGTTTGGCCAACCGAGGCAAGAAAGCAGGTAAGTCACTCGGCGGCGTTGAGCAAAATACGCGCCTTTCCCACTAACGCGCCCAAGGCTTCGTCTTTGGAGACCAGCGCGGTAATGCCTATCGATTTTGCTTCGTCTTCCCTAAAGACTCCGCTGTAGCAGCTAAATAAAATGACCGGGACCGATGGCAAGATTCGATGCAGAATGCGGGCTGCCTCGATACCGTTCATCACAGGCATCGACAGATCCAGAATGATGAGGTCCGGCTGCAACTGCTCAGCTTTCTGAACTCCCTCGCGCCCGTCGCCGGCCTCCCCGCAGACCTCGAAGCCCTCCGCGGCGTCAAACAGCCTGCGGATTCTCTGTCGGACTGGTACAGAATCATCAACCAGCAGGACCGTTTTTGTCATATCCGCCTTCCGCTGCAGGCTCTGAGTGGTGTGATGAAGATGGTGCAGTGAACGGTTTTGCAGGAAAGTCAAATAGTTCTTCTTTTTGGTTTTTGGAGAGCTCAAGAAAAAATCTCGCAGCCACAGCGCATAAAAACACAGATTCCTGCGTGACACCTACGCGGTTCACCTGATCCGCGCTCGCACGGAGGGGAACAAACATGGTTCCTCAGTTTTCTCAGGGGTCAAACGGGAACGGCTGTTTCAAGCGGAGGCGCTCTTGTCACGTAAGTAAGGCCTCGAGGGCGGGGCTGCAATCGACAGTTTTGAGGCTTAACGATGACAGGCCTCGCTCAGTCCCGGTTGGCAATGTGCATGAAAAATATGCGCACCAATCAGGTACCCGAGTACGCTTCCAACCAGCACATCGGAGGCGAAGTGTTCCCGACCCAGGAGGCGTCCTGCCGATACGGAGGTCGCAGCCCCGTATGCCAAGAGCCTTACCCACTTGCGCGGATACTCATGAGCGACCACACTCGCCATGGTCCACGTGAACATGGGGTGTCCGGCAGGGAAGGAAGTGTTCAAGCCAGCGTGACGCCAGAACCGGCCGTTCCCTGTTCCTTCTTCCGGACGTTCACGGCCTGCCGCGAATTGCATTGGAGTGTAGATCAGGAAAGTGTTGGTGAGGGTCTCCAGGGCAAGTTCGCCCGTCTCTTTGGCGTGCCGGTTGCCTGTTTTGATACCGTAGGCCCAAAGCCCGACCAACGCCGCACTGGTCGCATCCAGGCTAATATTTGAGATATTCCGGCTGGCGTCCAGATGATTGGTCGGCAGTGCTCTGCTGAATGGCCTGTCGGTCGCGAGAAGAGCTCCGGTACCAGATAGGAAGATGACGTCCGATTGAATATGGGAACGCTCAAACGGAGCCGAGTAGAGCTGCTGTTGGTCTTGCCAAACACGCTTCAGACTCCGAACAATCAGTCCCCAATGTGGTGCCCGATCTGAATTCAGCGGAGAACAGACTCGTTCGCTGTGAGGTAGAACCTTCAAGCCACGATCCACTGAAGGGATCTTTGAAACTCCGGTGCCGCCCTTGGCGTCGGAGAGCGGCCCCGACGCATCCGAGGCGGTTTGGCACAGAGCTGCGGCGAACGTTGCAATCGTCAAATATCCGAGCAAGACGATTTTCACGACGACAGGCACGACCCTGGGCAAACCTGCGCTCCCCCGACTTGAGCTCAACGATTCACCGGCTGACGTTTCGATCTGATGACTGATTGGGATGCCTATTCCGGCGCGACCTGCAATTGGCTGCTTACTCTGTCTTCGCCGGCCACCGCGACCGCTTTGGCTTCCACAGTCTTCTTCTCTCCTATCGATCGCACTGGTCCTTTCAGAATGACATTCCCATCTTGCGTAATAACCTTCACGTTGTGTGCGTAGGTCGAAAGGGATCTGTCCTGCAGAATGGCCCTTCGAATCTGCTGGGTCATCGCTCGATCGGACGGGTTCTGCTTTTGTTGATCGGCAGTCGCCTCGGATTTGCTCCGATCACGGTCATTGATTCTTGTGTTGTCTGGAGCATTTTGCCCGGTTGCACCGGCATTTTGCCCCCGGGCCGCGCACAAACAACCAACCACCACCATGATCCATACGAACGATTGGCGGATGTATTTCAAGTCCGAAGCCATATTCACTCCTTCCTCCGATCGCGGACGAGCGGGGTAAGCTTTCCATGAGGAATCTACCCAAGGCGATCGGAAGCCCTTTGAATTCGTAAGTCGCCAGCAGCGCTGCCAAAATTGAGTATGCTGCCAAGCTCACCCTAGTTGCGTCAGGTGAAAGGCGCTATCGAGCATTTCCTGTACGCGGTCCCAGTTTGTGTCCCAGCGATCTACCCGCGCAACCTCTCCCCAGGGCGACGCGCTCGACAAACGGTAAGGGAGTTATGGCCATCCCGACCTGCAAAGCCAGTTCTCGTTGGGAGATGCAACCGGCAACCCGGGGAAATCGGTCCGTGCGACCGTTCGAACGCCTACCCGAAAATCCAAACATATCCCGTGTAGAAATGCCGGAGTCGCAATCCGTTGAGTGCAAGGAATTGCCAGGAATCAGGAGGGGCGACCACAAACAACTTCAGATATTCACAGGGAGCGATACCCGCGAAGGGGTTGCAGGAAAGCGGCGGGTTACAGGAAACAGGGTATTCCTCTTTCAGTTTCAAGAGCGCATGCTTTCACGGGATTGGCTTACGTTGGTTGGCGCTTGTAGTTTACCGACCAACCTCAACTCGGGCCTTGCTGTTCCGTTGACAGCTCCCAGCGCGAAAACAGGCTGTCTCCAAGAGGCTCCAATGCGTCCGAACGCCATTTCCGCCCCGGTCGCCTCCCTCGCGGCGGAGAGGCATGGGTGCGCGAGGGAGCGTTCCGGGCACACCGTTCAATTTTACTCCAACGACGAGTTCCTTTTGAACGAATTGGCACGACTCGTTGGCATGTCCCTTGCGTCCGGTGATACCGCCATCGTGGTCGCGACCCAGGAACACCGCGAAGCTCTGTGTGACCGACTGCAGGCGCAGGGACTCGACTTGGACCTTGCCGTGGAACAACAACGATACCTCCCGCTGGACGCTGCCGAAACTCTCTCGACCTTTATGGTCGACAATCAACCGGATCCGCTCCCCTTTGTCGAGGTTCTAGACGGAATCCTCAGCCGTGCCAGGAAGCTTGCCGGGCGGGAACCAGTCCGGGTCACCATATTCGGCGAAATGGTCTCCCTGCTTTGGGCCGATGGGAACTTCGACGCCGCCATTCGCCTGGAGCAACTCTGGAACGATCTAGCCAAGAGGTACGACTTTTCCCTGGCTTGTGCGTATCCAACAGATTTCTTTGACCGACCGGGGCAGGCCGAGTTGTTTCTGAGGGTTTGCGCGGCACACTCGGCTGTAATTCCGGATGAAACCTATGCCGCGTTGAACGGTGACGATGAGCGGCTTCGCGCCGTCGCTCAATGGCAGCAAAAAGCGCGGGCCCTTGATACCGAAGTAGCCGACCACAAACGGCTTCGACAGGAACTCGAGGCGCGAATCAAGCAGCGCACGATTGAACTTGAGCAGACCCAGGAACAACTGCGCGGACTCTTCCGGCGATTCCTGCAAACGCAGGATGATGAACGGCGCCGCATTGCTTTCGAGCTGCACGACAGCACGGCTCAATTGCTGGCTGCGTTGGCGATCAATGTAGGACTTTTGGAGAGGCACAAAGATGCACTCAAGCCTCATCACGCCGAGCTGGTCTCGCAAAACAGTTCCTTGGTTCAGCGGCTTCTGACTGAAGTACGCGCGCTTTCCTACACGCTGCACCCGCCCACGCTCGAGGTGATGGGGGTAGCCTCAGCCCTTCGATGGTACGTTGAGCAGTTCGTTGAGCATTGTGGCATTCAGGTCACACTCGATGTTCAGGAAGATCTGGGCCGCCTTCCGCGCAAGGTCGAAATTGCGATCTTCCGAATTGTCCAGGAGTCGCTTGCCAATGCGTCTCGTCACTCGGGAAGTCTGACTGCAAAGGTTCGTATCAGCCGGTCTTCAACAGAAGTCTGCGTCGAGGTCTCGGATCGCGGAACAGGAATTTCTCCCGACCAGAAAGCCTCTCTCACTTCCCGTATCAGCGCCGGCGTCGGCATAAGCGGCATGCGAGAAAGGGCACGCCAGCTCGACGGAAGTTTTACAATACTGTCAGATGGTCCGGGCACTACCGTACTCGTAAACCTTCCAGTCAAGGGATGAGGGAGGTGTTCGAACTGTCTTGTCCAATTACCCCCGCGCGCGTAGGCACGACATTTCCCAACACTCCTCCCACCCCTCGCTCCGCGCGAAGCGCGCGTGTCTCCTCTGCGCCAGGATGAACCGAAGTAGGTACAGCATCTCCTGTATTGACGCAGCCGCCCTAGGAGAGCATAAGAACAATACCTATCCATAGTTGAGGTCGGATGGGAGGAGGCATTACGGTGTCGTATTGTGCAAACCCCTCGTTGTGAGGCACAATGCAGGTACCTGCACGAAGGCCGTTTGTTCCATTTGGTTTTGAATCGCATGAGAGCGGGGCTTCCCGCAGGCCGACTGTCCGAATGAGAGCTGCCTTATGAACAAGTTGCGCATCTTGGTTGCTGACGATCACGAAATCGTCCGTCATGGATTGGTTGCACTGATCAAAGCCTGTCAGGGCTGGGAGATTTGCGCAGAGGCGGACAACGGACGCCAAGCCGTGGAGCTTGCCAGAGAATTAAAGCCGGACGTTGCCATTCTCGATATCGGCATGCCAACGCTCAACGGGCTTGAAGCCACTCGGTTAATCTTGCGAGATAACCCAAGAGTCAGAGTGTTGATCTTAACGATCAACGACACGGACCAGGCGGTGCGAGCAGTCCTGGATGCGGGGGCTCGCGGGTTTCTTCTGAAGTCGGACGCGGCAAAGGAGTTGGTCGCAGCGGTGGAGGCGTTGCAAAACAATAAGACGTTTTTCACCGCCCGAGTAGCCGAAATGGTCTTATCCGGCTATCTCGATAGAACGGATCCCCACGCCTCATCAAAGCAAACGCTCGCTATGCCGGCTCTGACCGCACGTGAGCGCCAGGTCGTACAACTCCTGGCGGAAGGAAAGTCCACAAAAGAAGTGGCTTCTCATCTTGATTTGAGCGTGAAAACCGCGGAAACCCACCGTAGCAACATCATGCGCAAGCTCAAACTGCATTCCGTCAGCGAGTTGGTGCTGTACGCCGTTCGCAACAACATCATACAGGTTGCCATTGGCGCCCCTTCCCTCTCGGTGCAGTTAGCATCCCCACCCACCCGCACTTAGCCCGGGCTGCTGAAAAAATGATGTGATGGCGATGCCGGCCTGCGCTCCGCAGAGTTTCAATCGAGGAATCGCCGCCCATCTGCCGCGCCGTCTTTTCCCCTCAGAGCGATACCTTAGAGCATCCTCCAACCCCATCCGCTGTAGCATTGTTTAGCCCTACACCCATTCCCGTATTTCAAACTCAGTTTGTTCTGAAGTAATCTCTCAGCCTAACGATACACATCGGGAAACGATACATTCACGTGGCGACGCCCGTTGGGGTTATTTCGTCGGGCCCTGCTCCAGTTCTCTAGAGGAACAAGGAACCAGAGAGTCGAAACGTGCCCGGGATCGTCCGGCGTGAAACGTGCGCGGTTCTACGGGGGAAAATACCGACAGGACTCTTATCCGACAATATACACAACCTACCCGAGACACTTCCCAAGTGAGCTGGCGTAGTTTGCAGAAGGACAATTTGTGACCAATCGCGCAATAAGCCAAGGTTGAAGAGACGCCATGTCGGCGATTTTGCCCGTTACTTAATCTCTCGCTGATCGGTGCGCTACCCACAGGCCCTACAGCACGAACTGGGGATAGGCTGATGGTGGTCGTCCTGCTGGTACTCGCTGTGGCTGGCCGACTTTAGCCATTTGTAGCCCAGGTCACAAAGGCAAGTTTTTTATCAGTGGTTTCTTTCAGTAAAGGAGGCAATGCACAATGAACTGGGAACAAGCAAAAGGTCAGTGGAATCAACTCAAGGGGTCGGTGAGGAAGCAGTGGGGCAAACTCACGGATGACGACCTCGACATCATAGCCGGCGATCGGGATCGGTTGGTCGGTGTTATTCAGGAGAAGTATGGGGTTACCAAAGAGGAAGCTCAGAGGCAGATTGCTTCCTGGAATCCTTCCACTCCCGACGCCACCAAGGACTATCAGCGCAAGGCGGGGTAAGAAATCTCAGTTGGGCCCTAACAAAATAGTGTTCGCGTGCAAATTTCGTAGTCGGAGGAACAGAGCATGAGAAAATTATTGATTATTTCACTCTCCATCTTCCTGGCTCTGCCGGTGATCTCATTTGCGCAAGATCCGGCACAGCAGAACAGTGATCCCATGAAGCAGGGTAGTCCCTCGCCTTCAGCGAAATCCACCAGCGTCAAGGGCACGATCAGCGAAGACGGGAAGACGTTCGTGAGCGACGCGGACGGCAAGAGCTGGACAATTGCCAATCCGGCCGCGGTGAAGGGTCACGAAGGTCATCACGTGGAGCTGAAGGGCGGCGCCGATGCCAGCGCGGGCCAGATTCAGGTGACGTCCGTGAAAATGCTGAAGGGCGCCAAGAACTCAATGCAGAAAGACAGCACTCAGCCGCAACAGTAGATCGTGGGGACCAGTTCGGAGGGCCAGCGCGGATGCTGGCCCTGTTTTTCCAGGATCTCAGCAATCTGTCGAATACCGACCACATGCCGGCCGGTGGACGCCTCGCGTCGCTGCGAACGGCAGTGTATAGACGCCGAGTGCGTCGTCCGGGAAATCACAGCCACCTACAGCAACCCCGAACTCAACCACAGGACCCAAGTATCCGAACACCACGGCGACTCCTGGAAACGGCCCGAGTGTGACGCCCTCTCCGCCGCCCGCCGCGCCGAACGCCGTTCCCGCGGCGCCCGGAAACACAAAGCGCCCCCAATACAACGCCGCCCAAACCGCGCCGAGTTGCCGGCCTTCGAGGCCCGGAGGGTCGAGTCCTCCGAGTAGCAAATCCATCAGCCATCAGCCGGAAGGCCTCTCCCCATTTATAGGTCGGCTTGTGCTCCTTACCCTATCCATACCCTATCCATGGTCGGCTGCGCGCTCCTGGGCAGACATCTGGAGCCGGGCGGACCGGACTTGGTGCTCGGGTATTTCCTGTACCCGACTTCGCATCAGTGTCTCCCAGCTGCCTCCAGATTTCGTCTGCAAAGTTTGCCCCCTGGGTCGCATCTCACTCCCTGTAAACTCCTGCACACGTCTTAAGAGAAGGGGGAGTAATCCATGAGTCTCCACAGAATTCTTTTCTGGTTCCTGGTCGCAATACCTGTCGGGGCAACATCGATGCTATCGCAAACATCTCCTAAGCCATTGACTGGAGAAGCCCAGACCTCCGGCGCATCTCCCGCATCACTGCCCAGCGACACCGCCCCTCCGGTCGCTCCGGGCACAACGATTCCGGCTGAACTATCAAAATCGATCGACGCAAAAAAGATTAAGTCTGGCGACAAGATCGAGGCGAAAACAACCATGGACTTGCTCGCGCACGGTCAGATCGTAATCCCCAGAGATACGAAAGTGAGTGGTCACGTAACCGAGGCCAAGCCGCGAAGCAAGGAGTCCCCAGAGTCACTTGTAGGAATAACGTTTGATCGTATTTCGCTGAAGGACGGACGCGAGCTCCCGGTGCGAGCATCGGTGCAGGCGATTGGACGCTCCTTGCACGGGCTGCCCGTCCCTGGGAATGAACCAGCTGGCCGAGCTCCTATGGACGCGGCCTCCGCAAACGCACCGGACTTGCGCGCCACGATGGGAGGGTCATCTCATCCGGGCGGACCGCCTTCCTACCCAGCTAGCAACACACCAGAGATGCCTTCTGACGCCGCCGTTTCCGGCGGCTCAGCCGGCTCTGTGCTGGGCCCGCACAGTCAAGGAGTGGTTGGAATGAAGGGGCTGCGTCTGAGCACTTCTGGCCCAGCTTCCGTAGTCATCTCAAACAGCAAAAATGTCCATCTGGATAGCGGAACGCAATTGGTCCTGCGCATTGAATAGATCCGCTTTGCAGTTCATCTGAGTTTTTCGGCCATGGATCACCGAAGAACCACTCAATCTCGCCCCGGGTCGTCAGCGACCCTCCCGGAAAACGCGCACGTTCAGGCGTCGTCTCAGATGGCCCTTGATCCCGCCGGCTAGCTGGTTCCGGAGGGCTGGCTTGCTCCCTCAGCAATCGAAGCGCCGCCTCGGTCTCATGCCGCTTGCCCCCCTTGATGACGTTTTGAGTGGGGCCGCTTGCACAATATTCCAGTACATTCGCCCGCAGCGCCGGCGTCAGATGGGCAAAGTGGTTCTTCGCCAGTCGGCGAATCAGCTCGCCGTAGGCTTCATCGCCCAAGCGATACTGTCCTGCGCGCGTTAGTTCTCCCGTATCCAGATTGCGATTGGAGAAGGCCAACTGTCCTGCCTCCACCTGCTGCAACAGGCGATGGTATTGGTCCACGACCTCGTTCATGCTCTTGAAGTAGAGGTCCTCGGTTTGGGGCGTAGGATCTTTGTAGTCCAGCGCCTTGAGGGGTCCAAATTTGGGAATCAGCTTCATAAGAAAAGCCAGGCTGCGTGCGAATATGCCTGGCCGGCGGTACTTTGATCCGAAGTCCCTCCTATAGTCGGCGCGCGAAAGGTGGTAGAGGAATTTCCGTCGCGCCGCATTGTCGCGCTCATGGACGTTTTCGTTTTTCCTGGTTGCCACAGCGACTTGCGTCATCTCCGGAATCATGCGGCTTACTCCGAAACGGAACGTCTCGATCGTCAAGTCGTCCACGCGTAACAGATCGTCCATTGTGATGCCATATGTATCGAAAAATGCGTTCTCCAGAAGAGATTCCGAAACCCGGAAGCCAATGAAATCGTGATATTGCTTCGAGACGTAGCGCTTCTTGGCAACCTGAACGACATCGAAGCTGAATTCTGTCTTCAGGTGCGCTTCCCGGTTCTCTTCATAGGTAACCGAGTCTCCATATCGCTCGCGGAGTTTCGGATACTCAATCGCTACTCCGGCGTTTACAGCTGGATGTCCCCAAATATCGGAGGCGTAGTGACTAAGGGCGCCGATCGCAAAAGCATACTCATTGATGTCTTGCGCATCACGCACCATGGAAGCCACGAAGTCGCCGGTTCGGACATAGTGCAGCAGGTCCGTGAATTTGTGATTGCCCAGCGGATAGTAACCGAGATCCTGAATGACCGAGCCCCCATACGCATAGGCGTGTGCTTCCAAGATTTCTTGCGCGGTCGCCGACGGGAAGCGTTTCAGAAGCGCGGGGCGGATCTCGGAATCCCATGCAATGTCGATGAGTTCTTCGTGCGAGAGAACCGAGTATGCGGACAGCCGTGGGGCGAACAGCAGAGCACCACACAGCACGATGCACGCGAGTTTCATCTGGGCAGCCATATACCGACCTGATGATTAAGGACGCAAGTGGCGAGCGTCAAGCTCTACCTACCTGAACTCAGCTTGGATGGCATCGTCACGCTTGGCCTGTTTCTTTGTTTCGTAGAGGCTTTCCGCTGGTTCGCGCCTGCAGCTTCACGGCGGCGCGGCGGGCTTTGGACAGGCCTATCGCGATCGCCTGTCGGGCAGAACGCGCTCCATGCTTGCCCTCTCGCACATGGTGCATCTCTTCTCGCACAAATTCTCCGGCCTGTGTGCCGAGCGACTTTCCTTCACGGGCGTCTTCGTGCGCGCGTTCGATGGTTTTCCTTTCAGGCATGTGGACCCCTCCTCATTAAGCGTAAATCTCCGCTGGGGCGCGGAAAATCGAATGAATTGTGTAGCCGCGTTCACGGTTTGCTGTACGCAGAGAACTAGACAAGCGGTGGGGCAGGCCGCAGCGGTTCCGATCTACGGCCGCCAGCACGCTTGCGATTGGATCTCAACTGCTTCTAAACCAGACCGTTACATCTCATGGAGTTATTCTTCTGCCTTTCTACAGCGACGAGATAGGCCTGTGCAGGCGGTCGAGACCATCTCAGGTCGATGAGGATCAAATGGCTACCGTAGAATCGCCCTGTAAACACGCGAAGAAGCACCCGGGTCGAGACGGCACAGGGGTGCGAAACTGGATTCTCAACAGCGTTCCGGACGCGGAGTTTCGGCACATTCGTCCGTACCTCGAACCGGTGCACCTGTCCCTTGGAGCCACCGTCGTTGAACAAGGGTCTGAAGTCGCGCATGCGATCTTTCCGAACAGTGGCTTAGTGTCATTAGTGGTCATGATGAGCGGAGGGCGGAGTTCCGAGGTGAGTATTGCTGGTTGCGAAGGCATGGTTGGCATCGGGCTTCTCGGAGGTCTCAATCGCAGCGTTCATAGCGCGGTGGTACAGGTCGAGGGCGATGGACTCCGCATTTCTGCAAGGCGCCTTCGTCTTGCCCTCAAAAATGCGCCCATGTTCCGGGAGGCGATTACACGGTTCTGTGTGATTCAACTGATGCTGGTTTCCCAGACGGCCGCTTGCAACCGTATCCATCCCGTGGAGAAGCGTCTGGCCCGCTGGCTGTTGCTGTGCCAAGACCGTTTGTCGTCCGAGACCATCAGGAGCACCCATGATTTTCTTGCGACCTTGCTCGGCACCGACAGACCGAGTGTCACACTCGCTGCTCAAAAGCTCCAGAATGAGGGCATGCTACAGCTGACTCGCGGACACCTCAGGGTGCTTTCGCGATCGCGGCTTGAGCAATTCTCGTGTGAGTGTTACGCGGCCACAGCTCAATTCAATCGTGCGCTCGGATTGTCGGAAGGAGTCGATCCGTGGCTTTCTTCCGCTGGGATTCCACCCCTCGCCGGTTGACAAGGCGCCGTCCAATCCCCCGCGACCGTGGGGGAAGGGAGTGCGCGGCACCAGGGACAGGGGAGTTCTTCCAAAATGCCCAAGGGTACACAACAGCATTGCCGGGAAACGGTGCGTGGGTAGCGAAGCGAGCGACTCAACGGATTGCGTCAAAGATTGCGGTTCTCTTTAGAGCTAAGGTTCTGTCGGCCCTGTGCGGTCAGCAGGATCATTCTCAAGGCGGGCCATGCCAGACGACACCCAAGAATGGAAGAGAGTTTGTGAGCAAGCCGCAAAGGAGCAAGACCCGGAGAACCTTATGCATCTGACCCAGAGGCCCGCTGCAACTCCTGGACCAGAGTCAGCGGCTCAACCGGCGCAACGGCGATGCAAATGAGGCACCTCCCGCTCGAGCCAGGGCAATGAAGACCCTGCACGGGCGAGGCCAGGTCGTCCCGCTAGGATTCGCGGCCCAGGGCACGGCGGAGCGGGATTCTGGGCATCGTCGGCCCTGGGGCACGACAATCGATTGTGCACCGTTCAACGACAACGGGCGATCCAATCGAAAACGCAGAATGGTTTCGGCGGGAACCTTAACCAGTTGGTCGCATGGAGGACTTGAGCTTGTCCCGCCGGCCGCGGCGCTGGCTGTAGCGCCAATCGCAGCACCTTTCCCGCCCCCCCGATCGCGCCCACTAGCGTGCCGAGCCCGGCTCCGCCTCCGACCATCTCGGCTGTTCGCTTATTCTTTCCGATGCCTTGCTTTCCGCCAGGCGCTTACTCGTCTTACTAGTTTGGAGACCGAATGGTGGGCTTGAGCAAACAAGAAAAACCCCTCCTTTCCGAGGGGTCCTTGTTAGTTGGCACGCCTGGAGCTAGGCTGCCGCCCTCATGTCTTGCACGTGGATCGTGCCGCTGCTTTCGTCAAGGCTCCCAGTCACCTGGACCTCCTTGCCTTCATATTTCTTCGCTCGCGCCTGGTCGTCGAGCTGGTAGGTAACATTGTCCGCGGTCCGGAGCACGTACTTTTCGCCCGATTTCATGACTATTCCTGCGAACATTTGTGTGGCATTTTGTTTCTGCATGCCGTCCTGTCCCGAGGCCGGCTGCTGGTTCCCCTGCTGCGCGTCGGGACGTTGTTCCGGTTGCTGATCCGGCAATGGTACGGGACGCGGCGAGGGTACCGGTTCCGGTTTCTGCGCTTGCGTCCAAGCCACCAGCTTGGTACCCGGCTGGCCGCCGTCGTGCTTTCCCTGTTGAGTGTCTTGTGCCAGCACGCTGGACGTGATACTTGCGGACAGGGCTAGCATGGCTATTTTCCATATTCTCCGTTTCATTCTGAACCTCCCTTCACCTCCATCGTGGAAGCGACTTTCCCGGGGCATGAGGGTGCAACTCCATTGCCATCAGGACAACCGCTTTGATTCCCTTCCCGTCCCGCGTTGTCTATACGCAGCCGGAGTAAATTTGACGCGTTGCAGGAAAAAACTCTCATACAGAAGACACCGTATGGACCGCGGCATCGTACGCCAGCGAGAATGCCCCAGGAAACATGGGTTTGCGAAGTTTGCTCCTATTCGCGGAAGCGTCAACATTCAAACATTTGGTGACGCCGGATTGATGGAGGTTTGGTCCTATGATCCTCAGCACGACCGCGGCGTACGGCATCTATCCGGGGGAAGCACGGATCGACGAAATCATCGAGAATCTCAACCATGCGGGGTGTCCCGATGAAGACGTGTGCGTGCTACTACCACCGACGCATCGAGTGGCGCAGGTTGTGGGGGACGCGAAGGGCGCGCCAGGGGTGCTGAACTCGGCTTCGCCGACGTTAGAATTGTTGCGATTGCTCTCGCGTTTTGGAGCTGTGATCATTCCCGGAGTGGCCTTCTTCGTAAGTTCCCGCGTCTTCTTGCGGGCGGTGCTTGCGCCTTGCCCCGCGACCCTAGGTTCCACCTGTGCCGACAAGCTCATTGGCCTGGGACTCCCCCCGCTCGAAGCCGACCGCTATGGCGAGCGATTGAGTCGGGACGCGATTATCGTATTTGTCTGCTGCAGTGGCGCGACGCAATCACATTGGATAAGAGAGGTTCTCCGCAGGACCGGCGCAGAGGAGGTGTCCTGCCTGTAGGAAGCGGTACGGGCGAGTTACGTCGAAGGTCTCGAGGACGCCCTACAGATGGCCAGGTAGCACTGTTTTGCGCACGCGAGCGATGCTCTCTGTGAGGATAGTCTGGCTTCGCTTGCCAGACGGTACTTGCGCTCCTTCGAGCGGCCGCCCGACTCCTCACAACTCGATCTCTCAACCTCGCATACAGTGTGCCGCCGGACATCTACCGGAAACACCTGATTGCGAATCCCGACGTATACCGTGGTACGTTCAGACGCGGTCGAAGGATGCTAGACACAGCGCTGCAACCATAGGTCAGCTGTGGGTTTTGGGGTACCGCATGGGCAGTGCATTGCTCATGCAGAGAACCCCGGGGGAGCGATATGCGAGATGTTTACGAAGTTCTCCGAAAAAAAGAGAGGGCGGTTGAGCGATTGCATCGCGAAATCACCGCCCTTCGGGTGGTGGCTGCTTTGCTAGCCGATGACGCCGACCTTGGACCGGCATTCAGGGTCGAACCGTCCGTTCGTACCGTGGCCGGCGCGCAACGGGTTCGGTCACAAGAGCCGCTTCGAACGGCGGAAACGCCCGCTGCTGACGAATCGGATCGCCTTGAAAGCGAGATCGCAAGCGAGATGAAGTTAGGCGCGGCAAAGAGAATCTCCAATCGACTCAAGCGCCTAGCCACGCCGTTGTTGAGTGCAGTCATTTCCCTAGCGGACTCTTCCTCGTCATAGGGAGGTTAGGGTGGTTGTGTGACTTTGAGGCTCCGTCCCAGTGGCACCACTGTCTCTGCGGAACGGCCGCCATGATGAGCGCGATCTGGGCAACAGCACCTGAGACTTTTACGCTTGTGGTGGCGGAGCTGGCCATTGACTTGATGACCGATTGAAGGAGAGAGAATTTGCCGGCCAAGCACACTCGTCTTTCAATAGTAGTAGGGTTACGCTCCAGTCGGTCACTACCGGTACCCGATCGTCACTCCTATAGAAACGTCAGCTTCGGCGGGGTGAAGTTGGCCAAGTTAGGAAAGACTTTGGCCAGAGAATCATCGGGGACGCCAAACCATGAGGCAAAGGTTGCGCCGAATTGATCGAGAGAAATGCTCGGCAGCCACACTCCACGACCGGTCACATCATCCGGGCCCTGCAAACCCAGCACTGGAAACCTTCCGTAGAGATCGGCGGCCTTCACCGCTCCGCCCATCACGAGGTGATGGCTACCCCACGCATGGTCGGATCCGGCGCCGCTACTGGGCTGTAAGGTGCGTCCGAATTCCGATTCGGTGAATGTCGTCACCTGTCGTTCGAGTCCCATTTCCGCCGTGGCGCTGTAGAAAGCGGCCATCGAGGCTGCCACGTCGCCCAGAAGCATGTTTTGCCGCGGCATCGCATCGGTGTGCGTGTCAAAGTCGCCCAAAGAGACATAGAAGATCTGCCGATTGACCCCCAGATTGTTCCGGACGTTCACGATGCGCGCGACCTGTTCCAGTTGCTGGCCCAAGCTGGACGCCGGAAACGGTGTCTTCAGGGGCGGTCCGAGCGACAATGCAGCGTTCAGCTCCTCGGCAGCCTCAAGACCATCGGCCGTGACCTGGTTTGCTTTCTGGATCAGCGACATCCCCGTCTGGAATTTCAGGACGTGCTGGAATGCGGCATCGCGGGCGTTTCCGGCAATCGATCCGTCGGACCCATCCAGCCCCAGCGCACCGTTGATGAGGGAAGCTTGGGGACGTTCGCCAGTCAGGAACAGACTGTTGCCCGCGGTCGAAACGCTGACCGGAAAGGTCGAGGGCGAATTGAGCGCCCAGAGGATGTCTGCGGCGCGCCCGGCCCAGCCGTTGTGCGGCGCCCCCGGAACCGTCGCCATCTGCCACTGCTGTTGCTGGTCGGAATGAGAAAACAAATTCAGAGGTACAGGCCCGCCCTGCTGGTACTCGGCTTTCGTGATGGGTTTCACGAGCGTGCCCACGTTGGCCACGATCGCAAGCTTCCCCTGGTTGTAAAGTTCGCGCAGTGGACTCAGTTGCGGATGCAGGCCATAGGCCTCTTTGCCATTTGCGGCAGGGATCAGACCGAGAGTTTTCTGGGGCAGCCCAAGCGTAGCGCCGCGCACGCCGAGGTAATCGGCGTAGCTCTGGGCGTCGGTTTTCATGGGTACAATCAGGTTGTTGCCGTCGTTGCCACCCAACATGAAGATGCACACCAGCCCTTTGTAGTCGGGCGTGGAGGGCACGGCCGCGCACAAGCGGCTGAGGCGGCCCAGGCAACTGCCTGCACCGAGGATTCCCAGCGATTGCACGCCTAGGCGCAGCCACATTCGTCGAGTCAACATGCTCATCGAAACAAATCCCCTGTAAAGCGAACCGCAAAAAGACGGAATCGCCGGGCGTCGCCTCCAAAGACACACGGTTCAGACCGACCTTGCAACACGCCTGAAGGCATGCCCTGCTACAAAACCCGATTCCTCCTGAACCCCCTAGTGCTGGACTTGATACAGGGCGGAGCTTGCGACCAGGTACATCGCGTGACGCGCCCGCAAGTTGTAATCGTGCGTGGCGGAAATCGCGCTGATGATCTCCTGCTTGAGCGGAGCCGGGAGTCGTCCGTACAGAAACGCGTGGTCGACGGCGTCGACTAAATCAGGCGGCGATCCGGCCAGCGCCACGAACGGAGCGAGATCGAATTGCGCGTCGCCGTTGAGTCCCTTTTCCACCAGATTGCGCACGACGTTGGCCCGCATGAGCGCGGTCCCCGAACTCAGGAGCTCAAACTCGGGCGCCAGCAGGCCGCTGGAAGTCCGGTAAAGCGGTGAATAGTCGTTGAACACACTTCCGGGATAGAAGACTTTTTGCCCCAGGTTGGCCGGAAATCTCTCCAGCCGGTTGTCCGCGCGAACATTTGCCCGCAGGCTCCTCATCATCGCAACCACGCACAGCACGGGCTCACGCCAGTGCCCGCCGCTGACCTGGGGTGTCGGGCTTAGATCGTCGCCTTGCCGCGCCTCAGGATCCATTAGAATCTGCTTCACGACGGCCTTCAGATCTCCGCCGCTGGCCCTAAATACCTGGCTCACTCGGCCCAAGTACGCTGGACTTGGATCGCTGGCGACCAGGTGCTGGATCAGGCGAAGGGAGACAAAGGGTGCGGCGTTCGGGTGAGTAGAGAGGGCGTGCAGCACATCTTCCAGATCCTGCTCCGCCGAGCGTCCCCCCGGCAAGGCCACCCCCCCGACGATGACCTTTTTGTCCTCGTCGTGGTTGGACTCGGCGGCGATCATGGGACCGTCAAAATTTTCCGGATTGTGGCCTGCCCTGATGGCCTTGCCCGGGTAAGTCCAACCGGTCAAGGCCCGCGCCATGCCGGTGATGGTGCCTTGGTCGTAGGTGACCCGGCCGGTTTCGCTGCCGTCCGGATTCAAGCCGACCGTGCCGATGCTGAATAACTGCATCAGTTCCCGTGCATAATTTTCGTTCGGCGAAGTACCCAGCTTCGGATTTCCCTTGTCATCATTCACCAGGTCGAGGTACACGCCCATGGTGGGGCTGAGGGTCACGTCGCGCAGCAGGTCAGGGTAGGTGCCGAATGCGTCCTGCAGCAACATGTTCTGATATGGAACCATCTGTCGCGGTTGGCCGGTTTTCAAACCGGAGACCACGAAGATTTCCCCCAGAGCAAACGCGACCCGCTGCCGAAGCTGGTCGGGACCCTTCGTGGCATGGACAAAAAACTCGCTCTGCTCCTCTGTCAGGTTGTCGGCATTGCTAGTCGAAGCCATATAAAGAGTGGGCGGAACGGCGAACTGCTCCGTCAACCACACTTCGAAACCTACGTCTTGCAGGTGGGCAATCGTCTCCGCGTCGGGTCCCCAGGAAGCCTGCTCGAGGAAACGTGCGGCCGCCAGATAGCTCACACGGGAATGCGCCGGTCCAACCGCGACGGCAACGGGAGCCGAAGTGTCGTTGCCTGGATCGGGATTCAAGACGGTGAAGGCGACCCGCCCACCCGGCGTCGGGACAAGGATCGCGGTGGCCGTCAATTGTCTGCTCGTGACGAACTTCGCAGACAGGGCCACTCCGCTCATCTTCAGCTGGGAGCCCGACACAAACCCACTGCCGCGGATGGTGATCGTCTGGCTGCCATAGGTAAGATTCTTTGGATCCACCGCAACAATGCTCGGCAAAGGATTCAGAACAGTGACGAGCGCCTTGCCGGAGAGGGCCGCATTGACCGCGCTAACCGCCTCAATCTCGACCTCGTTCCTGGCGGGCGGAACGGCCGGGGCTGTGAACGTGCCATCCGCGCCAATGGTTCCCGCAGAGGAATTCCCACCCTTTACACCATTCACCCGCCACTCAACGTTGAGATCGAGTCCTGCGCTGACACTGGCGAAAAACTTACGCGTGCTGCCCGCCCGGACATTCGCCTTCGCGGGGCTCACAGCAACGCGGGCAACCCTTGCGGGCTGACCGGCCTGGCCGGTTGTCGCGAGCTGTGCGATCAGCAATCCAAACTCGAAGTAAAACCTGGCGGATACGCCTTCCATGACTGCGCTTTCGATTCTATTTGGAAAAAAGAAGCGGATTCAACTGAGGAAGGAGACTCGGAAGTTCAGTCATCCGGCATGGAGCAGTCGGGAAACCACCGAACTTCGTCACTTCCCCATCGGAATGTGCGCGCTTGATTTCGCGCCAGCGCCGACATCCCAGATCCACGCCCCCCAAGAATTGGCTGCGCGCCGGCCAATCGGGATCAAAAAGCCTGGCCCCTTGAACAACGATCTGATGCCAGGGAAGCAGTTTCAGCCTGCGCGCCCACGTACTTCTGTGATCCATGCGCTTTCGCAGTGAGGTTGGGAATGGAGGGATATCTCCTCGCGAGAGGAAGTTATCTGGGTAGGCTGCGACTCTCATTCTCAATCGGGGCGGCGGCGTAACTTTGTTCCGCGACAAAGCCTCGCTTCGCACGCGGTTCTTTCAGCGAGAACTTGACCAGGCACCAGATCGCGCGAAAGCCATCTTTCCAGCCGATCTTCTTGCCTTCTTCATAAGTACGACCGGAATAACTGATCCCCACTTCGTAGACGCGCAAACACCGCTTCGCAATTTTGACCGTAACCTCTGGCTCGAACCCGAAGCGATCTTCCTCGAGCGGAATGGACTGGATGACTTCGCGCCGGAAAACCTTGTAGCAGGTTTCCATGTCGGTCAGGTTGAGATCGGTCAGGGCGTTTGAAAACAAGGTCAGCAACCGGTTGCCCACGGAGTGCCAGAAATACAGGACACGGTGCGGCCGGCTTCCCATAAAACGGGATCCGTATACCACGTCCGCCTTGCCATCGATGAGTGGCGCCAGGAGAAGGGGATATTCGGAAGGATCGTATTCGAGGTCAGCGTCCTGGATCACGACGAATTCTCCGGTCGCCTCCTGGATTCCGCGCCGCAGGGCCGCTCCCTTCCCCAGGTTGCGGGGCTGGAAAAAAACTCGCATCGCGGAGTGCTCTTTCTGCAATTCGATGAGAATCTCCCGGGAAGTGTCCGTGGAACCGTCGTCGACACACAGCAGTTCGATCTCGAACGGAAATGATTGCGACAGGACACTGTTGACCATCGGCCGCAAGGTGGCCCGCTCGTTGTAGACCGGCATAACTACAGAAAGCTTCATGTCATTTCCAGCCGAACATAGTGATCTTACACCGAATTTTCCTGGTTTGACTTTTGATCGGCCTTGCCGCCATCCATCGCTGTTCCGCTGTTCCAAGATGGTAAGCGGATTGTTCGTCGCTTCCTCCTCTTGACAATCCATCCCTCCAGTAGCAGAATTCTTAACAGGCGAATAAAAAGCGAAACTACGAGATTCGCTCATCGCCCATTGCAGGGATTCCCTCCGGCGTTCCCTGAACATCTTGAGGATTCTATGTCTTCCCCGCTGGTACGTATCGAGGCCACAGGCCATTGTTTTCCTTTTGTTACAGAACAAAGGTCTGTGACCCTCATAAAACAACTCTCGGGTACGCCTAAACTGGCCGGCGTAATTCCGGCCTCCCGCATGGCAACACGGCCTGCCCCGGAGACAGCTTCCAGCGGAATCGTACAGGTGGACGCCCTGACCGGTGGCCTACCCCGCGGATGCCTCACCGAAGTCTGCGGCCCTGATTCTTCTGGACGCACCAGCCTGCTGCTTTCCACGCTGGCGGCGGCTACCCGGCGCGAGGAAATTTGCACTCTGATTGACGCGAGCGACGCATTCGATCCGCATTCCGCCGCGGCCGCTGGAGTGAACCTGGAAGGGCTTCTTTGGGTGCGCTGTGGGGTGAGTCCGCAATCCTCTTCTGATTCCTCTCGCAGGCGTCGGAATGCGCAGAGCCTGGAGGAGCGGGAGCGGCAACGGAGGGAAGATCCGGTCGAACAAGCCCTGCGGGCCACCGATCTGCTTCTGCAAAGCAGCGGTTTCGGCATGGTCGTGATCGATCTTGCCGGCGTGCCGCGGAAGACGGCTCGCCGTATCCCGCTTACGACGTGGTTTCGCTTCCGGCGCGCTGTGGAAAACACCTCGACGGTATTGCTGGTGATTGGGGAACAGGCTTGTGCGCAATCGTGTGCGTCGATGCAATTAGTTCTCAGTTCTCGGTTCTCAGTTCCCAGTGGGCGGACGGCGAACAACGGTAATGATAACTGCGCCGAAGAACGACTGTCGCACGCTGAACTTTTGAGCGCGATGGAAATTCATGCTGAAGTGCTGCGCTCTCGCTCTGAACGCAAGCCGGTGCAATCGGTCAGCGCGGATTTCGAGACAAAATCCGCTTGGAGGTAGGAATTAGTTCTTAGTTCTTAGTTCTTAGTTCTTAGTTCTCGGTGGGTGGTGCTTCAGGTTGATCGCCGTCATTGGGGCAGTCTGCTTTTATCGAACAGTGACACGCTGGGTGTGCATTTTATCCATCCAGACCAAAAACTGAGAACCGAGAACGAAGCAGTCCCGCGTAGCGGCAGCGAGTACTGAGCACTCATTTAAGAACGTTTACCCAACCACTGGGAATGAGAACTGGTTTCCCCCCATGCCTTTTGCCTGCATCTTCGTTCCCGATTTCCCCGTGGAAGCGGTGCTTCGCGCTGAGCCTGAGTTGCGCTCGCAGGCCGTCGCTGTTCTCGAGGGGAAACCACCGCTGCAGAAGGTTTTCGGCGTAAATGAAAAAGCGCGCCGCGCCGGCATCAAGCCGGGCATGACCAAAATCCAGGTAGAGGCCTGCACTGAACTTGCGCTGCGCACTCGCTCGCCGCTGCAGGAAACGGTGGCGCATGCTGCGCTGCTTGACTGCGCGCAGTCGTTCTCTCCGCGTATCGAAGACACGGCGTCAGACACAATCCTGTTGGATCTTTCCGGACTTGAATCTCTTTTCGGTTCGCTTCCAAAGATTGCGCGCGACATCGCTCGCCGAACTTCTGACTTAGGAATTGAAGCCCATGTAGCGACTGCCTTTAACCCGGACACAGCTCTGTTCGCCGCGCGCGGGTTTTCCGGCGTCACCGTGGTTCCCGAAGGCAAAGAAACCGAGCGTCTGGGAAATTTGCCGCTGGAAGCGCTGTTTCCGGAACTCACGTCGCCGAACCCATCGGAGGAAGCTGTGCACTTCCTGGAGACTTTCGACTTGTGGGGAGTGCGCAATTTGCGCGCCCTGAGCGCGCTCCCGGAAGTCGCCCTCAGCGAGCGCCTGGGTCAGCCGGGCGTCCGCCTGCAACAACTCGCGCGCGGCGCGATTTCACGGATGCTAGTACCGGTCGAGCCGCCTTTCATTTTCGAAGAAGCCATGGAGTTGGAATATCCGCTGGTGCTGCTGGAGCCTCTCGCGTTCCTTCTCGCACGAATGCTCGATCAGCTTTGTCTCCGTCTCGCCGCACGGGCTTTGGCTGCACAGGAACTGCGCCTGCAGTTGGAGTTGGAGAGTGGATACCACCTCGCGAAAGAACATTCCGCCCCAGAAAATACCACCGATGAGGGAGGGACGGGCATCCCCGCTCGTCCAGGCCGAGTGCCAGCTCAGCAGATTGAGATTGAAGATGCCTCGCGAGCATCTTCTTTATTTGTTCGCACTCTCCACCTCCCCGTTCCCATGCTCGACAGCAAAGTGTTCCTCAAACTGCTGCAACTCGATCTCAAAGCGCATCCGCCGGGTGCGCCGATCCGGAGAGTTCATTTGTCCGCAGAGCCTGCCCAGGCGCGCACGATACAGGGCGACCTGTTCCTGCCGCCCACCCCCGAGCCGGAAAAGCTCGAACTCACCCTGGCGCGCATTGCCGGCATGGTGGGAGAGGACAAAGTCGGCTCCATGCAATTGCTGGATTCACACCGTCCCGAAGCATTCCGCATGCAACGCTTCGTACCCGCCGCTCCCGAAGGACAAAAAGAAAAATTGGACAGCGCTTCTTGCAAGGCTCCAGTAACCGGGTTGCGCATGTTTCGTCCCCCGCTGCGGGCTACGGTTACATTGCGCGATGGCCAGCCTGTGCACGTCGCCTGTCCCAAACGAAAAGAAGTGCATGGAGAGATTCTTTGGATCGCCGGCCCCTGGCGCTCCTCGGGAGACTGGTGGGCGCAGGATGGCTGGGCGCGCGATGAATGGGATATCGCTGTGCCGAGTAAAGCTGACCTAGCTCTTTATCGACTGGTGCATGACTTGCTCGGGGGGGGATGGTTTGTGGAGGGGATGTATGACTGAAAAGCGTTCTCGGTTCTCAGAAAAACCACCTGCGGAGACATGGACAGAAAATCTGACTTCCACCTCGACTATTTGATCCGTGCAGATTTGTGCGGGTCGTGGCTGGGTTCCACTTGGAACTGAGAACCGAGAACTGTTCCCCGATGTATGTCGAATTCCACTCCCGCTCCGCTTTCAGCTTCCTTGAAGGCGCTTCCCTGCCCGAGGATCTGATTTCGGCTTGCGTTGGCTTGAACATGCCTGCCCTGGCTGTGCTTGATCGCGACGGGGTTTACGGTTCGCCGCGTTTTTACCTGGCTGCCAAGAAAGCGGGTGTGAAGGCTCACATTGGGGCAGAGGTTACGTGGGCCCATTGCCCATTGCCCATTGAGAAACCATCGCATTCTGCATCAAAAACTGGCACTCGGAAATTGGGAATTGGAAGCCCCTTTCGACTTCCTCTGGTTGTCGCCTCCCGTGCCGGCTACCAGAATCTCTGCCAACTGATCACGCGGATGAAGCTTCGCGCCAAGCAGGACGAGGGCGCCGTTCTGGAGCATGAACTGCAACAACACGCTGCCGGTCTGATCTGCTTGACCGGCGGCGACGAGGGTCCGCTGGCTTCGGCTTTAAAGCGGGGAGGAACGGCTGAAGCCTATCGTTGTGTCGACCGGCTTGCCGGAATCTTCGGCCGCGACCACGTCTACGTCGAATTGCAGCGCCACCTGCAGCGCGAGGAAGAAGTCCGCAATCGAGTAGCTCTTGAGATTGCCCGATCTCTCCAGCTTCCTCTATTGGCCACGAACGGAGTCTGCTACGCCACTCCGCAGGAGCACGAACTTTGTGACGTCCTCACCGCCATCCGTCACCACCATACCCTGATGACCGCGGGACGACTGCTGGCGCGCAACTCCGAACGTAACCTGAAGTCTTCCGAAGAGATGTCGCAACTCTTCGCCGATCTGCCGGAAGCCATCATCAACACTGTCGAGCTTTCCTCCCGCCTTGAGTTCAAGCTCAGCGACCTCGGATACGAGTTCCCCCGGTATCCCGTCCCTGAAGGCCAGACCATGATGTCGTTCCTGCGCCAGCGCACCGACGAAGGGGCTCGCTGGCGTTATGGCATCTCACTGTCTGGATCTGCCGTTCCGCTCAACCGTTTCCACAATCACAATAAAGACCTGCAACAGCGTGCCCGGCGCCAGATCGAGCGTGAACTCAATCTTATCGAGAAACTCGATCTCGCCGGCTACTTCCTTATCGTCTGGGATATCGTTCGCTTTTGCCGTGAGCAGAACATCCTCGCCCAGGGACGCGGTTCGGCCGCCAACAGCGCGGTCTGTTACTCGCTGGGCATCACCGCGGTTGATCCTGTCGGCATGGAGTTGCTTTTCGAGCGCTTCCTCTCCGAAGAACGCGGGGAGTGGCCTGACATCGACATCGACTTGCCCAGCGGCGACCAGCGCGAGCGTGTGATCCAGCACATTTACCAGCGCTACGGAGAACGCGGGGCCGCCATGACCGCCAATGTGATCACATATCGCAATCGCATGGCCGCGCGCGAAATGGGCAAGGCGATGGGGTTCGATCTGGAAACTTTGAACAAGGTCTCGGCCGCCGTCGCTACGTGGGAATATCGCGATGCCAATGACGCCCTCGATCGCCGCTTCCACGACGCCGGGCTTGACCTGAACCATCCCCGCCTGCGCAAGTATTTCGAGTTATGCACCGCCGTCCAGGACCTGCCGCGCCATCTCGGCCAGCACTCTGGGGGCATGGTCATCTGCCAGGGACAACTCGATTCCGTTGTCCCGCTCGAGCCCGCCACGATGCCGGGCCGCGTGGTAGTGCAGTGGGATAAAGAAGATTGCGCCGACATGGGCATTATTAAGGTGGACCTGCTCGGCCTCGGCATGATGGCCGTGCTGGAAGATTCGATCAGCCTCATCTCGAAGGACTATCACGAAGAAGTCGACCTCGCTCACCTGCCATCTGATGATCCCGTGGTCTACTCCACATTACAGAAGGCAGACACAGTCGGCATGTTCCAGATCGAAAGCCGGGCGCAGATGTCGTGCTTGCCGCGCCTGCGCCCAGAGCGTTTTTACGACATTGTGGTGCAGGTGGCGATCATTCGCCCGGGGCCGATCGTCGGCCAGATGGTGAATCCCTTTCTAAAGCGCCGCCAGGGGCGCGAAATTGTCACCTACCCGCACCCATTGCTGGAACCGGTGCTGGCACGCACGCTGGGGGTCCCGCTTTTTCAGGAGCAGTTGCTGCGCATCGCCATGATCAGCGCCAGCTTCACCGGAGGCGAAGCCGAGGAATTGCGTCGCGCCATGGGATTCAAGCGTTCGCAAGCTCGCATGAAAGAAATCGAAGCGAGATTGCGGGATGGTATGACACGCAACGGTCTCTCGCAGGAAGCCCAGGAGCAGATCATTCTTTCCATCTCGTCGTTCGCGCTCTATGGATTCCCCGAATCTCACGCGGCCAGCTTTGCTTTGATCGCTTACGCGAGCGCGTGGCTGAAGTGTCACTATCTGGGCGCCTTCACCGCCGCCCTGCTGAATAACCAGCCGATGGGCTTCTACCACCCGGCCACCATCGTGAAAGACGCCCAGCGGCACGGGCTGAAAATTCTGCCGGTTGATGTGACGAAGTCGGATTGGTTGTGCACGTTGGAGCCAGTCCCTGGTCGTCGGTCATTGGTGGTTGGCGAACCAGCGATCTGCTGTCAGCCGTGCACGGTCAGCCAAAACTTAAAAACTGACGTGGACTTGAAAACGGTCAACCTACATATCGGAGCAGAAGCTACCTCGGTCGAGGTTTCCTGGGATGAAATTGGTTCCATCACGCCCCGTCACCCAAAACCAGTTACGCGGCTTGCTAGGAACCTACCTGTACAACACTTTGCCGATTCAGCCGCGGAACGGCGCCAGAATGAAGCCCACGGCGTAAGCCGTGGGAACAAACCCGAAGAAGACCCAGCCCCAGCGGGGGGGAAGAAACATCCCGCGGAAGACACCCCCGAACTTGCCCTTCGCCTCGGCCTCAAATATGTTCGCGGGCTGCGCGAAGCGGCAGCGCAGGCGCTGGTTCGCGAACGCAGCCTCGCTCCCTTCGCCTCCATTCATGACCTGACCCGCCGCGTCCCGGAACTTCGCAAGGACGAACTCACCACGCTCGCTGAAGTCGGTGCGCTGAATTCCGTCGGAAAGAAATTTCCGATTTCCAATTTCCAATTTCCCATTGATAAGAACAAGGATTTCAATTCGACAATCGGCAATTGGGAATTGAAAATTCCGCAAGACCCGGTACTCGATACTCGCCACGCGGTACTCTTCCACCGCCGCGATGCCCTCTGGCAAGTCGAGAAAGCCGTGCGCCGGTCCGGACCGCTGCTGGAAGAATTTCCTGAACCCGATTCCCCGTCGCCGCTCCCAGCCATGACCCACGAAGAGCGACTGATCGCCGATTTTCACGGTACCGGTCTTACGGTCGGACCGCATCCCATGGCGTACCGCCGCGCCGAGATGAAAGCGCTCGGCATCCACCCCGCTTCGGCATTGAAATCGATCCCCAGCGGTCAGCGTCTTCGCATCGGAGGATGCGTCATCGCGCGCCAGCGTCCGGGCACGGCGAAGGGCTTTGTATTTCTCAGCCTGGAAGACGAAACCGGCATCGCCAATGCGATCGTCACTCCGGACCTGCTCCAGAAAAACCGCATTCTGCTCATCGCGGAACGCTTCCTGATGGTCGAAGGCATCCTGCAAAATCAGGACAATGTGATCTCCGTGAAAGCCGAGCGTGTGCTTCCACTCTTCGTGACCCGCGCGGAAACCAGTTCGCACGACTTCCACTGAAATCGTTTACCGAATCGCGCTAGGAAAATCACGGTAGAAAAAGTTACTTTCCAGTCTCCCCACCCACAATTTTTTGGGTTTCTCTCCGCCACATCTGCAACCACCCGCGCTATAGTAGAAATATCATCCGCTGCGAAACTCGAGCTCGATCCTTGGTCCCGAGCAACGTGTGCGCATTTGGCTTGTTCATCAATTCGACTCACTTCTTCGTTTAGGAGATTGCAAGGAGTACTCCAAAATGGCAAAAGCAAAGACCCCTCGGACGAACACCCGCACCAAAACCAACGGCTCGACGCCTGAGACGCCCATCACCACAACGGAAATGCAGGCCCTGCAACCGGAACTCAAAGAGCTGAAAAAGGCTCTGTCGGAAGTTCGCAAGAACCTGGTTCCCATCAACCTGGACGAGGAAATCCGCCGTCGTGCCTACGAACTGTGGGAGCAGTGCGGACACGAATCCGGGCACGAGCATGAGCACTGGCTGCTCGCCGAGCAGGAAATTACCGCCCGCTACAGCAACCAGCGTCAGCACTCAGCGTAACTCCGGGCTCGGTGCACGTGAAATACAGTGAGTCTGCCCAGATCTGGGCGTCCGGCGGAATCTCTCGTGCCCGAAGTCCTGCTTATCGACGACCAGCCAGCACCCTTGCGCGTCGGCGAAACTGTGTTGCGCGACGCAGGAATCTGAGTTGCCTGCGCCAGCTACGGCCGGGGAGGCATCTGCCTTCCTGCACGCCCTTCCCGCTCGGGCGGGTGCCTTGGGCAACGGTTTGGTTGCAATGCCTTCCCATATTGAAAGAAGGCCAGTTCTTCGACAGGCGGTTCAGCCGTGTCAGAATGGCTAATCAAATGCAGGGTATGCTATGGCCACCTGGTCCCTTGGGCAACCGTCCCCCCTGTACTTCTGGTACTTGTCCTTACTGGCCGGGGCATGAGAAAGATATGCTAACCAGCCGGATACCGTTAAAATATTCATGCGGTAACTATTTTGTCGATTCGAGCCCGCTCAGCGCAATCTGAGGTATTTCGGGAAGAACTCCAAGGCAGTATAGGGGTGCGGGGCCGGCTTGGTTGCTTCCGGGTTGCCCTGGCCGCTCGTTTCTGCAAAGATATGCAAGGGTTTTCACATGTCCCAAATGAGTAGTCTTGCGCTGCCGCAAATCGGCAGCTATGCGCTGTTACTGGCGCTTGCCTTGAGCGTCTATTGTTTCTTGGCGGGCGTGCTCGCATTGGTTCGCGGCGGGCCGGGCTCGGAACGCTTGGGAGAAACCGCCCGGCGAGCCGGCATCGGTGCGTTCGCTGCTGTGCTTCTGGCAGCGGTGGTGCTTGTGACGGCCGCCTTCAACGATGATTTCTCGATCGCCTATCTGTTCCACCATAGCAACAGGGAACTGCCGGTGGCCTACAAGTTTGCGGTCCTCTGGTCCGGCCAGGAAGGCTCGCTGCTGTTCTGGTCGTTGCTGTTGGCGACTTATGGACTGGTCTTGCGCCTCCGCTACAAGACCGACCAGCGCTTGTTCGCGAATGCTTCGGTGGTCCTCGCCGGGGTGCAGGTGTTCTTCCTACTCCTGCTGAATTTCGCCGCCCATCCGTTCGCCCTGATGCAGGGACCAATCCCGCAGGACGGCTCCGGGCTGAATCCTCTTCTGCAATACCCTGAAATGGTAATTCATCCCCCGATGCTCTACTTGGGCTACGTGGGGATGACCGTACCGTTCGCCTTCGCACTGGGCGCGTTGATCATGCGTTATCCCGGCGAAAAGTGGATCCACATCACCCGCCGCTGGACCATGGTCGCCTGGGGGTTTCTCACCTGCGGCATCTTCCTGGGCGCGCACTGGGCCTACTCTGTGCTGGGATGGGGTGGGTACTGGGGCTGGGATCCGGTCGAGAACGCATCGCTGATGCCGTGGTTGACCGGCACCGCATTCTTGCATTCGGTCATGATGCAGGAAAAGCGCGGCATGCTGAAGACCTGGAACGTCTGGCTGATCTTCTCGACCTTCTTGCTCTCGATTTTTGGAACGTTCCTCACCCGCAGCGGGGTGGTGAGCTCCGTGCACGCGTTCGCGCAGTCGTCGATTGGCACATGGTTTGTTGCCTTCATGGCACTCGTTTTTGCGGTATGCGCCTATTTCTACGTGATGAACCGCTCGCATCTGCAGAGTGAACACAAGCTGGAATCGATGATCTCGCGCGAGTCAAGCTTCCTGTTCAACAACCTGCTGTTCGTGGTCGCCTGCTTCACGGTTCTGTGGGGAACGTTGTTCCCGGTTCTCTCGGAGTGGGTGCAGGGCACGAAAGTCACGGTCGGACCTCCCTTCTTTAACCGCGTCAACATCCCGGTGGCCCTTATGCTGCTGCTGCTTACGGCCTTTGGTCCGCTGCTCGCCTGGGGGAGAACTTCGTTCGAGAGCCTCAAGCGCAATTTCCGGTGGCCGGCCGTCGGCGCGGTGTCCGTCGCTGTCCTGTGTGTCGCTTTCGGAATGCGCCCCTGGAAGGACATCAGCTACTTCTACTCGCTGGTGGCAATTTCGCTTGCCGTGCTCGTTACCCTCACCGTCGCCTCCGAATTCTATCGCGGCGGCAAGGTTATCTCGCGACACACCGGCCAGGGCATGTTCGCCTCCATCGTGCAGTTGGGACACCGCAACACTCGCCGCTATGGTGGCTACATCGTGCACTTCGGCGTGGCGGTCATCATCATTGGGTTCGTGGGCAGCGCCTTCAACCAGGACAAAGAGAAAGAAATGGGCTTCGGCGACAAGATGCAGATCGGCACCTACACTCTGGTCTGCCAGTCGTACACGCAAGACGACAAGCCGAACTACAGCAGCGAGTGGGCTGTGCTCGACGTGTTCCAGGGCGGCAAGAAAATCGACACGCTCTATCCCGAGCGTCGTTTCTACAAGGCCAGCCAGCAAACCGCCACCATGGTGGCCAACCGCTCCACTTTCAAAGAAGACCTCTACCTGGTGTATGAAGGCCTTAACCAGGACACTGGCCGGCCCATTCTTAAGGTGCACGTCAATCCGCTCGTGATGTGGATCTGGGCCGGGGTGTGGACTATGCTGGTTGGCACCATCATGGCCTTGATTCCGAACTCGGTACCGGTGCGCGTGGCCGCCACCGCCCGTATCCAGACCGCCCCCGTGGGAGCCGGCGATTGATGCCACTAAAAGGCAGCTCGGTTCGAAAGCGTGCGACCCAGGGGATACTGGTGGTGTTCGCGGTGTTCACCTTCCTGGGCATCGGCGACGACGATGCGCGCTTCAAAGACCTGGGCCATCACATGATGTGTGTTTGCGGATGCAGTCAGGTCCTGCTCGAGTGCAACCATGTCGGTTGTCAGTATTCCGATCGCATGCGCACGGAACTGGCGGCGGCGCTCGATCGGGGCGACAACGACGATCTAACCCTTCAATCGTTCGTGCAGAAATATGGAGCCACGGTGGTGGCCGCGCCCAGCACCAAGGGCTTCGGCCGCGTCGCCTGGATCATGCCATTCGCCGCGCTTCTGGCGGGTATGGCTACCCTGGTTTTTGTGGTGCGCGCCTGGAAGATGCGCCCCACGCCTGCACTCGCCGATGGCATAAAACCGGTGCGGGGCGCGGAACTCGAACGATTCCGCGATCAAGCGAGCAAGGAGACTAACCTGTGACCATTTTTGTCTGCGCGCTGGTCACGTTGGGCGCGCTATTCTACATCTTTTACATGCCAGGTGAGGTTTACACCGGCCCGGTGAAAACCCGCCTCGGCTATCTACGCGAGCGCAAGGAAGCCGTCTACGAGAACCTGCGGGATCTCAATTTTGAGTACAAGGCGGGCAAGTTTCCGGAGTCCGACTACCTGGAAATGAAGACCGCGCTGGAAGACGAAGCCGCCGCGATCCTCGCGGAAATCGCGCGCCTCGAACAGGTTGCGGCGATGGCCGCTTCTTCAGCCCGTGACAGGAAAGGAGCGAGGGTTTGAAACTTTTCCCCAAGTTTAGAGCACTGTTTCTGGTTTTGATCCTGGGTGCGTACGCCGGCGCCGTGACCCTCACCGGCACGGTGAAAAACGGAACGACCGGCAAGCCGGCCGCCGGTGACGATGTCGTCCTCATCAAGCTGGGCAACGGGATGGAAGAAGCGGCTCGCACGAAGGCCGACGCAAAGGGCAACTTCAGCTTCAATTTGGACGATCAGGGTCCGCACCTGATCCGCGCCATCCACCAAGGTGTGACCTACCACCGGATGGCGCCTCCGGGAACCACGTCGGTCGAGGTCGAAGTCAACGACGTCAGCAAGAAACTAGACGGCATCTCGGTCACTGCGGATGTCAATCGTTTCCAGGTGGAGCAAGGCCAGCTCGAGGTCGTTCGTCTGTTTGCGGTCAACAATACTTCCAAACCGCCCAAGACCCAGATGAACGATCACAACTTCGAGTTTTATCTGCCCGAGGGCGCGAAGATCGTGCAGTCGATGGCCAAGACGGCCGGTGGTCAGCCGCTTAACTCTGCTCCTGTGCCGCAGGGGGAGAAAAACCGTTACGCGTTCATCTTCCCGCTCCGCCCCGGGGAAACCCAGTTCCAGGTGGCCTATCAGCTGCCCTATTCCGGCTCGGCCACCGTCGACCCGAAGCCGGTGTATGGCACACAGCACCTGGTTGTGATCGTCCCGAAGACGATGCAGTTCGCGCCCGGCCCGGACGCGCATTTCGAGTCCATGAACGACCCGCAGCAGGCCGACGCTACCATCCAGGTGGCAACCCTGACGCAGCCTCAGCAGCCCCTGAGCTTCAAGCTTTCGGGAACCGGCACGCTGGCGTCGAATGAAGGCGGCGGCGCCTCGGGGGGCGCTTCCTCGGGCGGTGGCGTCATGGGTGGTGGGCAGCAGGGTGCGGAGTCGCGTCCAGGTGGAGGACTTGGGCCGCCGATCGACGCTCCGGACCCATTGCAGAGATATCGCTGGTGGATCATTGGCGGATTCGCCGCCGCCCTTGCGGTCGGCGCCGTCTACGTAGCCAGCCGTCAGCGGTCAGCGGTTGTCAATGTTGCTGATGGCGGAGTGGGTGCGGATTTCGATCTGCCCGAGCCGCCGCCCCAGCCGGTAACCCCACGGGTATCGAGGCCAGCCGCCCCGGCGCTCAAGGCTCCTGCGGTGGCGACAGTGGCTCCTGCCGCGGCGGTTGCCCCGGCTCGGCCGTCCTTGTTGCTGGAAGCCCTAAAGGAAGAGCTCTTCCAGCTGGAAGTCGAGCACAAGCAGGGGAAGATTACCCAGCAGGAGTACGAGACCGCCAAAGAGGCGCTTGACGGCACTCTGACTCACGCCATCCGGCGCGAGGCGCAGAAGGCGTAGTCCGGCGTCTCGTTCCCGAAAGGGCTCGAGACAGCGGATTCCTCGCTCGCCCGCGCCGTGCGTGCACGGCCATGAGCGGCGCGGAATGACCAAGATCGTGAAGGACCCCAGGCAGCCCTGCGGGAAGCCAAATCGCCTGGCCACTCGCCGCCGGCCCTCAATCCACGGACGACATTCCACTGATAAGAATGGCCTTGCTTATGGGTTAGACTTCCCCCTTTGGGCTGAGCATCCCCTTTACGAATAGAACATCCAATGGAATACGGGGAAACACCATGGGAAACACATTCAAGACCGCATTTCTGCTGACGGCGCTGACGCTGTTGCTGATGTTGTTTGGTCGTGCTTTCGCCGGCCAGCAGGGCATGATCATCGCGTTGGGGATTGCCGCCGTGATGAACTTCGTCTCCTATTTCTTCTCCGACAAGATCGCGCTGGCGACCTATCGTGCACAAGCCGTGACGCGGGAGCAACTGCCCCGTGTGTACCAAGTTGTCGAGCGGCTTACGCAGAAGGCTGGGCTGCCGATGCCGAAAATCTACGTGATTCCGACCGAATCGCCCAACGCGTTTGCGACCGGCCGCAATCCGAAGCACGCCTCTCTGGCGGTGACCCAGGGCATTTTGAACCTTCTCAACGATGAGGAACTGGAAGGGGTTCTGGCGCACGAACTGGGGCACGTCAATAATCGTGACATCCTGATCAGTTCTATCGCCGCGACGATCGCGGGCGCCATCACTTACCTCGGACAAATGGGACGCTTCGCCATGATTTTCGGCGGAATGAGCGGCGAGCGCGAAGATCGGCGCGGTGGCGGCCTCGGTGCCCTCATCATGCTCATCCTGGCGCCTATCGCAGCCATGCTGATTCAGCTGGCGGTCTCCCGCTCCCGTGAGTATCACGCCGACGAAACCGGCGCTCAGTTGACTGGAAATCCGTACGCTCTGGCCAGCGCCCTGGCGAAACTCGACGCGTATTCGAAGAGGCTGCCCATGGTGGCCAGCCCGTCGACGGCGCACCTGTTCATCATTCAGCCGCTCCTGGGGGTCAATGTGGGCAACCTGTTCTCGACTCACCCACCCATTGCCAAGCGGATCGAGCGGTTGACGGGCCGGCCGGCAGAGTTCCAGAGAGCGAGTTAAGGCGCGCGTCTTGAGCCTCGAAAACCTGGTCCAGCTTCCAGACGAGCGGAAACCGGGGTTGGCGCCTCCTTTTCCGAGCCCGGGTGGTCAGTTTCCACGAGCATCCTGGTGGCAGAACGTTCCCAGCGCGCAGCCAACTGCTGACTGAGTTTGCTCAGTGACGTTGGTAACAGCTTCGGCTCCGGGCCCCATAGTAAAATCGCCTCTCCCATGTCCCCAGAGACCGCAACCGCCGCCACCCATCGTGCAGCACTGTTGGAAACCACGCTCAAGAAGGTCATCCGCGGCAAGGACGACGTCATCCGCCTGGCCCTGGTTTCCATCTTCGCTCGCGGCCACCTGCTGATCGAAGGGGTACCCGGCGTGGGCAAAACGACCCTGGGACAGGCCCTGGCCCGCGCCCTGGACTGCGGCTTCCAGCGCGTGCAGTTCACCAGCGACATGCTGCCCTCCGACGTACTGGGCATCTCGATTTACTCCGCGATCGAACAGCAATTCGAATTCAAGCGCGGTCCGGTTTTCACCAACATCCTGCTGGCCGACGAGATCAACCGCACCACCCCCAAGACGCAATCGGCGCTGCTTGAGGCCATGAATGACGGCCAGGTCACGGTGGATGTAAATTCTTACCCGCTGCCACAGCCCTTTCTGGTGATTGCGACCCAGAACCCGGTGGAGCATCACGGAACGTATCCACTGCCCGAGTCGCAGCTCGACCGCTTTCTGATGCGAGTGCACATGGGATACCCCGACGGCGACGCCGAGCGCGAGATTCTGCGCTCCTCGGCGGGCGCGGCGCAACTGGACAGTCTGCGGCCCGTGCTCACGGGCGCCGACGTGCTCGAAATGCAACAGGCCGTCTCGCAGGTCCGGGTGGACGACGCGCTTGTCAGCTATGCGCTGGCCATTGTCCGCAAGACGCGGGATACGGAATTCCTATCGCTTGGGGTCTCGCCCCGCGGCTCTCAGATGCTTTATCGCGCTGCCCAAGCCCTGGCCTTCCTCGAGGGCCGCAGCTTCTGTACTCCGGAAGACTTCAAGCCGCTGGTGGTCCCGGTCTTTGCGCACCGTGTGGTGGTAAGCGGTTCCTACTCGTCCAGCCTCAAGAAGTCGGACCAAGCCGAGCAGGTGATGCGTGAAATCGCGGAGAGCGTGCCGGTGCCGGTGTAGGAACCCAGTTCGGAAGAACACCAGTTCTTTGTTCTCAGGTCTGTCCCTTCCAGCGCCGCAGACCGCTTGCCGCGCAGCGCTCGCGCCGACCGAGTCGTGGTGACAAAGAAAGCGCACACCCTGGCTGTGCTCGACCGCGGCAAGGTTCTCCAGGAATACAAAGTCGCCCTGGGCGGCAATCCGATTGGTCCCAAGACCCGTCAGGTAGACCACAAAACTCCGGAAGGCAGGTACGCGCTCACCCGCCGGAACGAACATAGTCAGCCATCACGATCCCTCCGGAGCGGGTGTTGTTTCCGGAGGGGGGGACTCTCGGCGGAATCTATGGCGTGCAGCGGGGACGCGTAAACCCGTCCGGTCGCGCCAGAGACGGCCGCATCCTGTCTCGTCGCACCCTCGAGGCGGGCGGCACACCAGGCCCAGAGCCATCGATGGACGCGAATAGGAAGTCAGCGGCGAGGCCCAGGAACAGGAACCGTGTAGGTCAGCTTGTTGCGAAACGGCGACCCGCCAGCCGCGTTGCACACTCACGGTAAGCTGGCGTTGTGGGTCACGCAACATATCGGCCACGACGAGAACGCCAAGTTTCCGGCAGATTCGCCCGCTCATGCTTTCCGGTTCCGCCAGCGCGAAGGTCGGGCGATGGCTCGTCGATCCATTTGAGCGCAGAGCGGAAACGAAGACTCCGACTCGAATGAACGCTGACACAAACCCGCGAAGAGATCGGCCGATGATCGGTACTTCGCGCGAGACGGTGAGGCGTCGGTTCGCCGGATTCAAGAAGCAACACCTGATCGAGCAGGAAGGCGCGACGCCAGTGGTCGCGAACCGCGGGTTGTCTTGCAATCTCGGATGGCTGCGCAGAAAGGCGCTCACGCACAGGAAACACAACGCAGGTTCCGTCCCGACTAGGTGCGGCCGTTGTCGATGCCAGCGGCAAGCGTGGTGGCAACCTGCTTTACCTTCAACCTCACCTGGTTGCGATCCGCGCTCCCCGTCCAGCCGAGGGCGAAGCCGACGGCCTGGATTGTACACAGAAGAAACTGTCGTTCCGCATGGCTCGCCGGGTGGTGACGCAAGCGTTCGCTGATGACCTCGGTGCTGCCCGACAGGCTTAGCTTGCCGGCCAGCTGCGTGACGATCGGATCAGAAGCATCCCATGGCAGGAAGGCCTCAACCGACTCTCTCTGCCTCCTCATCCGATTGACTTCCCACTCGGTGATCTGGCAAATGTCTTCCCGCAAGCCGCTACGTCCGCGCCCATTTGGCAAATGCAGTGGAGCGCAGGCCCGCCCGCGAACAAGCGCCTCCAGCAGGCCCAGCTTCCCTCCAAACTCTCGGCCGATTGTGCTCTCTGCACAACCTGCGGCGGTTGCGATTTCTCGGAGGGCTGTGCGTTTGTATCCGTGACGCGAGAACAGTTCTGCGGCGGCGGCAATCAACCTCCGCCGCCGGCCCAGGCGAGCCCTCTGCCTCCGGGGCGCTCTCGGGGAAACGGAAAATTCGCGCGGCCCGATCGGCGCGGCGCTGATTGTGGCCTTGATCAACTGGGAAGTTTGCAATCTCATGATGTATGGCTTCCGTCTCCGCATACGACGCACTTTCATCGATTACTGCGGCCGGCCAATGTCGAGGGCACTGGGGAAGGTGCTGGAACGATTAAACGCCAAACGCGGCACCCGCGCAGGTGAAACCTTGTAATACCCTTGTAAAGTCTGTGTAAAAACTCGACTTCAGGATGGTTGCTTCGATGAGATTTCGAGAGTTGAACAGCTTGCTCGGGCGCAACGATTTCGAAGAAGCATCTTGTCAAACAGACGGCAAGCAGGCAGAGCCGGCTTTTATCCGGCGAACTTGTATCCCAATCCTGGAACGGTGAGGATCAGCTGCGGCCGTTTGCTAGCTTGTTGATCGTTACCAGCTTGGGCGCGCCCCGTTGGTCGAGGTCAAAAAGAGCCTTAGCCCGGGTGGACGACCGGGTACTCCGTGAACGAAAATGGTTTGTATGAGACGGTATTTCGCAGCGCTGCTGTTACTCAGTTCGCTCGCCTTTGCCGCTGACTTCAAGCTGGCACGAGTACTCGACGTACGGGACGCCAGTTCGCTGGCCGAATCCGCTGTGGCGAACCATCCGGTCGCGATTCAAGCGGGCGGAGCGCAGACCACCTCGGTGCCCAGCCAGTACTTGCGCTGTGAGGTCACGGTCGCCCTCGAAGGCATCCGTTACAGCGCTGTCTACCCGGTGGACCAGCATTTCAAGATGACCGATCTGAGCGTGGGAGACATGGTGGAGGCAAGGATCGACGGCAAGAAGCTGGTGCTGAAGAGGCTGGATGGAAAGGAAATGAAATCGAAGATCGTCCATCAGGGGCCAGTGGAGCCAGCCACCCCACCGGGCGTTTAGAAACCGCTCCGATCGACGGTGCGAGAAGTCCCAGCTTCAGGCCCTGGAGTTCAGTGCCGTAACGGGGGAACCCGCACGATCAGAGAAATCTCTGGCTCGTGCCCGGATCAGGGTTCGCCTTCCGGCGTGCCGTATCCGCCTCTTCTCCTGTCTTGTTCGATGCCCCTTAGGCGGCCCTCATCCGACGTGCGAGCTGTCGCTCCTAGTGATGATCGTGATCATGCTCATGATCGCGGTCGTCATGGTCCCAGTCGCGTTCACTGTGCCACTTGCGTTCCATTCCGTTCCACCAAACGTGGTAGGCGCTCCAGCAGTGCTCGCGTTCCTCGTTCAATTCGTGGCGACGGCTCTGGGCTTGGGAACTTTGCTCACCGTGCTGGTGGATGGCTTTATCCAGCTTGGCCTCGGCCCGTTCGATGCGGTGCCGACACTTCTCCCGGTTGTCATCCGCGCGGGCGCGAGGTGCTGCGGTCGTTAGCCAGAGCGCGCTGCAGATTGCGGCAATCAACAGTCCCGTTCCGAGTGTTGCGGACTTCTGCGCTATCTTCACAGTCTGCCTCCACAAAAAAATAAGACCCCGCGTCAGGAGAATCCCGTTCAACCAGTCTCCTGGCGCGGGGTCTGCGCCACTTCGTCTGACGACTACGCTATTGGGTCGCGGGTGAACCGGCAATACAGGAAAATCCGTAGAAGAGAACACAAACCACATCAACGACGTTCAGGCCGGGGTGAAACCAGCCAGGGCTTCCTCGACCGTGGCATGGAAGGGAATGATCCTGGGAATGTTCGAGGTATTGGCGATTTCTTCGACGATGCCCTTGGCGCCGGCTACCCGAAGCTCGCCCCCCGCCTTCTTGAACTTGCGGGCGCACATGACGATCGTGCCGAAACCGGTGCTGTCGACCCGCTGGACTGCGCCCAGGTCCAGGATCACCTTCGCCGATTTCTGACGGATCAGCTCATCGATCTGGCACTCGATCTCCTGACAGGGGCGGCCCATCGCAATCCGACCACTCAACCGGAGAATAACAATGTCGGGTTCGACAGACTCTTTCCTGATCTGGAGCATCGAGCTGGATCCTCCGGCGGTTGCATTCATGGCAGTGAGGTGTGGCCATTAATGTAGCAGACTTTGCCACGGTTTTTGCCACCGGTGCGGTTGGGGAGATCGCGGCGAGAATCTTGAACAGGGAATGGTCCTGGCGTCTCGCTTCCAGATTCTGTTTGTGGATGGGAAATTCTTCTGGTCGTGGCTGGCGGCAGCGCCCCATGCATTGCCGCCAAGGGCAGAAGACTGCATGGCACACAGCCTGTTTCAGGCTTGCGACAGGCGCACGAAACGTTCCGACAAGTGGAACCCAGCCGCTGCATGTCTCTCCGCCGTACCGCGAAGCGAACGTTCCTTCCCGGTACGGCGGATTGGAGAGAACCAGACAAACGGCTGGGCCCGACAACGACGACAGGGGAACCTAGTGGCGCGGAGTTCCCTCACGCGCTTTTCTTGCCGAGTCTTTCCGTCAGATCGGCAACAAAGAGCTTGGCCTTTTCCGCGATCCCTTCCGCCTCCGTCAGCGACTCACCCCCCAGTACTCCGTCCAGGTGGGACGCAAACGACGACGGCATCTTAGCCTTCAGATAGCCGGACACAGTTTCCACCACTTTCAGGGCTGTCTCCTCGGATACGCCCGTTTTCCGCACGATCAGTTCCGCCAGTTCGTTCATCCGGTCTCCTCGGCTTACAGTTCGTGACTCGTGGCGCAAAAACCTTCCCAGACTGTGCCAACCCGTACTTCTCCTGCATTGCTCGGGTGCAAACGGGAGACGACCGCGTAGCGAAACGAGCAGCGAAGCGAGTAATTCTTGACAGACCCTGGGAAGATAGACCTTGGGGAAGAAACTTGAACCACGAAAAGGTACCACTTTGGGCCAAGTATCTCAAGGCGCGACCAAGATCCGGAACGCGCGCAGGTTGATCCCGTCGACCACGAACATTTCGGAAGAAACCGTCTCAATTTCTTGAGAACACGACCACTTCCGGGTTACGCCAGCTTGCTCTGCGCCGGATAGTATCTTTCGATCATTCGTCCGGTCATCAGCCCGCCTTCGTACTCAGGGATGATCACCTCATCGGCGCCCGAGCTGCGAATGGCGTGCGCGTAGAGCTGCTGCCCCGCACGCGTAATGATCTTCAAATTGGCATTCATCGAACGTGCGGTTACCGTGATGTATAGATTGTCAGCGTCGTTGTCAATCACGATGCAAATGCCACGGGCGCGCTCGATCCCGGCAGTCCGTAGCACATCGTGGCGCTTGGCGTCTCCCTGGATGACGAGGACCCCGTCCTTCAGCAACTCCCGGTAGAGGCCTTCATTGGTTTCGATCAGGACGAGGGAAATCTCGAGCCGCTTCAACTGGTCGACCACCGTGCGGCCTACCTGCCCGAATCCGCAAACGATGAAGTGGTCGCGAACGTTCTCTATGCTGATGTCATTGATCATTGATTTCCAGGCCTCCATGCCCTGGCGGCGGAAGATCGTTACCAGGACTCGTTCGGCAATCCACATTTGAAAGGCAAACACGCACAGCTAGACGAAGAACGCGAAGAACTTGGTTGCGTCATGGATCTGCCGGTCCTCCATCGAATGCGGATGCGTGATCCAGAAGAAAGCGTCCTGCCAGCGCAGACCTTCGAGCCGCCGGTAGACCACCACGCAGAGGACGTTGAAGCCGGCAAACAGTGCCGCCGGCAGCCACAGTCGACGCAGGAAGACAGTCATCAAATGTGCGAACGACGTACGCAAGCGCAATGCCTCCTCGCTCCGGCCGCCCTGCACACAGCAACCCGCCCGCGGTCATTAAATCAACCGACCGGTCGGTATCTAATACACCATACACGTCACCAGCAATAACTCTTCTATTCTTATTTGAATCAATGTTTTCGATGGGATTCAATCAGCCAGACAAAGGAAGAAACCGAGCCCCGGCTCGGCTTTCATCCGGAAGGTCTTGGGACCGAAGGCTACTGGACCACCAGCGTAATGGGTGCGGTCTGGGAGAAAGTTCCCGAGGTGGCTGAGACCGTAACGGTGTAGGTTCCCGCCGGCGTGCCAGTCGTGGTGGTGGTCGAACTGTGGCCTCCGCAAGCAGGCTGCAGCAGTACCAGTGTCATAAGTGACAGGAACAGCAGTCCGCCGAGGACCCGGCCCTTGCGGCGCACGCGGCTACCCAGCCCCAGTCCCAGGAACGCCAAGCCGGGGATTGGTAGCCAGGTCGCGTAGAAGGGTCCCCCTTCAGGCCACGACCGAGCCGTGGTTGTGGTTCTTGGTGCGGTGCTGATCGTCAGTGCAACCTGCGATGGGCTCGAACCTTGCAGAGTGACCGGAGTTGTCGTGAATGTGCAAGTGGGGGCTGGGGTGCCGCCGGGCAGTCCCGCGGAGCAGGTCAAGGATATGCTCGCGGAGTAGGTTTGCAGCGGCGTGAGCGTGATCTGGTAGGAGGCCGGTTGACCCGCGACCACCGTCACGCTCGGCGGAGTACCACCCACCTTAAAGGTGTTCACAGTCACCGGGGTCGCCGTGGCGTTCTTCGAGAACGAACCACCCACAAAGACCATTCCGCTATTGCCGAGGGTCCCCGAACCGGTTGGCGTCAGATTCACCGTAACCGTTGCAGTAGCTCCCCCGTTCATGATCCCCAGATTGCACAGCACGGTATTGTTGGTCGGAGTCGTGGGGCAGCTTCCCCCCGACGCCGTCGCGGACACGAAGGTGGCAGGCGCTGTACCGCTGCCGCTGCCCAGATTGTCCTGAAACGCCACATTGGCGGTCGTGTCACCGTTATTGGTGATCGTGTAGACGAAGCTGACCTGGTTGCCGGCATTGACTGACGTGGACGCCGGTTTGGCAACCGTGAGGTCCAGATTCAACGTGGGGCCGAGTTTTGCCACGAAGGCATCCTGCGTACCCGATAGATTGGCCTGGAACGCACTCGCCTTTGGGAAATCGCCGGATGCGGTCTCACCGGTGACGTAGGTGTTCGTGCTGCTGTCGATAGCGATCCCCGTGCCTCTGTCGTCGCCCGAGCCGCCGAGGAACGTCAGAAACTGATTGGTACCCGTTGAGCCACCCCCAACCGTATCAAGGCGGGCGACGAAAGCATCGGTTCCCCCGGCCAGCGTGGCTTGGATCGGGTGAAGAAGCTTGCTCGACAAATCTGCCGAACTGGTTGTGCCGATGACCCTAGCGCCCTGGATACCATCCACGACGATGGCGTTTCCCAGGTCATCACCGTTACCGCCGAGGTAGGTGGAATAGGTCAACTGAACGTTGGTGGTGGTGGTGCCGGTCCCGGTGATCGGATTATTGATTTTGGCCACGAAGGCATCGTGGGCACCCCCGGCGAAAGCCGTCTGAAACTGGGCGATCGTCGCTTTGGGAAAATCGGAAGATGCGGTCGATCCTGTGACGTACGCGTTGCCAGAAGCATCCAGGCCGATCCCATTACCGATGTCGTCGCCGGTACCGCCCAGATAGGTCGAGTACAGCAACTGAGGGCCAGTCGTGGTCCCAGGATTGAGCTTCGCTATAAATGCATCGAAGGCCTGGGCACCGCTCGGAGAAGGACAGGCAGTCACAGTCGAAGCACTGTTCAGACATGCCTGAAATGCATTCTTGATCGGAAAGTCAGTGGTTGCGTTGGTGCCCGTGTAAAGGTAGTTCGTGCCGCCAGTGATGTAAATGTTCGAGCCGCTGGCATTGTTATCAACGGCAATTCCGCCCCCCACAACCGTGCCCGTGTTCGGAATTCCGCCGCCGAAATATGTAGAGAACGGCAAGCTATTGGCGCCGGAAGTACTGGGATCGACTTTGCTGACAAAAAAAGCAGTGGCTCCCTGCAGCGTCGGCTGGAACGTCCCGGCGCTGGGCGCGGTCGGGAAATTAGTGGAGTTCGTAATCCCGATGACGTAAACAAAGCCCTTATTGTCGAGCGTCATTCCCTTCGCGGTATCGTTTGGAGTACCCGCATTCGTAGTGCTGCCCGAGAGATAGGTGGAATACTTCAGGGTTGCACCCGTGGCATCCAGCTCACTGACGAAGGCGTGCGTGCCCGCCGCTGCCGGGGTCGTCTGAAAGGCGGTTGAGGACGTAGGGAAATCCGTCGAGGTGGTGGTGCCCGCTACATACGCATTGCCGGCGGCGTCCACGGCAATGCCAATACTTGCATCGGTGCCGGCCCCGCCAAGATAAGTTGCGTAGACCAGCGCAGCGCCCGAAGCATCGAGCTTGGCGACGAAGACGTTGGGGGGGGTGGGAGTGGCGGCCGTCGAAGGGATGGCCTTTGCATCCGGAAAATCGATCGAGCTAGTGGATCCAGTCACATAGATGTTGAAGCCCGAATCCACCGCGATGGACGGGAAAATCTCCGAGCCTGTGCCCCCAAGATAGGTGGAGTAGCTGAGGACCGGGTCGATGACAAGCATCTTGCGGCGGTCGTACGCCCCTACTTCGAAACCGACTCGATCCTGGGCAAGAAATATAAATCGTCCGTCGACCCGCTTCTTGAACCCGCCTTCGATCTGGTACACACGCGGTGCCTGCAGCCGGACGTTGCCGTCGGCGGTCTCGAGCAGGAGGTCGCCTGCCTCCAACTTCAGGCTCTTGCTTCCCTCGAAATTCAGCTGGATGTTCTTCGGGTCGGCGCCCGGGGAGACTTCGAAGTCGTACTCCAGTTGCCCCTGGCTGCCGTAGTAGACCAGATCCACCCCCGGATAAATCTGGCCGTAGCGGACGCGCGCGAACTGCGGCACGTTGGGATGCCACTTTGCCGGCTCATTCCCGATGAAGTAGCTGCTCTTGCCGGGAAGCGGGTCGGCGCCCTGCGATACCGGATTCGCCGCTGCGCCTACCAACCTCATTCGGACGACAGAAGTCTCCGCGTCTGAGAGCTTGTTGCCCGATGCGGAATGCCCTAAAGAGAGCACCGCTTCGTCGCCGGTCAAAAACAGGCCATATCCGCCGCCTCGAGCCAGGAACTGTACGCGCGGATCGGTCTGTCCCTGGTTGGGTTCGAACATCAAGGGGAGGTGGCCGTAGGCGGTGAGAACCGGGTGACTGGAGTTCGTCCCGGCAAACAGCAGGCCAAGGGCGGAAAGCTGGGCCACTGGGTTGGCGCTGGTCTGCCGCACGCCGGAGCCAAGGCAAAGAATCGCCACTCCGGCGGTCGCCAGCAGCAATGCTGACGGGAGAATGCGGCTCCATAACAGACCTGTACCCAACCCACGGCGATTCAATCTCACGAGTTCCTCCGAAATTTCAAATCAGGTGGAGAGGAATGAAGAACGGCACACAAAACGCCACGCGGCCCCGGCAACGGAGCGGCAGGCATACTTGTCTCCAAATCCGAGTGAAAAAATAAGTAACTACTTAAACATCTGGCGGATAACAGTGTCAAGCGACCGAGCGCTTCCCTGCCCGCTCAAGCCTCGTGAGATGCAGAAAGAGCCCAGGCGAGATGCCGTCAGCGCCCCAAAAGTAAGCTGGCGGCGGCAATTTCTGGGCAGCCGAGACCCACCGGATTGCAGCAGGTCGCGATTCTTCCGCTTGGCAACCAGTTCCGGGGACGCGGTTGTGTGCTGCGCCCCAGATCTGCAGGCGACTCCGATCGGTTTGCGACGGGATTGCGTCGAAGTTCGCGCTCGGTCAGTTTTCGCCGGCTAATCGTCCTTCAGGACCGCTCTGGTCTCAAATACCGGGTAACCGAATAAATTCCCAGTGGGCAGTTTGCGCTTGCAAACTGCTGATAACTAAGTGATTCTTTCTTGCACGGGCAGACGAATCTCTGGGTTGCTGGAGAGCGTCCGCCCCCACTGGCTTTCCCACCTCGGGTTGTAGACGAATGGAACCTTCCCGGGATCGCGATGCTCCATGGAGAGAAAACGGGACATGCTCGAAGATTCCTCGGATCGGCGCGTCATGAGACGCTTCGACATGCGGCTGCCGGCCGCCATACGGCTGACCGGCAACCTCGCGGATGAGTTCCACATCGAGACCCAGAACGTGAGCGCTCGCGGATTGTTCTTCTATCTCGACCGCTCGGTCGCGCAGGGATCGCGTATCGATGTGACCCTGACCTTTCCGCCCCACATCACCCTCACCGACGCGGTACGCGTGCGCTTTGCCGCACGGGTCATCCGCGTGGAATCGCCCTTGCCTTCCGCGCGAATCGGAGTGGCTGCAGCCATCGAGGAATACGAATTCCTGCGCGCAACTTCAGGCTCGGAGTTTGCCACGGCGCTCAAGCAGCAGTGGCCGAGCGCGGGCTAGCGCCATTTTCCGGCGAAATCCTGGCGCACGCAAAAGGGCTTTTCGAGTCGGCGGCTTTCCCTCGCGGCGGAACACAACCTGGGTGCGGACCCAATGATCTTGTGATCTTGCGACAGGTCCTATCTCTTTCTTTTGTTCAGCTCGTCGACTGCTAGCTTCAGGCGGGAATAGCGGCGCACCAGCGTGATCAGGTAAGCAATATGGATCGCCCAGGTGGCTGCGTAGGCAGCATAGAGAAAGGTCATCGTACGGTGCTCCTTGGTTCGAGCAGGGCCTCGAGAGCCTGCGTCTCCTCCACTTCGCGCTGCAACTGCTCCAGCCGATAGCGCGACCAGCACACCAGGAACGCAAAGCACAAAAATGCGAGCCAGTTGATCAACAGCACGTGCAACATGCGCGGATCAATCGAACCACCGCCGCCGATCACCGGTTGCGGGTGCTGGGTGCGGAAGAACCAGATCGAAAAATACACCAGCGGCACATCGAGTGCCCCGAAGACCGCGAGCGCCGCAGCCAGCACCGGAGTCTGCCCGCTGGTCGAAAAGCGCCGCAGCATCAGATAGCTGACGTAAATCAGCCACAGCACGAGCGTCGAAGTCAGCCGGACATCCCACGTCCACCAGATGCCCCACACCGGCCGCGCCCAGAGGGGACCCGTCACCAGCACGACCGTGCAGAAAACTACGCCCACCTCCGCCGTCGTCAAGGCCAGGATGTCCGTCTCCTGCTCGGAGAAATACTTCTTGATCAGGAAGTAGAGTCCCACAATCGCGACGCCTGTGGTCACGACCGAGGACGGATACATATTCTGCGGTAAGGGCCGAACCACGTATGCGCCGATCGAGGTCAGCGCTCCCAGCGCGATCACGATCCAGTTCGCAATCTTGTCCGCTTGCGGCCGCGGGCGCACCAGGTACTGCACCGACGCGAGGAAGTTGATGGCGAACAGCAGAAACGCCGTCCACGCGGAGGGCACGTGATAGTAGAAGATCCGCTGCACATCGCCCATCGTCTGCTCCCGGGGAGCGACGACGAGCGCCTCATACAGGGCAAAGCTCAAGAGCGCAGCGGTCAGCAGTCCGAGAATTGGGAAGGCTTTTTTCATTCCGCGTGCAGCACCGTTTCGAACAACGCCAGACAGCCTGTAGTAAACACCACATCGTAGGTGGCAAGCAATACCATCCAGAATTTGGCGGACGTGGAAGGATCGCCGACCAGTATCGTCGTGGTGGCTTCCACCATGGATAGTAACGCCGGAATCGTGATCGGGAAAAGTAGAAGCGGCAACATGATCTCGCGGCTGCGGGTACGAAGGGACATGGCCGCAAAGAACGTTCCGTTCACCACGATCGCCCACGTCCCCAGGACGGCCACCGGCAGCAGCTGCCAGGCCGGCCCGAGCGCGCGCAGCTTGTAAAACATGATGAACAGGGGTGTCATCAAAGCTTCGAGAAGGGCGACAAAAATAAAGTTTCCCACGGCTTTCGCCAGGAAGAGCGCATTGGCTGGCGCTGGAGAGATTCGGTAGGCATCGAGCACCTGATTCCGTATTTCGCGCGCCCAGGTCTGGTTCAGAGCGACCACCGCGGCAAACAAAAACGCGATCCACACCAGGCCGCCTGCGATGTGGCGCGATTCCTCAGCAACCGGATCGAAGGAGAAACTGAACACCACCACTACCAACAATGCGAAAAACAGCATGGAGTTGATGGCATCCTTGGAGCGCCACTCCAGGCGGATGTCTTTCGTGAGCGTGGCCATGGTGATCCCGCTGGGCGCGCTCATGCCGTCTCCATGTATTTCCGGTCCGGCGTCCGGTTGATGATCTCGCCGGCCTGCATCCAGACGAACTGGTCGGCGGCGCCATCGAGCAACGACGCCTGGTGCGTCACCACAAACACCGTCTTGCCCTGGTCACGCATGTGCGCCAGCAGCTTGACCATCTCGCGCGCCGAACGAATGTCGACATTCGAAAAAGGTTCATCCAGCAGAAGAATCTTCGGATCGTGCAGCAGGGCGCGAGCCAGCGACATCCTCTGTCGCATCCCCTGCGAATACTGCCCCACTGGACGCGCGAGCTCCGGATCGAGGCCCACCGCCGTAATGCTCTGCGCGCAGCGCGCGTCGTTCTGAATGCCATAGAGCCGCGCAAAGTAGCGCACATTCTCCATGCCGCTCATCTCGTCGTAGAGCAGGGAGGGATGAGCCATGTATCCAAATTCGCGGCAAGCCTCGCGCGGATCACCCTTCCCCAGAATCGCCACGGTACCGCGGGTGGGACGAACCAAGCCCGCGAGGACGCGAAGCAGTGTGGTCTTGCCAGCTCCATTCTCCCCGAGAACGCCGTAGAGTCGTCCTGCTTCAAAAGACGCAGTCACGCCGCGCAGAGCGGCGAAGCGTCCAAACTGCTTAATCAGATTTGTGACAGTAATGATGGGGTCGGCTTGCGCGCGCGCCGTGTTGGGGTCGTTCACAATCGAATGGGTTTCGTCCGAGAAGCCAACCGCGAGTTACAGGGTGACGCCGACCTTCGATGAACCTTGCCGCTCGGTCATGCTCTTGGGCGGTTCGCCCTTGGGCGCTCCGGTCGCGGGATCTCCCGGCTTCGCGGGCGCGTACTTCGAAGCACACTTCGCCTGCAGCCCCTTGGCGTGGAACACGCCATCTTTCCCGAAACTGCCTTCGGCAAGAGCCTGCGAGTTGTCTTTGAACGTGTCCGGCGGAGGCTCGGTCCCAGCGTAGCTCACCGCCAAGCTCAGGTCCTGCTCGACCAGGATGAAGTCCACGTGCGGGCCATTCCGCTTGATCGATCCCGGCTGTACGTTGCCAGCGACCCGAAGGCGCTTCGTGTAGGCGCTGTCGCCCAGTCCACGCAGTTCCTTGATCGTGACGTAATAGCTCTTGCTCTCCTGTACCCCGGTATAAGCGAGGTAGCCGAGCATCATCAGGATGACGACGGTCGCTCCACCGAACTTCAGGTACTTGCTGGCTTCGCTCGACATGTCTTTTTACCCCAAGCCTATGCCAAAACTGTACGCGCTCGCGGGGCCGAGGTCAAGACGCAAGAGGGCCACCCGCCCACGTCCCAATGACTCTCAAATGATTGAACTGAAAAGACTAAAGCCCGAACCGGTCGGCGCCTGGAGGCCGCCGAATTGGTAGAATGCCAGAGACCCTACTCCAAGGCGGCCACTCCCTATGATCCATCCCTGGCACGACGTGACGCCCGGCGACCAACTCCCGGGCGAGTTCAGCACGGTCATCGAAATTCCCTTCGGCTCCAGCGTGAAGTACGAACTGGACAAGACCAGCGGCCTGATCAAACTGGATCGCGTCCTCTATTCCGCCGTATACTACCCGGCAAATTACGGTTTCATCCCGCAGACGCTGGCCGAAGATGATGACCCGCTCGACGTACTCGTGCTATGCCAGGAAGCCGTAGTGCCCCTGACCATCATCCATGCGCGAGCGATCGGGTTGATGACCATGATCGATGCCGGGAAGCAGGACCACAAGATCATTGCGGTGGCCACGGAAGACCCCGAGTTCAACACGTACCACGAAGCCAACGAAATGGCGTCGCACCGCCTGCTGATGCTGCGCCGCTTCTTCCAGGACTACAAGCAGCTGGAAGGCAAGGCGGTCGAGGTGGATGAGATTCTGCCGTCCGCCAAGGCCTTCCCTATCATCACCGACGCGCTGCACCGCTACAGCGAGCAACGCCGCAAAGGCTTCAAGGAACTCCAAGGCGGCCAATAGCAACCGGCATCTTGCAGGCTATCCCGCCTGCCTCAGGCCCGCACAACCGAGGCCGAGACCTACGCAGAACTGCCAGCAAGATTCCGGTGCTGGAGCTGCCTATTCCGCGCCCTTCCCTACCACACCCGGCAAGCGTTCTCCGCCACCATGGGCTGCCCCGTCTTGCAGCCCCACGCCTTCTGGAACTCGGGCATGTTCTGCACTACGCCGTTGATGCGATATTTGCCCGGGGAATGCGGGTCCACGCTGACCAGCATGCGCGAAAACTCCGGCCGCCGCTTCTCGCACCATACCCGCCCGAAGCCCAGGAAGAAGCGCTGTTCCGGCGTGTAGCCGTCGATTTTCTCTGAGGCCTTCCCGGTCTTGTCCTGCGCGATAAGGCTCTCGAGGGCCATGTAGGCGATCCGCGCCCCGCCGTTGTCGGCGGTATTTTCGCCCAGGGTGAGCTTGCCGTTCAGCTTCAGGTCGTCGACCGCGATGAAGTTGCCATATTCGCTGGCAATGCAGCCGGCGCGTTTTTCGAATTCCTTGCCGTCCTCCGGTTTCCACCAGTCCTTCAGGTTGCCTTGCGGATCGAACTTCCGACCCTGGTCGTCGAAACCGTGCGTAAGTTCGTGGCCGATGACGACGCCGATGCCGCCCATGTTCACTGGGTCATCCATTTTCCTGTCGAAAAAGGGAGGTTGCAAGATTCCGGCCGGGAAGACGATCTCGTTGCGCGAGCCACTGTAGTAGGCGTTGACGGTCGGCGGAGTCATCCCCCATTCCTTGCGGTCAAGCGGCTTGCCGATCTTGGCAACCTGCCGCTTCGATTCAAACTCATTGGCGCGCAGAAAATTGCTCATGAGATCGCCCCGCACGATGGTCAACGAACTGTAATCTCGCCACAGGTCCGGGTAGCCGATCTTGTTGCGGATCGCCTGCAGCTTGACCTTGGCCTGCTTCTTGGTGTCTTCCGTCATCCAGGGCAGATTGCGGATGTCCTGGTCGAGCGAGGTCTCCAGCGCATCCACCATCTTGAGCATGCGCTGCTTGCCATCGGCGCCGAATGTGATCTCCACGTACCTCTGGCCCAGCGCTTCGCCGAGCGCCCCGTCGGTGGCGTCTACGCAGCGCTTCCAACGCGCCTGGATCTCCGACTGCCCAGTCAACTGCTGCTGCATCTTGAAGTTGGCGTCGACGTAAGGCTTGGAGAGCCAGGGCGCGGCCGAGTCGAGCAGGTGCCAGCCGACATAAGCCTTGAGCGCGTCCAGCGACTCGCTCTCGATCACTCCGTTGACCTGCTTGAAGAATTCCGGGTTAGAGACGTTCAGGTCCGAGAACGTCGGCGCCTCCACCGCCGAGAAATAGCGCATCAAATAGAAGTTCGGAGCCAGGGAAACCGCCTCATCACGCTTCATCTTGTGATCCCGGTTCTTGGGATCGCGGCGCAGCGTGCGGTCCATCTCGGCCTTGGCGAGCGCGGTTTCGATGCGCAGCACGGTGTGCGCGGACTCGGCCGCCTTTTCCGGAGACTGTCCGGTCAAAATGAACATCTGGGTGACGTACTCCGCCAGGTGTTTGCGCATTTCCACCTGCTTGGGATCATCCTTAATGTAGTAGTCGCGGTCAGGCAGCGTGAGCCCGCCCTGGTCGATGTACGCGATCACCCGGTCCGCATTATGCAGGTCGGAGGAAGAATAGAAATTGAACAGCGCGTTCCCGCCGATCATGTGGGTGCGCGCGATGGCGTCGATGAGCGCGGTCTTGTCCTTCGCGGCAGCGATGCGATCGAGCTCCGCCGTGAGTGGATCCAGGCCCTTGTCGTCTGCTGTTTTCTCGTCCATGCAGGCACTGTAGTAGTCGCCGATCTTCTGTTCGACGGCGCTGCGGCCCGCTCGTTCGACGGCAGCCTTCTCGAGGATGTCGCGCAAAGTGACCAGATTGCGTTCGTAGAGTTCCGTGAAGCTGACCCATGAGCTCTGGTCCGCCGGAATCTCCGTGTTCTTCATCCAGCTACCGCAGGCGTACTGGTAGAAATCCAGGCAGGGATCGATGGTCTTATCGATTGCGTCAACGCTGAAGCCCGGCTCCGTCTTGGCGGTAGAAGCAGCCTGGCCGAACGCCAGTCCGGCCGACAGCGTGAGGAAAGCGAACCAAAATTTTAGTATGCGCATGATTGTCCTCGCGGAGGTAGACAAGGGATTGTAGGTCCAGCACGGTTGGACGGACAAGTTATGAGAACATGAACAACCCCGCAACTTTCTCCCCACCCGGGTGGTCTCTGCGACCACCGCGGATTTCCCCCTGCGACCTCCGCGCTCAAGCATTTTCCCGTGTCCATAAGCACGGCAGCGGACCCGTCACGGTCGTTTGCGCGGCGTATAATCGAGAAATTCAAAAACCCAGTGAGGTTGGGCAGTCCATGACTCCGACAAACGGCACGCCTGCAAACGGTTCCAGTTCCAACGGCAGCAAAGATACAGTTACAAAGCCGCGTGCTGAATGGCTAGCCCGCCGCAAAGCTGAGAACCAGGATGGCAACTTCTCCCAGATGCACTACGCCCGCAAAGGCGACATCACCGAGGAGATGGCCTACATCGCGCACCGCGAAAAGATCGCGCCCGAACTGGTGCGCGACGAGCTCGCCCGCGGCCGCATGATCATACCCGCCAACATCCAACACCCTGAGCTGGAGCCGATGTGCATCGGCGTGGCCTCGCTCTGCAAAATCAACGCCAACATCGGTAACTCCGCAGTCACCTCGAACATCGACGAAGAACTCAAGAAGCTCCACACCTCGGTCCACTACGGCGCCGACACGGTGATGGATCTTTCCACCGGCGGCGGCATCCACGAGATCCGCGAGGCGATCCTGCGCCATTCCCCGGTACCCATCGGCACCGTGCCCATTTACGAAGCCATAGCGCGCGTCCAACGGGTGGAAGACCTCTCGCCCAGCGTGATGCTGGAAGTCATTGAAGAGCAAGCCGCCCAGGGCGTGGACTACATGACGATCCACGCCGGCGTCCTGATCCAGTACCTGCCGCTGATCGCAGACCGCATCACTGGCATCGTCAGCCGCGGTGGCGCGATCCTGGCCCAGTGGATGGCGTACCACCATAAGCAGAATTTCCTGCACGACTGCTTCGAGGACATCTGCAAGATCTTCAAGAAATATGACGTGAGCTTCTCGCTGGGTGACGGCCTTCGCCCCGGCTGCCTCGCCGACGCCAGCGACGAAGCCCAGTTCGCCGAACTCAAAACCCTGGGCGAGCTCACCAAGATTGCCTGGAACCACGACGTGCAAGTAATGATCGAAGGCCCAGGTCATGTGCCGCTCGACAAGATCAAGGAGCAGGTCGACAAGGAAAATGAACTCTGTTACGAGGCTCCGTTCTACACGCTGGGCCCGCTCGTAACCGACATCGCCCCCGGCTACGACCACATCACCTCGGCCATCGGCGCCGCGATGATTGGCTGGCACGGCGCATCCATGCTTTGCTACGTAACCCCCAAAGAGCACCTCGGGCTGCCCAACGACAAAGACGTGAAAGACGGCATCATCGCCTACAAGATCGCTGCCCACGCCGCCGACGTAGCCCGCCATCGTCCCGGCGCGCGCGACCGCGACGACGCGCTCAGCTATGCCCGCTACAAGTTCGATTGGGACAAACAGTTCGCGCTTTCGCTCGACCCCGAGACTGCGCGTGCCATGCACGACGAGAC
>Ga0137415_10000146_pt1 | contig 57980 bp, 63 predicted proteins | sample CZODoug3_1_1_16f_FD_183082 | JGI IMG/M metagenome (GOLD analysis project Ga0137415, IMG submission 183082) | Vadose zone soil fungal communities from Angelo Coast Range Reserve, California, USA - CZODoug3_1_1_16fungal (Hybrid Assembly) | ecosystem: Environmental > Terrestrial > Soil > Vadose...
TCGCCCGACGGCGAATGCGTCTACGCTTCCACCTGGTGTCCGAATCCGCGCCTGATGCGTATCTGGCCGAACGAGGGCGAGTGGCCGCGAGTCGAGGACCTCGGGCCGGCCACACAGCTTCGGGACACCAGTTTCCCAATTGATATGTACCGGGACCACTGCGGCGGGCTGACGTTCGGGGGCGATGGCAAGCTCTACTACGTGGCCTCGCACTGGCGTGATTCGAAATATAATCCGACCGCCGAATCGCGGAAACAAAATGAGGGCGTGGTATGGCGCCTCGATCCCCAGACGGTCAAGCGAGAGGAAGTCGCTCGACTCGAACATCCCACGGGCCTGGCGCACTATGTTTCTCGAGGCGCTGTGGACCACAACGGCGATCTCTTCTTCGGTCACGTTGGAAATCAACCCTCCGGTATCTTCAAAGTCTCGATGCCGGCCGACCGGAAGCGGAAAAACGCGCACGTTCCCATTCGGATGTGGGGCTGAGGGCGACACCATGCAGACCAAACGCAGATTCGATCCCAATTCGCCGGAGATCAAGGCGTATCGCAACGAACTCGCGCACCAATTTGTCCGCGAGGGCACCATGGTCGCATTTCCCACGTGCCTGCCCGGCATGACTACGCCGATTCCTCACGACGAGAGCCGCATCACCGCGCTCGACATCAACTCCGAAGGACATGTCTACGGTGGAACAAGCGGACGCCAGGCGCACCTCTTTGGAGCGGCGTTTCACGGGCTCACCGGGATTGTGTTGGATGCCGGAACGGTCCCCGGTGCCACGAGCACGGAAGCCATTTGTTGCGGCGCGTCCGGCGTGATCGCCTTCGTGAATGGACCGCACGGCGGCCGCGCCGTGGCCATGCCGCACCTGGACCTCGCGGAGGACTGGATCCAGGAGTGGGGTCTCGAGGAACCGGTTGTCAAAGACCTCGGCGAGTGTGTTGCGGGCGAGCCTGTGGTTCACGCAATCTCTGCCCCGTCGGGAAAGACCGTCGCCGGCGTAACCACGCGTCACTTGTTCACGGTGGATGTCGAGTCGGGACTGATTACTGTTGTGGGCGAGGCGCCGGGCCGCGGCCATCTGGCCATGGGCCGTGCTGGAGTGTTCGGACTGGATGAGGGCACGCGCCTCTGGCGCTTCGATGTTGCTTCTGGCCACATCCGCCGTGCAGCCGTCCATCTACCCGACGGTGAGTGGACCGGCCCGCTTCGGTGGGTTCGCGATCGCCATAGTGGCCTGCTGTTCACCGCCGACGCAGCTGGGCGGTTGTTCTCTTTCGACGAAAACAAAGGCTTCCGTGCGCTCGGAAGAGCGCATCTCGCGCCAGTCGGACCCATGGCGGTGGTGCCTGACGGAAGGCTCTTCGGCTTCTGCGGAGAGGAGATGGCGAACCTGTTCTGCTGCGACACGGTCTCAGGCAGTGTCACCAATCTCGGGGTCGCCGCTTCCATTCTTGAGCAGCGCCGCTATGGCTACCAGTTCGGCGACGCCGTTACCGGCCCCGATGGAGAAATCGTGTTCGGCGAGGACGATAACGGCGGGCATCTGTGGCTCTACTTTCCGAAAATCAAGGGCGTCAGCAGCACACCTTTGACACCATAGGGACCGGAGGGGGTATCCCTCAACAGCAGATTCGTTTTGCCCATCGGCAAGACAGATGTCTGGCACGCCTTCGCGGGTTGGGCGCAATCCCTGGGTCATTAACCTGAACTGTTTGAGTCGTACAGCACCATGTGGAAGGTGGCTGAGATGAATCCGGCCGAAAGTTAAAAACAGCCATCGGTTCCTTTGTGTTCCCACGCTCAAGAGTCAGTGCTGTAAGGGACTGAAAAGATGGAGAGGCCTATCGAGAGTCCGGGCCAGTCCGGATGAGGGTCAAGGTCGGTGTATCCCGCTCCCAAGTACAAGATTGAGGTTTGCGGCCTCGGCGAACGCGCGGAAGTCCCGGTCGCGCGTGATGAGAGGAACACCTTGGTCGATACAACTCTGGGCAATCAGCGCATCGCCGAGACGGGCCTTGCGGCGCTTTGCGAGTACCTTAGCCCGCAACGCTCCCGCCCGTTGCCAATAACCAGATGCGACCTCGATCAGAGGTACTTCAGAAATTGTTTCGGCAACATCGGAAGGAAGCTTCGGGTCACTTAAGAGTTCCGTGAGCACAACGGGCACCATTACCACCTGGCGATCTCCCAAGGCGCGATCGAGCAGCTGTACATCCTCACCACCGCTCCCTTCCAGAAAGGCAACCCAACTGCTTGTGTCGGCCGCGATCACCGGTCGGCCTTCAGCTCTGTCACCGAGCGCGAGAAGCGAACCTTGCCCCGGAGTTTGCGTAGACGAGCGTAAGTCCGCGAGGCGGCAACCAGCTGTAGCCCAGCACGGACGGTCTGGGTGACACCGGTACCGCTGGCTCGCTGCGCCTTTTCAAGAAGTTCTAGCGGTACTTCAACTGTGATCTTCCGCGCAGTATCCATGATGCCTCCCATCATACCATATTCGATACCAGCATCGAATATGGTATCTCTTTGTTCCCGAAAGGCCGATAAAGGGGCAAGCTCCGCCTCACTGTTTCCTCCTGTCCGAGTGCTCACACCATTTGCATGAATTGAACACAGCGATGCGGCTGCTCCAATTTAAAACGCTAGGCGCATCTGTTTAGATATGTTGCGTCACAAGCCGCTATTCATCCTCGTGCCCGCAGCGGCGCCGCGCGTCATCCGCGGCAAGACGGGTCCATCGAAGAAGCCTTTTATCGTAATTTTGCCTCCGCCGCCTGTTCAAGGATTGGGCGCGGTGGCAGGCTTCAAACTCTACATCGAAGATCGGGCTGGCATGGACTTGCAATCGCCCTACGAGGCGACGACTTCCACACTCATCCTGGGAAGTCAACCACACTCGTTCCAGGGAAGGCATCGCTCGCCTGGCAGGCGTCACCGGCCAAGTGCCCTCAACACAAGACTTACTAGAGTCGTCTGACTACCGCCATGAGCTGCCCAATCACTTCGGCGTCAATCCCATCCCTCAGCTGCCGCGGGACAAAGGGCCGGTCCGGGTATGGGTGCACCGAAAGGAGTCCGTCCTTCAGGGTGCAAGCGCCGCAGAGAAAACCGCCGTCTCTCTTTAGAACCATGTATAGCGGCTGCGCGCACAACGTTCTGGCCGCAGTCTGGATCGGCTTCTTGATTCGACGGTTGACGACGACAAATGCCGCGCGGACAAGGTAGGGGTGGATGGGGCTGCGATCTCCTCCCACCCAGAATACGTCGGAGAGGGACAGATCCTTCAAACCTGCCAAGAACGCGAGAGCATCTTTCGCGAAAAGAGGAATGTCGGACCATTCCGCGACAATCGTTGCAAGAAATCCCGCCCTCTCGGCGCCACGTTCCGCCACGGAATCGTCAACAAGACGATCCGCACCGGAGATTACACGGGGAATCAGTTCGTCGGGCATGGAGTCTCCTGCCCTCAGGTCGACGGTGATACCTGAGGCGGTGAGAAAGTCCCCGAACCTAATGTTGTAGAGAATGCAGATGGAAATGATCTTCTGAACGTGTCGAGGAGGATGGGCGAGCGTTTCGTATTCGGAAAGCGTGCCCACGGCGGTGAAGTACATTTCGTCCGCCAAGACCTCTGCAATCCGCCGGCTTAGCGCCGAGGCTTCCCGAAACGAGAATCCCGCGCGTATCCGAGACAACCGAATGAACTCCCCCAGCGCGGCCCCGCCTGATGTTCGCCATACCTCTCGTTGGGAAGGCGCGTTCACAAATGCCGGGGCTTGGCAAAAGACACTCGAACGGGCCAACGGCCTCATCTCGGCGTCCACTACGCCGTAAATTCGGAATGCTGGATCGGAGTTGAGCTCAATTCGCGCAAAGGGGAACTTCACGGAACAGAGTACCATCCGGCCTTTCGCGTCTCGTTGCAGGCGGCCGCAGCGCAGTGTCGAATCATGCTCCACGAGGAAAAGCTCGCGGCTGAGACCTTCCGTCTCGGGCAGCCGCTCGGCGCCGCTCCTCGGGTGAACGCGCACGATGCTTCCTGGCAGTAGATCGGGAAAGGCCAGGAGGTCGTCGTCGCCAAGCTTGGCATAGAGAAACGATTGCCGGCGGAGGGCGAGCAGCGTCCTTGCACGTACCGGCGGTCCGAGCCTCAGGAAGTATCCCAAAGGAGCGATTCCAGGGATGCGTTCCGGAGGTAGCCTCTCCGCAAACCAGGGAATTCGCGCATTTTCATCGTACACCGATGAATCGAGCACAACCGTGCGTTTCCGTGCCAGAAGCGGCTGTAGCCGTGGGATATCGTCTAGATGAAACCCAAAAATTGCCAACCAGTCGCACAGCCGGTAATTCGATATCCGGCTGAGAGCAGCCAACTGATGGATGTTTGGACGCCAGGACGGAAGCGTCAAAGCGGAATACAAGTGGTGCGGAATGAAATAGGGCGAGGAGCGCCCAAACATCCCGGCAGATTGTCGAGACACCTGATAGGCGGTCAAGCCTCTGGTTGAAAAGATCTGCCGGACGCGATCTGCCCTGGACACTTGGATTATGGCGGCGCTCGTGTATACCGGAGCCGCCATTCATGTTTGGGAGAAATCCTCCCGTTGGCCGCGATTGCGACCACTTGCAAGATTCTTGAGCAGTCTGAGCGAAAACGATGTATAGATGAGCGACCAGTAACGTGGCTGGACATGGACTAGTTACCAGCGTTAGGATTTCCGCCGATGGACCCACGCAAGCCCAACCCGAGTGCCGGACAGAAGCTGAAAGAATTGCGCGTCCGCCTGGGCCTGTCTACGCGCGACGTCGAGACAAAAAGCCAGCAAATCGCGGAGGAGAGGCAAAGCCGCGAATATTGCATATCCCACGCTTGGGTGACGGACATTGAGAACGGCAAATTTACTCCGAGCGTCTACAAGTTCCACACATTTAGCGCCATCTACAATCGCCGAATCACGGAGCTGATCTCCTATTTCGGATTACCGCTGGGCGACGTCAGTCGCTATCGCGCATCCATTGGAGTTCCGAATACGCACATCCTTCAGAGCGGAGTTGACCCCGAAACCGACAAAGTGTCACTGCCGGTGCAGTTCAAACCAGAGTTTCGGCTGGAGAGAACCAACCTGCTTGCACAAGTCGTCGAAAAGTGGGAGGAGATCCCCGTGGGTTTCCTGCAGCATCTCGACCTGCGCAAGTCCGTGTACGGCTACATCGGCCTCGAAGACTACACGCTCTTCCCGCTCATCCGCCCTGGTTCACTGGTACAGATTGACGCCCGCCAAAGAAAGATCAGTGGTGAGAAATGGAAGACAGAATTCGACCGCCCCATCTCCTTCGTGGAGCTCCGGAACGGTTATGTCTGCAGTTGGTGTCAGGTGGATCGGGGCCAGCTAATCGTAATTCCCCACCCTCACTCCCACCAGGATGTGCGGCGATTTGACTATCCCTCTCAGGCTGAAATCGTAGGCAGGGTGACCGGAGTGACGATGCGGATTGTCGGTGAGGGAGTACCCGGAACCGTAGGGCCTTCCCGTTAAGTCGGGCTATCAACATCATTAGCCAAATTGAGCGGCGCCCAGAGAGGCTGCTTGTTCCTGTTTAGCGTCTTTGCTCCACCGCCTGTGGGGTGAAGGGAGCAAGGAGGCTGCCGTTAGAGCAGACCGCGACCTGGGACAAAACCGTTGTTGATCGCACCGCTGAGCTCGCTACTTGGGTTGATTGTTGCTACCAGATCAGGAAGCGCGGCGTGATGACCTACGCATAAGCCGACAACCATTACGCGTTATGCCGACGTCGGCATAACGCGCAATGGTCTTTCGCGCAAAGATAGTTTCAGCGGGGAGCACTACGAATTACTTGCAGGTTTCATCGTTTTCTAGCAGCCTTCGAAACTCGCGCTCGGCTTCAGTTGGCCTATGATGCCCGCCCGCGTCATGGCATATCATGGCATAATCCCATCCCGATGCCTCCAAGCCGTCATGCTTGGCAGGCCGCCATGAGCCTGGCCCTGGTCTACAATTCCGCTGGTACAGAAAAGCAGACGCAGTGGTTTGATTGCACTGTGGACTTCGAGGGCTACACGGTTACGAGTATGAGGCGGCGCGAGTAAAAACTGCGCAATGCCTGCGGTCGCCACTTCACGAAATAGCCAGTCATTCTCTCCCCCATCCCGCAGGGCCACCCGTATGCCGCAGCGCATCCTCCAATTCGTCCCTTTGCTTCTTTAGGTCCGCGAGTTCCTTCTTTTTGTGCTCGATAGCCTTGCGGTGCTCGTTGATCCGCCTTCGCGTGATGCTCTCCTTCATCGCGGTTGCCGGATTGGGATCGTACTGGACTAAACCTGAGTTAAGTTCGCGCTGTAAGATATCCAGTTCGGTTTGCGCGGTCGTAATCTTGTAATCGATTGCCTCGAACTGTTTCCTCCAAAACGCTTCATCCTTTTCGCTGAGTTCACTTTTCGGATTCAATGATCCACTGTCGGCAGTACGGGCCTCAGGTTTGCTCTCAGTAGGTGCGATCCGTCGCAAATCCTCCAGCCGATCTTCGAGTTCGACAACCCTTTGCTCGGCTTCCTGTGCTTCGGCCTCTTTCTCTGTCAAACGCATGCCGATCCCAACAAGGTCTGATGGCTTGTCTCTTCTGGACCGTGCCTCGGGATTCGAAGCTTCTTGCTGCGCTTTTAGTCTCTGATCCCGATGGAGCAGATCTGCTTGCTTGCGAGCATGTTCCAAATCCTCCTTCGCTTGTGCCAGCGCATCCTCAACGGACTTCACTTCCGCGCTCGGGTTGAGCGGGGCACTTGCCAGTAGCTCCGATTGATAATTTTTGCGAATGTCTCCGGGCGGAATCGCATTATGCCTCGCCTGTTCTTCGAGTGCGTCAATCTGACGTAGCAACTCAACACGCCGCTTACGAAATACATCGATTTGCCCTTCCGCGTTCACGCCTTCGGGTTCCTGATCGAGAGCGACGGCATCTGTGACACCCTTCCCCGACTTACGAGCTTGTACGAGCACCCGCATATCGATGTCGATCTTGGCAATTTCATCTTGGAGGGTTTGAATCTGACGTGCGTACCATTCGGCGTCTCTAAATCTAGAATAGTGGGTCTCTTGACAGAAAGCACAGCACGACAGAAACACTAAAAGTGGCAGAGTTCCGGTCCAGCGGATACATCTCTGTGCGCGCATTATGACCCTCATTTTAATAAGTGCTTCCGTCCACCTCATTATGACTAGCGGCACGGCGATGCGAACATAGTACTTTCCTATTGGTACGATAACGTACCACCAAAAGAGGGGGCGCGTTCACTTAGCGCGCAGCATGAGAAACCGCATGAGCGTCAAAGAAATGACCGCGTTGAGAAAACCTGTCAGCATAGTGCAAATGAAACACCCAAAACAAAACAAGCGCGCTCCGCCGACACATGCACCGACCCGTCCATCGGCGTTTGCAGTACCTTCTTATCATCGCATTCTGGTTAAGCATGGCCTGATTGAAAAGACCCTCTCCATCCCCGATGCCTATAAAGTGTTTTTGAAAGTGGGCGCTGACCCGGAAGTCCAGAAACTCCGTCGCAAGGTAGAACACGGCGACCAAATGAAACACGTTCCCGCTTTGTATTTGGCCACGGCGATGGCTTTACAGGGCATGACTAAGCACGAGCTCGAAGCCCTGAAATTGAGGATTGAAGAGAAGCCAGTATGAGCGCCCCAAGAATTATTGCTCACGGGCTGTAGTGGGTCGCAGGCAGGACTATGGAAGCAATTCGTTCCTTAAAAGCCTCGACAGAGAAATACCTTCGAAATTCAATCCGTGCATATTTCGAGGGTGAGCCAGGTTACGACTTTCGTCAAATTCCCCGCATAGTACACTCTTCTCCGGTCCAGGCGCGGTCAATCCTAGAGACAGGCTTCAGCCAATATGCGCCAATCGAGAAATACCGGGATTTGATAGGCAGGCTCTGAACTTCGGCCTCGAATTGATCGGTCGCCCTCGCCTGACGTGCGCCAAAAACCCCCGTTAATTACGCATCGGACTTGTATGGAATAAGCTCGCCGTTTGCTTCGAGCGTGTGGAAGCCGTCCGCATTCCCGTCGATATACACAATCCGCCAGCTTAAATTTGGACATCTGAATCCATCCACGGGCTGCTTCATCTCCCACCGTTCAAACTTATGGGGAACCATGGACGCGTCATGCTTCGGGCAAGATTTGAAAATATCCAATGGTCTGGTCATAACGGAGATCGTTCAAGAGTATCTAACAACGCACAGATCGTTCCTTGTCAGCCGCGAATATCCGGTTGCGGATAGTTGGGAAATGTACCCCGACCTTCTTGCCGTTGATTTCCGCGCACATCAAGTTTGGTTTGTCGAGATAACATCGGGGGACAAAAGCAAAGAAAATCGAGACAAAGGCGCAACAGTTTGAAACGGATATTGTACCGCGACTGAAACGGCGTCTTGTGGAGTTTGGCATTATTCCCGCAGCCGGGAATTCAGATTGGAGGTTTGGATTTTGGGCATTCGTGCGCAAGGCTCACGTCGACGGGTTGCGCAAAGGGATTGCAAAGAATGTGAAGCTGTGGAAGGTCGATGCTCTGGAGGAGATAGCGTTTTCGTGGAGCTATTGGGATAAACGGCGTGCAGAGGAAGTGCAGACCAAATGAAGAAGCCCGGCATCAAAAGAGGCACCCGGCAACATGAATGATTGGAATTTTAGCGTGGAGCGTTTATTCTGCTTTCTTTCGATGAAAGGAGAGTCAAAAAATGAGCCGGAAAAATGCCCTGCGTGCTCTCAAAAACCTATGCACTTTCATCGGCGCGATTGTGCTGTTCTCTTATTTCTACAACTGGACCGTTGATGTGCGGCATTGGTACGTCACACTTGCCAGTGCCTTTATGTGCTCGGTTCTTTGGCTTGGCTTCTACATGATCGAAGTACACAGGGAGAGAATCGTCCCTCTATTGTCGGCATTTCTCTCTACACATTTCTCTGCGCACTCGGACCCCGAGCCGGAAGAGACGGCTGCGCCAATTTGATTTGTTTCTGCCAGCTACATGATGCGCGTCACCAAGCCGATACGATCTGCACGAACTTGCGCCAACCTAACGGTCTGCCGCCATTGGCTTCGGCGGTTCGCTTAATTTCTTGTAGGATTGTGTTCCTTAGTTACGGGTCGCAAAATGAATGAATGGACCGCCGTGCTCCCCTTGCTTGGCGTTGTGATCGGCGCAACTATGCAGTATTGGCTTTCCCGTTCAGCCGAGTCCCGGAAGCAACTTCAGTTGCTCCATTCACAGTCTTACGTCGATTACCTTCGGTCAGTTACGAGGGCGGCTCATGCAAGCTCGCCCGAAGGTGTTCGTTTAGCGCAAGCTCAGGCGGCGGATGCTAAGGCTCGCATGGCAGTCTATGCCCCGTCTGGCGTTATCGCTGCGCTCGCTCGGTTCGAGGAAGCAGGAGCGATACTTGATAACCCGCGATCTAACTCGGCGTTTGTTGCTCTGGTAGGCGCGATGCGGAAAAGCGGTGCGGCTCAAGCAGATGATCTTAGCCTTGTGCTGTTCGGGCGCTCCAAATAATAAAGCGCGGTCCCCGTTGCCGAGAGCCGCGCTCGCTTGCCAACTGTCTCTGCGCACTTTGCGCCAGTTGGAACGGGCGAGAGCGGTGCCGCTGTATCACGTCTGTTTCCACTCAGTACCGGAACGGACGTACCTTGACGAGCCGATTAAGTCATCCTAAGTTCCGCAGGCCAGGTATTCATGCCGGAATATCGCCCAATTCAATCGGCTTTCGGTGCCCTTTGGTTGCACCCATGTCCAGCGCTCGATTACGGACCGGATTGGGCACAACGCGAGTGTCTGCTCATCGATGCCGGTCCTAGAGACAGCCGCTTGAAATTTCAGGGCAGGTCGATACCCTTCCACGGACACCTGTTCCGGAAAACGGACGGATCATTTCTTCGGAGAATCGGTAGAGCGTGGACACGTCGTTCCGTGGCGTCACTTCCCTAGCCGATTGCTTCCACCCCCACTCCGCAAGCCAAGAGAGTAGCGAAACTAGGGCAACCCATAAATGGGATAAGTACCTATATTTAATCTCGGTTTGTTTCCGATCAAATCGACCGGGGATTCCCCTAACGTCCCTGGGCCAAGTGCTACTGATTACCGAACAGTGTATCAATCTGAGCGATCATCCGCTGCGCTTGCCAATCGCATCCTGTCCAAACAAACTTCGAATGCATTCCACAACCTTGGCTATTCCGTCAGATTTAGCAAGCACAGCATCAATGCCAACGGCAGCAGCTAGAGACCTGCCTAAAGCTTCAGCGTACATAGTGAACACAATTATCTTCATGCGCGGCTGCAAACCCTTCAGCACTGAAGCAGCCTCAACACCATTCAAATTCGGCATCGCCAAGTCCAAAAGAATCAAATCGGGATGCAATTTCAGTGCCTTTTCGATTGCGTCTGCACCATCAACAGCTTCGCCGCATACTATGAATCCCGAATAATTTTCAAATCGAGCGCGAATTGCGCTCCGTGCGGCTGCATAGTCATCAGCAATCAGAACAGTGGGCAAAATGCGCTCCTTGATGAGCCGGAGCGCAGCAGCTCGGGGCGGTGAGACCTGTTAGGAAGGGAAGCCCCGCTGTAAGCAGTTCACCTTGGAGTAGCTGAGCACGGTTCACGTGTCGTGACAAGCAGGTGAAACATTTACGCCTAATCGGACTAACAGCCCTGTTAAGCATCTGCTTAATGCTCTTTTAGTGTTTGCGATCAACGGATACGGTCTACCTTGGTGAAGCGAGAGTTCTTTCAGAAGCTTTCAGAAGGTGATTGCAAGTTTTTGTTCTTTCTCAGTGGAGTGCGATCACAGCAGCAGCGATGGAAGCTTGGGAGGCTACGAGCGCCCAATCCCGCAAAGCCTTCGAGAAACCCCCGGACTGCAGTTTCGCGGGAATTACGATGGCGTCGCCTGGGAGGACGTGAATCGATGTGAAGCTCTCACCAAAATGTTTGAAAACAGAAGTGTGGCTGATAACCGAACCATCGGCGCGCACCAGCAGCATGTGCCGTAAATCAGCCGTTGCGTTGACGCCGGACTGACGGATGTAGTCGCCCACAGTCGCGCCCTTTCGGTACAGGAACGAACTCTGATTGTAGACAGACCCGACGACGCTAACCATTTGGTTTTCTGCCGGCACTAATACATGGTCTGCGTCTTCTAGAACAACCCGAGGAACCGCCGCCAGGCTGTTGTCGTTAGGCTTCAATTGCAGAACAACCCGACCGCTCGCTTTCGCAGCCCGCAACTGCTGTACCAAAGCTTGTTGCGAGGCGGATTGAGCCGCAATTGCCACCGCGTTTTCCGGATTGGATCTCGTGTTGGCGATCGATTTCTGTTGGATCTCGGCTTCCATCTCTGTGGTGATTCGGTTCAAAGCTGCCTGTTGTTCCAGTCGCGCCGATTCGCGGGTAAACTGCGTGCCGTACAGATAGGCGTTCTCTGTCAGACCGCCAGCTCGTTCCAGAATCTCCCGCAGCGAGTCGCCCTGCTGGATCTTGTAAATACCCGGTACGCGAACCTCGCCCTCCACGCGCACCAGCATCGTCTGGCGTTTTATGGGCACGGAAATATCGCGCTGGGAAAAAATGGTGACGATATCTCCGGCCCGGAGTTCCAGATTGTTGGTCTCATCGCCCTCCAACACTGCCTTGCCCAGGGAAAACGGAATGAGCGTTGTAGACAAATCAACGGGATTGAGGCGCTGAATCGCCGCATAGTCCCAATTGATTTCCGGCGCATTGAGCTTCACCTCGGTGCGTAAACGTCCCTCGTCGGCGTTGCTTTCCGGTGGTTTTTCATATCGGGTGGCGGCGCCGGTAACCAGGGCGTTCTCTGATTGCCAGTAAGTCCGCGTCAACAATATCTCCTTGTTGGGAATCAGGTCGCGGATCCTCATGCCCGCATGCCAGGGGTACCGGCCCGGGTTGGCCACATTGCCGCGGAGGGTGACAGCATTATCGAATCGCGGAACGATGGACAATATTCGAATAGTGTCTCCATCCTTAACCATCTGGTGCTGTCCGCTTTGACCTAGCGCAAACTCCGCAATGCTGCGTATTTGGTGTTGATCGATGCGTTCCACCGTGGCCTTGCTGCCATCGGCCACCGTGTTGAGCCCGCCGGCCAGCTCGATTGCGTCGGCCAAACTTGCTTGGGCGTCCTTGAGTTCGTAAATTGCCGGAGTGTTCACGCTGCCCGCAATGGCGACTTGCGCCCCGACCGGTGCGATGTAGATCACATCGCCAGGCAATAGCGCCACGTCTTTCGATTTATCGCCCTTCAGCAGGAGATCGTATAGGTCAAAATCGGTGATGAGCTGGCCATCACGCTTCAGCCGAATGTGCCGCATGGACCCTTGCAGCGCTGGTCCGCCAGCCGCAAAGATCGCGTTCACCAGCGTGCTGAGTGAACTGATCGTATAAGTTCCGGGACGCCGCGCCTCGCCCACAAAGAGAACGTCGATCGACCGGAGCTTCCCCAGCGTGACGGCCAACTCGAAATTTCGGTATATGCGCTCTATTTGCTCGCGAAAATAGCCTTCAAGATTGGAGACATGCACGCCGGCGACCGAGATGGTCCCAACCTTGGGGACGAACACCTGACCGTTGCGGTCCACCGTCGCGCGCAGCTCGACGTTGAGCTGTCCCCATAGCCGGACGTACAGCTCATCTCCAGGTCCAATCACGTAGTCCGCCGGCACCGGCACGTTTTCCACAGGCGCAAACGTGCTGGGCGGCTGGCGAAACAGACTAGCGCCGTAGATCGATAGCATTTGCCCAACCGAATCGGCGACCATGAGCTGAAATTCCGTGGGCGGCTGAGCTGGCGGTTCTGGCTGAGCCCGCAGAGTTGAAGGCTGGGCGGGTCTGGCCGACTCACTGGCCGCTTCCGGCCCGGAAGCGAGCGAGGGCACAGGCGATAGGGTCGGGGGCTGTTGGCTTCCCGCGGACGTATCGCTCTTGATTGTAGGCGAGGATTTGGAGGCTCGCTGGCAGCCGGCCGCCTCCGGATGAGCTAGGCAATCCTGCGCGCTTGCGCTACCCGTATCTTGAGCCCAAGAAACATCTGCGTGAAGAATGACTAAAGCTAGCACCAGCCCAGCAACGCTAATTCTCACCGTCAATGCATCACCTCAACTTGGTTATCAAAAATTATTCCGAAAAATGTGGGGTATTGGATGGAAACAGCGGGCCCTGCTATCGTTTCAGCGATTTTGGCCACAGGGTAATTTCAACTGATGATGTCCAATTCGTTTGCGGACTCGCCGCCAAGACGGGTGCGAGCCACTTCTCATATTGAACGAAGGCGCTGAATTGAACGCTGTCGTGCAGCCACCAATTTAGGCTCACAGAGCCATCGTTCAAGGTCTCGCCAGATGGAATAAAGCTTCCAGAAACCTTTGCGTGACGATAGGCGAACTGGATGGTGTTCTGAGGAGTGAGCCAATAGGTGCTCCAGGCTTGGAAGCCTGTGCCCTGTCGACCGATCCAATCGCCGATTAGATTATTTTTGTTGGTGTACAGGTCGTGATAGTAGGCCTCCCAGTAGTCAAACTGCCCGTTACGATCCGGGGAGGATGGAGGATCGGTGTTTACCGCTTCGACTCGAAAATCAAGCCGCGGCACATGGGGTATCCAAGCCAGATATAGCCCGGGATTCCAGGATGCGCGGCGAGGGGCGTCAAGAGGATTTGGATCGTCACGTGACATGAGATCGCCGTAGACGGTTATCCAGTTTCGAAAGCCTGGAAGGCGGTAAGAAAAATCGAATCCCCCGTTGCGCTCGCCGGGATTCTGCGAAGCCGAGTAGCCGACCGAAGACTGAAAACTGAAATAACTATGAACGATTGCACCCAGCGTCACCGGGCGGCCCACCCCGCCAAATTCGCCGGTGCGCGAAAAGCTAACTTCGAGGTTGCGGGTTGGCTGGAAACTGATCTTCTCGCCATGGACCAGCGGTCGCGGGGGATATTGATTGCCTGAAAGCTTTCCGAAGAACAAATCCCATTTCATGGGACCGAGCAAGCGGAAAATCCACGGAAGTTGAAAGGGCGCGATGCGGCTCACGCGGGCCATGTAAATTGGTTCAGCGTTGTTGCTGAAAAGCAGTGCGCCGCCGTAGTTTGGCGCCCACCACAAGCTCTGCTTGCCGAAGGAGAAATCCCAGCCCGCGAGGTTAGCGGCTGCATAGGCATCCAGCAAGCGAAACTGGTCCGTGCCGGAGAATGGGGCCGCTGGTTGCAGCGGATTGGAATCGGCCGTGGCGATTGCTTGGCGAGCGGAAAGCGGGTAGGCGGGAGCAGAGGGCGCGTGCTGAAATTCTCCACGAGTATAAATTACGAAGCGGCCCGCTACGGCGTAACCTGAAAAACCGTTATAGCTGTTAAATCCTTCCTGGTATGGGCGGCCGTAGTTGTTAATGATAGTTTGCCCGAAATGGTAGCTGTCGTTCAGCGGTTGGCCGCTGATACCTGTCACATGTGCATAGAGAGATTCCAGACGAACGGTCCTTTTTCCTTCGGCGCTATCCGATTCGCTGAGCTCCGGTTGGAATTCGTTCCGTAATGTGGTGTAGAACCGCTGTGCCTCTGACGAACCGCCGTGTTCGATCTCCAATTTCGTTCCGGCTTCCTGCACCATGCGCGCGCATTCGATTCTGGTCCAGGGACGCATGTCACTGAATTGCGAATGGATGTAGCCAAGCGCTGCGAGTCGATCTAGCACCGGATAAATCCAACTGTCGAGCTCCACGTAAGGCGACCCAGTTCCCTTCCCGAGCTGCGATCTTCTTTCCGTCGTGACGCTATCGGCCGCGGCCGAGGATGAAGCTTCCTGTGTGCGAAGAGGTGATGTTTCTTGTGCGCGCAGGGATGTACCTAACGCTAGAATGGCGGCCAACACCAGTTTCCAATTCTGTTTTCTCATTCGAATTCAATTTCCAGCGCCGGCGACCGAGGAGTCTCTCGCCTGTCGGCAAGACTGTGTTTCGGCGGCGTTTTCCTGACGATCGAAGGAACCGAACCAGGAAAAACGGTAAGAAACAAAATGCGAACATCCGAGAAGAGGGAAGCTTTCTTCATGTAGCGGATGTCCAGTCGCGACTTCAGCGGTTTGATTCGCGCCTCATAAAAGCCATCCAGATCGGTCGCGGGCAGATGCTGTAGTAGCTCCTCTTCGGAGCGGAACACAAGCGTGGCGAAACCGGTGATACCGGGACGGCACAAACTATCGGCTGCGGCGGCGTACTTGGGCAGCTTGGGACGGGGGCCCACCAAACTCATGTCGCCACGCAGCACGTTATAAAATTGCGGGAGCTCGTCGAGTTTCAGTTTGCGCAGGATTCTGCCAATGCCTTTGATCCGCGGGTCGCCGTCCTGGGTCAAGCCCGGCCCGCTGCCAGATTCTGTGACTTCCATGGTGCGGAACTTGTACAGCGTAAAGAGGCCGCCGCCATAGCCAACGCGCTTCTGTCGAAACAAGACCGGTCCCTTGGAGGTGGCTCGGATCAATAGGTACACCAGCAATCCCGGGATGAGCGCGGCGATCAGCACCAGCAGCGACACGGTGAAGTCGAAGCAGCGCCTCTCGATCGACAGGCTCCATCCCCCGGACGTGGCAGGTGCGGGGCGGGGGTGGATGCGAATGCGATTTCGCGGCGACTGCGCGAATTGCCCCGGAAAATGGTGCTGATTGCGGCTGTGCTGCGGACGTGTGTGCTGAGCTGTTTCGGCGTCGGGCATGACCTTGAGCACGGTGGTGGACCTTTCTTTCAGTGGTTAGGTTCCCCAGCCAAGGGACACAACTCATGCTTTGCGCGGAGCAACGTGAAGAGGGCTGGGGTGATACACAAATGCTTATGCCCTCCGCTAGGGCACAGCACCAAATTAAAAAATTTGAAGAATTACATCGCGACTAGCGACATCTATTTACGGTGTTTCGTTTTGTGGCGCCACGAAGTCATCTCAGGCGTACAACCGCGGGCCAAAAACAGTACGCATCGTTGAACGCGTTACTAGAACTTATCTCATAAATGGCTCTGTTGCAGAAAAACCACAAAACCTGTGCAGGGGCAACCGGCGGAAAGTGATGATTTGGCTGAGTTTCGACAGTTTCACTTCGTAAATGCTGTCGTTTCCGCGATTGTGCGAGCATTTATGAGATGGCTTCTAGTCAGATCGCGTACTTCTTAAGTCCCTGAACGGCGTAATGACAAAAGTAGTAAATCGACGCGTGCAGCGGAAGGCGTTCGATGCGGCGGTACACTCTCCAGGTGTATCGCGCGGCCTTCCATTTGCGATAGGAAATGCTCCCTCTACGGAGGCGGTATATCGCGAGCGGCTCTTGTACACCGACAAACACTTTCCTTTGATCGGTCAGTTCGCGCGCAATCCGAAGCCACATCGCATAGTCCTCGAAGTAATGGAGGGATTCGGCGCTCACTTCAGGCAGAAAAACTTTTCCAGCGGCTGTCGTGTCGTAAATTGCCGTCAAACAACCAATCACGTTCGACTTCAACAAGTCCTTATAGCAAGTCCTCGCAGGAACCTGAACAGCTCTCTCGCCGACAGTCCCCTCCTCAGACATCTTTCTGTACGCCGAATAGCAGAGAGCGGCTTTTTGCGCCTCAAGCGCACCCAACTGAATGGACAGTTTGTTTGGATACCAAACATCGTCGCTGTCCAGGAAAGCGATGTAGCGCCCGCGAGACATTCGAGTCGCATGGTTTCTCGCCGCCGATGCCCCCGTTGGGCCTCCTGGGCCCAGGGACAAGTACGTTATTCGGGTATCTCCCGCCGCGTATCCTTTTATAATTTCGGTGGTGCCGTCGCGCGACTGATCGTCGACGACCAGCAGCTCCCAATAGGGGTAGTCCTGCGCAATGACGGACTCAATTGCGGCTGCTATGTAGTTGGCGGTGTCCTTGGCAGGCATAATGACCGACACAAGGCGATCCAGGTTCACGCGTGACGTGTTCATGTTCTTGTCACCACCTACAACTGCTGACCCTGGCGCCAAGCCATCGTCACGAGAATGTGCTCGCAGCCGGATACCCGCGCAGATCTCCTGTTCCCCCTGTGCCGCCTCTCGACGAACTACTCTTGCGGACTCGGCAAGTAGTCTCTTTAACTGCCCGAGCCAACTAATTCGGGCAGAGTCTTCCGCAGTCGATATAGCCACCTGCTTTGGTGCCGTTGCATAAGCAAATGCAACAATTACGGGGAGGAAGTTTGCAGATGACATGAATGTGAGCGCGAAGACGGCGGCGAGGGCGAGTGGCATCGATCCTACATCGATAAAGTGAAAATTGCGGAAGGTGAGCCGGTAGTAGAGAATGCAGCCGACTATGCTGCCATACCCGATCAGTAAAGGCAGCAACCCCAGGGGCTGCATATCCAATCCTAAAACACTAACCGGCCTATACATTCGTGGAAACGCTGCGAGCGGGTAAACGATTTGAGCAAACCTTAATAACTCTCGATTCGAATCTTGACTCAAACCGAAAATAAGGAGGTTCTCGCGGAGTTCAGTCACTCGGCTCGACTGCACTACGAAATACGAGAACACGGCCCCAATGGGAATGACGACCAAAAGAGCGTGCAACTTCCTTCTCATACCCCAGACTGAAACGACTGCCAAAAAGACCAAGAACAACATCCCGTACACGGACTTATTAAGGGCTGCGAGAACAGCGAAAGCGAACAGAATAAGCCAACGCTTTTTGGGTTCTTGGTGTATTGCAACGACCGAAAATGCAAAGCAGGTCATGGCTGCGCTCGATGGCTCAGACGCCCAACCTTGGACCCCACGCATCCCGAACTCATCATACGGTGCATCCATGTAGCGAGGGACGATGGTCGCCAACACCCTCGTGAGCCAATCGGGAATGATCGGAAACACGTTGAAATTAATGTGTTGGAGGATGCAAAAACCAACAAAAGCCAACAGTGCTACGTAAGCAAGCGAACGAGGAATCAGTTCCTTCCCGCAGCTTCGAAAACGGCGATACAAGGAGGGCAAGAAAATGCAAGGCAAAACGCCAACGACGAGTCGGAGCGCGGAACCGGTCGGACCCCAAACGGCGGCGAGTGCCACAGCAACAATTATAAGAAGCAGGGAGGATAAATCTTCAAACAAGAGCTCTGGTGCCAGGCCAATAGCCAGGAACACGAGTAGAAAGTTAATTTCGACCGTTGATTCTGGAAAGAAGTAGTTGGCATTGATGAATGGCCACACAAAGCTCACGACTACCAGAAACCTAGCCAAGTTTAAACGTAACGATTTGAGGCGCATGGTGTTCGTTCTCGATGCTCAATGTTGGCGACGGGAAGACTCTTGTCAGTTTCAAGGTAGGCCTCAGCCACGGCTTTGGGCTCGTACCCTGCTAGTGAAACCGGAGTGCCAGTCGAATTCAGCGCTCGGCGGAGAGCGCTTAAGAGACCCTGGCGGTCAAAGGACAGCGGAAGCAATTGGACCCTGGTCCCGACAAACTCTGGTGCTATTTCTACACCGCCCCCGCAGGCGGGCATCCCTATCGCACAACCCTGACTTAACGCTTCTAGGTAAGTAATTCCAAAAGGCTCCATTTCATTTCCGGAAACGAAGACCTTTGTTCGCTGGAGGTAGCGTCGCACTTCGAGCGGATCCAGATCACCGGTGAACTCAATCGGCGGATCCCTCGGGAAGGACGATTCCAGTTCGGCGCGCTGCGGGCCGTCTCCGATGACGCAGATGCGCAGGTCCGGATTTTCCCTTTGCAAATCGCACATGGCCGGCAGCAAACGATGAAGGTTCTTCGCGGGAATCAGGCGCCCCACGTACGTAAGGTAGTGGCGTTCGGACATTTCCGCGCCCGGCTCAAGGAAAGACAATTGCACCGGATTGCGAATTGTCGCGGCGACCTTCAGATTGAACAATCCCCTCAGGTGCGCCGCGACGTAATCCGACACTGCGACGAGCGGGGCGTGGGAGCAGGAATTTGCCAGCTTGAAGGAACCGAGTATTGCCAGCATCCGGCGCCAGCCCTGCGCGTCAGCGCGGGGGAAGCCGTGCGCCACGCAGATAGCGCGGCGGGCAAAAGGCGCGGCGAAGACCGCGGTTGTGCTTAGGATTTTAAGGACACTCGGATCGCGCAGGTCGCGCCATCGTTTGAAAATTTGTCCCGGGGAAACAACTTCGCTGAGAATGCCGAGGGCCGTGAATCCCTCGGATAATCCAGCCGCAAAAGCTGTTAGTCCGCCGACCTCGCGTCCACCTGTTATCAGAACTTTTTCCGGAGTTGCCATTTGTATTTCTTGGTTTCGAGAGGTGCCCCGTAGCATTTGGGCTCTATGCCGGAGAAAACAGAAAGTTCTTGCAGTCGGCAGTAGCGCAGCTAACCCAGTGCTCCACATCGGCGTCCTGAACCAGGCCGCGCGCCTTATCGAGCTTCCTGCATTGATATCCACAACTCCAGAACATTTCAAACGTGTCGCGAAATCGGGAGTTGATTTCTTCCGGAATCACACCATCGCGCAGCAGAATCTCCAAAATCCATGTCGGTCTGGGGTTCAGCCTCAATGTCTCTACCGCACCAGCCAAGGCGTCCAGCTCAAAACCCTCCACATCCATTTTGATGAGAAGCCTCTTGCCCTGAAATCTGTCCGTCAGGGCGGCGTCCAGAGTCGTGACAGGCACCACGGAATATTTCGACGTGTCCGCTTGCGCCCAACCAGCGACAAACGATGAGATACCGCCGAATCCATAGATGCGACTCAGCCCGCACTGTTTGGCAACGCCAACCGGAAAAACCTCTGTGCCCTGGAAGCGATTTTCCGCGAGATTGCGGTAGAGGAATCGCAGGTTTCTCGGTGATGGCTCGAAAGAGACGACATGCTTTCCGCGGCTGGCGGCCAAGCACGAATAAAAGCCGATGTTCGCGCCGATATCCAAAACGGTGTCATGGCTTTCGAGCAATTCCAGAAACGCCTTCACCTCATCGGGCTCGAAATCACTGGTGGCCATTCTGGGATCACCGGCTAATTTAAAGCCGTAAATCGTTTCTCTGGATCTCTGCGCGACACCAATATCGCGCAGGCGACGATAAAGATGCCCGACCGCCGGCGCAAGGGTATCCACGGGTTTGCGAAACGCTGATAAGAACACCTAATCTCCCCTATGAACGTGCCCCTATGACTTCGTGCCAGGAACGAAAAATTGTAACGGCAAGGATCAGTCCTACGATTCCCGTGCAAAGAAAATAGCTGAGCGCGATGCCGGTTGTGCCAAAAGCCTTTACGGTCAAGAGCGAGAGCAAGACGGAAAGGGCCGCGATCACGACGGACTGCACCAGAAATGGCTCGCGTTTGAAGGAGCGCAGGTAAATGGCCATGCTTTGCACAACGAAGCCGCTCACAGCCGTGAGAAGCAGTAGCACAAAGATTTTTGGGGATACCATCCGGGCGGACAGCCCCGGAGACCAGTATTGCACCGCAACCGTAGCCCCCTCGCACATGGCGGCCAGTAAGACCAGTAAAATGAGCGCTTTCCTTAGAGTGCGGGAAAACAATCTTCCAAGCTGTTGAAAGTCCGCCCGGGCGACCAATTGACCAAACGGGGTGGCCTTGGTGGACATCCAGGCAAGCATCAGAGTGGAGAGATAGGTCGTGATGCTCAGGGACAATCCGAACTGGCCGGCCTCCGCGGGTCCACGGTAAGCGAATAGCACCGGAGTGAAAATCTGGATCGTAAAATACGCGCAAATCCAACTGACAGCGATCTTCCATTGAAAGGGCCAGACCTCGCTGCGCCAGGAGACGGCCCGCTCTCCGACCGGATAGCGCAACAGCCCGAGGCATAGGTGGCGCTGGCTGTAGACGAACGCTAGGCTTACGCCGGCGTAGCCAATGATCACCATACTTGGCGAATACAGGCCGTGGTGCGCGAGGAGGGCTGCCCAGGACATGGCCGCTCCCAGGAGGGCTTGGCCGAAGCGCATGCGGCCTACTTGCCAGACCAGACCGCAACCTTCGACAAAGGAAAAGAAGGGATTCAGCAAAAACAAGACGGCGGTGGCCAACACCGCTACGACCCAGGGACCGTGCCAGGCCACCGGAGTTGTTGCCTGGGCGTGCCGGGAGAAGAAATACGCGCCGACGGGAAGCAGCGCGGCGCACAGGATGACTGAAGCCACTAGATACCAGCGCACCGTTTTCTGAAGGATGGAAGCCAGCCGGGCGTGCGCGGTTGCGTCGCCTTCGATGCGTCCGTCGGCATGAAGCGTCAGGTGAGCGCATTCGTGCGCCGCCATCTGCAGGATTACAAAGGAGAAACCCAGCTCGAAGACGACTTGCAGCGACACCAGGCTGAGCAGTGTGTAGTAGTAGCCCTGCTCGACCGGCGAAAGAAACCGAAGGATTAATAGGACGGTTCCGGTGCTGCCCAGAATCTGAAGGCCGCGCGCCAGAACCGTGAAGGCAATCGCGCGATCCACGCCAAAGAGATGCTTCAAACGCAAGGCTAATGCATGCCGGCGTGGGGCCGCTTCCGCGCCAGGCGCCGGCGGAACCAGTGAGGCGTTTTTCACACCGGTCGCCATCAGGCGCGTCCAAACGATCTGGCCAGAGCGTTCAACTGCTCACGCTGCCTGGGATCTTTGCGCGCAATGCGAAGGGCTTCGGAGAACAGGACCCAGAAAATTGCCAGCACGAACCCTGCGACCGTGGAGCACGCCACGATCAACAGGCGCTTGGGAGAAGATTTCTTGTCCGGCGGAATCGCCTTGTCCACTAGCTGCATAACCGAACCTTGCCGTGCCTCGTCGATTTTGGCGATCTCGAACTGCTTGGCCAGAAGCTCGAAGATTGTTTCGTTGTACTTCATATCGCGGAGTTTGCGCACATAATCGAGGCCCGCCTGGGGCACACTGCCCTTGGGCATCAGGAAGTCGCCCGAGGAACTGCCCGACCCGGCCCCCATGCGCGCCACCTCGCTCTGCAAGCCAGCTAGCTCCTGCTCGGCCAACTGAAGATCCGGATTCTGTTCCGCGGCGAACTGGTGCATGGCGCGGATCTGGACCTCTTTCGCGGCAACTTGGCCGCGGAGTTGCGCGACGGATTCGATGACGGCGCGGGCTTGACCATCGAGTTGGATCAAGCCGGTCTTCTGCTGGGTCCGCTTCAAAGCTTCTTCGGCGTCTGCCAGATTCTCCTTGGCTTGCACAAGCTGCTGTTCGAAGAACAAGCGCCTTTGGGAAGCCTCCGTGACGGCAATCGTTGCCGAGAGCTTCTTGTATTCGTCGACGTAAGCGTTGGCCATTTCGGCAGCGCGCCTGGAATCTTTGTCGGTCACGGAAATACGGATCAAGCCATCTTTGAGGCCGTTCTCGATGTCGGTGAACTTTTCGAAAGCTTTGCGCGCATCAGACCTGCGCTTCTCGCGGTATAGGGCCATCAGATTGAAGCGGTCGATCATGGCGTCTTCCACCGTGCGGCTCTGCAGCATGGCGACCTGCAGATCATTGGGGTTCTTCAAGCCAAGGCCGCTGCTGGCCAGCGAAGCCAGCGGGTTTGCGTTACCGAGTTGCGTCAGCAGCGCGGCCCCAGACGAAGCGCTTTGCTGAGGAGGAAGAATGACTGTCGTTGCGGTAAAGCGGTTCGGTAACAAAAAGGCAATGATTGCCGCGAGCAATGCCGCACCGGCCGTGCCAGCCAGCAGGTCCCAGCGGCGGCGCGCCAGAACAATCAGCAAATCCAGAAGCGATATTTCCGCGCTTGCCTCCGGTGCCTGCTGGGGGACAGACACTGGGATTTCGATGGACAGCGCGTGTTTGTCCGGTCGGGGGCTCTTTGTACCTGTAGTTTCGGTTACTGCCATTTCCTCTATTTCCAAGACGCCTTCCTCAGCACGCGTAAGCCGCCATTGCGCAGTAGCTCGGTTTAGGCTTGCCGATGGGTTCCACACTATCCGCGCAAACTTCCACGGCCACGCTCTTCATGATTAAGTCGACCGTCAGAACCACACGAAAACTATTCTTCTGGCGAGTGACCACCCCTGTCATTCCTTGCAAGGGACCGCGGCGGATCCTTACGGTTTCGCCCATCGTCAGGGTAGGATGCGGCTCCGCATGCACTAAATGCAGGCCGGAACGAAGTCGCTCGATGTCCTCATCCGGCAGCGGCGTGGGCTCGCGCGTTGTACCCACGATAGAGACGACGCCTGACAATTCCAGAACGCGTACCCGCTCGTCCGGCGGGATGTGCACGAACACGTATCCGGGGAAGAGCGGCCTTTCGGGAGGAACGCAGCCATTGTTCCAACGCCGAGCGCTGCGGTCGAGGGGGAGAAACAATTCGATCTTGCGGATTTCCAGGTGCTCCGCCACGCGCTTTTCGTGGCAAGGCTTGGTGTATGCGGCCTACCAGCGGCGTGAAGTGTCAGGTAAATTCGACTTTCGTTCAATTTTTGTCAACATTAAGACAAAGCTTCGCTCTCGCCACTTAGGTAAGGTTTCTATATTTTGACATCTGCACCGCCACCCAATGACGGTGCCTGGAAGGGCGGGCCGACCAAGAATCGCGCATAGTGCTGCGCTTGAGAGGATTCACCGAACTGATTAGCCGACTGATGCCGCATTATAAAGGTTTTAGACAAATCCTCAAGCCCTGTGAGTCGTCGCCGCCGAGCGTCGTGCCCAACTAGTTACTTACACCTGGCGTATTTCCTACTTGAGCGCCTCCGCATTTCTGTTGCAAATACTCACACGCGCCTCTGGTGAAGTCGACGTGGTGAGGCCCGACAGGTATCGAGTCGACGAAAAAGTCCTTCATAGGGTGCGCCCGTTTTCAGAATCTTGAAATGGAGCCAATCTAAATTCGACCCGCACTCTAGCTCGAAAATCGACAGCCCGTCCCTTATCTTTCGCGGGACGAAACACAATCCGTGATACAGCCTGAACCCCCGTTCCATCGAGACCGTATCCGACACTGCGAAGAATTTGAAGAACGACAATTCGACGATCGGCGGTAAAAATCAGGTCAATGACCATGTCGCCCTCGATCTTTTTGTTTCGCGCATCTTCAGTGTACGCAGGTGTGGGCTTCGAAATGATTCGGACTGGCTCTCGATCAGGCTCTCGATCAATCTGTTTCTGACCGCCTCCGCCATCGAAATCAGATACGGAGAATCCGTTACGCCTTCCGTGGCCAGCACGTCGAAAACCTATTGCTGAAGTTGCCACACCGAAGTCTCCTAGGCAAATCTCAACGGGTCTGGATGGCTGATCTAAACTTAACGTGAATGGAGCAGCAAAGCCGAGTTCCGGGTTGCCGATCACAGGAGCGGCCTCCTCAAACCGATAGCCAGCACTCTGAAACTTGCGGCGCAGATTAGGCCCACGTAGCGTTCTCGGGCCATCTGCTCCTACATTGCTCCATTTCACATTTGCCTGCTGAGAAGGAATGCGAGACCTCTGGTAGAAGACGGGCCTCGCGGCCACCAGCGGGACGACAACATAGCGGGATGCCGAGTGCGTCGCCGAGTGAACACCAGACAAACTCCAGAGGCAAGCGATTTGTAGCACACAGCTGGCAACGAGGGAGAGACAGAATTGTTTCTGTCGTTCGTCAGCAAAAATCGTATTCGTCATTGCTAAGAAAACGCAGAACAAAAAGCCACTTTTTCTTTTCAATTGCTTAGCGCTTTCGAGTCCGCCTTCGCGTCCATCGTTTAGGGGTTTGGCGTCCATGAACCCACCTGTCCCCCGTCTATCGCATAGAGCAGTTATTGGATAGCGTAGTATTCACGGCTGACAAGAGATGATCGTGCTCCAATCTGTTTCAAAAATTCCTCCACATCAAATGGCGGCCCCTGTCGCACAACACCGATCGACATATTTTTCATAGGGAATGTGGCCGCAACTTGGAACACAACGTCATCAAATTCGCCGTTCTGAGTCCACGGCTCAAGCATTCCCGCAAACAGTTGCAGCATCGACGCTCGGAACCAAACGGCGTGTACATCAGCATCGCGCCTGCACACTCGCTCGTACAACCTAATGTCATCGCTGCCCGATTGCCCTCCGGCTTCCCCTTGGAAAAGACACAACATTGCCCAAACGTTTTGGAGGTCCGCCGGATCGACTGTGGGCAAGGCATCATCATTTCCTGCGCTAGATTCGACTAATTCAGTCGGCGTCTGAATCGCATTGATGTAACTTCCGCGATTCCCGCCTCTCAACCTGAAACTCATCTCTCGATGCCGGCGATAGCTGGATGAAATAAGATTCCAAAATAGCAGGCTGATTGCGACTAAGCTGCTGCCTCCACTCGTATACACCACCCAGGAAGCAATCTCGAACTGTACGCTTTCTGTGCCCTTAACCAAGGCGATAGTTCCTGCCGCCATAGCGCTGCCGGCTGTTGCCAAAAACGTGAGGCGCAGTGCATGTGTAATCGTAAGACGCGGCATACCAACATCCCTTAGCGCAGCTTCAGCCTTGCGGATTCAGCAATAAACGACAGCCGCCAAAGCTCAGTTCGTGACCAGTGCAGGAATTCTTCGATGAAGCGATCCCGGACGGTCCCTCATCGTCATTGAAATGTCTCTTGTCTGTAGACATGACTGAACGTAAGCTCTTGCTTCTTCTCATCCACAGCGAAGCGGCTCCGATGTTTGTTGAATCCATTTATTAAGGACGAGGAAAGACTCCGGACTTTCATTGTGGAACATCACGCCAACACTATCCTCGGCTCGATGCACTACGTTGGCACGTACTTCGAAGCAATCGGTCGCCACTTGAATTTTGATGACCACCGACGCGCCAACAGAGACGCGAGCATTTGTAGACAGGCGGCACCCGCCAACACTGATGTTGGTGACTTGTGCAGGGGTTTCTAGGCCGCCGCTATCGATGATCGTGGCAGCAGCCGCGAAGGCGTACCTTGTGCAAAGGCGTGGGGCCCCCCCCAGTGTTCGGGAAATTTCGCTGTATTTTCCTCGTCCGCGCGTTGCAACTTTCTGCCTGCCAACCCGCGGCGTGGAGAAGTTTTTCGTTTGCTTGCCATACGGACCAACAATCGCGATTGGTGTCACCTTGCAACCAACCCCAGAGATCGCCTGACTCCAGTTTTCTTGAGCGCCTTGCCTTGTTTCTTTCGGTTTAGCGTCGAACCGAATAACCACCGGCAAGGGAGTATTGAGGGCAGACTGTCGCAGCTCGCGTTTTCCACCGATCACATTACAAGTGGGCTTAGCGGCATCTGCAACGATCTGTCTTTATGATTTGAAAGCTCTTTGGAAATCCAGAACGGATTAATTCGCCAAGATCTTTACCCGACTGCCAAATATCTTATAGTTGACGAATTGCCCGCGACACCAATAAACCTTCTTGTTGAACTCAGCCTGTGTAGAGATGGTGAGAGGAATGAGCCTAGGAGTCTCATCCGGTCGCTGCAGCCAACCGTAGGTCACCACACCCTGAAACTCCCTCCACTTGCCGGAAAGCTCGTAGTGCTCCGACATGCGGAGGATGTTGGTCTCCTCGTCGGTCCAGACTTCGCCGTAGCAAGCGACGGTGACATCCCTGTTGATTGAGAAGAATCCGAATCCGACTACGGTTCTCCACTTACACACCTCGTCTTCAGGGTCGGCCCAATACTGAAAGACCTTCATTCGTCGCTCGTTGGCAACCACATCGGCACCTTGATGAATTTTCAATCCCAGTTTTGTCCCTACCATTTCGGGTAGCTCGGACCACTCGCCACCCGGTGCCATGACCGTGTTCAGCGGAGGCAGAACTACGTTTTGCAATTCCTTCTTGCCGTCGGGATACTCGCGGAATCGCTGGTTGCCGTCCAGGATCTGCACTTCATACGCCGAAGCAGCAGCGGGCTCTTTGTTTCCTGATCCCCAGACAAAAGTCTGCACCGCGATGAAGTTGCGCATACTATCGGCCAGAAGTTGCGCTTTCCTCCGTAGCAGCTTGACGTCGGCGAGTTCCGCGGGTCGGTGCTCTAGCACATCGGCGGGAGACGGTACGAATTTTGGGTAGAGGTCTGCGGAGACTGGGGAGATTCCCTGAGTGGATGGGAATATGTTCTGTGACAAGTAGGGTTGCACTTTGGTTACGAATTCAAGCAAAGACTGAACTGGCACGGCCAGGGCGACCGCTTCACCGTTCCTCGCTATCCCGTTCAGAATACCCACGATCTGCTGACTTTTGCTGTCAACGACTATGCCGCCGCTCGCACCGGGTCGAATTGTTCTACCAGCGGAGAACCGATAATCAAAGGCTAGGAGCCCCGTTGGCGTCCGGCCGCTGAACGCACCATGAAACAGTAGGAGACGCCGTATAGGATTGATGCCCTCTTTAGGATAAGTATAGATATCGACCTGCTGCCCAACTTCCAGGTCATCCAGACTGAAAGAGGCGCCGTGGTAGTGAGTCAGCGAGTGGTGCAGTTCCAAGATAGCGAGGTCCCGACTGAGCGTGTACTTCATAGGACTCGCGGAAACGCTCTCGTTTACAGTAGCCCCTTCGTCGTCCGGCCCGGTAGCAAGGTACCGCTTGATGACTTTTTCTCCCTCGATTTTGCGTGGCCGCGCTATCTTGGCGATGTGATAGTTGGTTCCGATGAAGCGACACGCAGGGTCCAGGCAGAAGCCAGTGCCGAACCTACCTTCTATACCGGGAACCAGCTTCAGCTTCAGCTTCAGCTCAGTGATAGAGAGGACGGTCTTGCTGAAGTCCTGAGCATCTACCGCAGTGGAAGAGGAACCCGATGGGAATGGATTAGGGAACGCTTGCGCCGCTTGACTGAGAAACAGCGTCGTCAGGAAGATGATTCGCTTCATTGTGCCCCCGATAGGAATTCCGGCAAAGGAATCTGTTCAAGCAGCGAAAAAGTCGCGGCCGGCTTGGAGACCGCTGCCCTGATTCGACGAGGGTTGCCGTCCGTAATTCTCAATCTCCTACCGTCGCCGCCCCTTCGCACACCGATATGAAAGCAGTTGATTTCCACGGCCTTGGAGATCACAGGATCGGTCGCGTCCGTGAGAATTTCCGCACGCTTCGAATCGAGCAGTAAGGCGGGCCTGTCACGAGAGACCCGTCAGCGCTCTTAACCGCCGTGGTGAGAAGAGAGCCTGGGCCCGATAAATGCATGGATTCCCAGATTGCTAATTCGCCGCATGCATCGGGTCATACGGCGAGACCCTTCGGGCGCGAAAATTTGAGTGACGAGCCTGGTGGTTGCGACCTGTCTCCGTCCTCTAACCGAGCATTGGTCAGTGAGGCTACGGAGCTTCAGGGCATGTGAAGGCCTAACCCGATCATCAGAGACTCTTAAAGTCGACGGTTAGGATGGTAATGTCGTCGGCTTGCCCCTGGCCAAGGGACTGCTCGGACCAGCGCGACAACTCATCGAGTAACCGATCCGGGAACTCATCCCCGGACAGGCTGTGGTTGTTCTTTATAAATTGCCTAAAACGCGCCATCCCAAATTCCTCTTGCGCAGGATTCTTTGTTTCTAGAATTCCATCGGTGTAAAGTACGATGCGGTCCCCGGTTGCGACCGGCAATTGCAAGGAGGCGTAGGTCGCTTCAGGGAACATGCCGAGAAATAAACCGTTTTCCAACACTTCAATGACGTTGCCGACTGCTTTACGCCAAAAAAGCAGAGGGGGATGCCCGGCACCTGCGTACGTCAGCAGTTTCTTTTCTGTGTCCACGAATACGTAGGCCGCCGTTACAAAATTGTTTTCGAACTTTCCACACAATACCTGATTCAAACCCGACAGCACCCGCGTGGGCTCAGAAGCGTGGCTGGCTTGAGCGGTCAGAGCCACTTGGAGCATGGAGGCAGTTAATGCGGATGGGAGGCCGTGTCCGGATACGTCAGCGACAAGAATCCCCACGCGCTTCTCATCTACGATAATGAAGTCGTAAAAGTCACCCGCTACCGAGGCCATGGGAAGATAACGGGCCACGATATCGAGACCGTGAATCTTCGGCGTACTGCGTGGCAGGATGGACAATTGAATGTTCCGCGCCATTTCCAGTTGAATGTTGATTGCGACTAATTGCTGTGCAAGTTGTTCGTGCGCTTCGCGGAGCATGAGATGGGTTCGCACGCGCGCGTTCACAACGGCCTCGGAGAATGGCTTATGAATATAGTCTACGGCCCCGACTTCAAATCCTCTTGTTTCGTCCTCAATTGCTGTCTGTCCGGTGAGAACAATCACCGGAATATTCTGCGTCTTCGGATTTGCTTTTAAGCGGCGGCAGACTTCGTAGCCGTCCATGATCGGCATCATCACGTCGAGCAAGATCAAGTCAGGCTTATCATCACCCACGGCAATGGCCAGAGCCTTCTCGCCACTCGTGGCAAACTTCGTTTTGAATAAGTCCTTCAGGGCTACGCAAATTACGCCGATGTTGGTAGGAGTGTCGTCTACAATCAAAATGGACTTTGGTAATGATGCTCGAGCCATACGTTGACTCCGCTGGTGGACAGTGTCGTCTCGAAATCGAAATCGCCCACCAGCCGAGTGATCTACCTATCTCAGCTTCGGTCAGAACGTCGGAGAAGCCTCGACTAAAATTAGAAACATCACCATCGTCATTCGTGAGCAAGTTTTTCAATTGAGAGTCTTACGAATTCGAATCACGCATAGACCGTCCCAGCTTGGGCCGCCCCCAATACTCGTCGACAAGCTCGATGTCTTCCATTCCCACTTCGACTGAAACGGATTGCATCAGCAGATCGACGGACAGCACCACTCGAAAGTCGCCCTTCGTGCGCATGAGAATTCCTGAGAGACCCAGGAGCGGTCCGGATTTAATTCTCGTTCTCTGGCCCGTCACTAAGTACGGGTGAGGCTGCGCGCGTCGCAGATGTAGGCCGTCGCGTAGCCTTTCGATTTCACCCTTGGGCAGCGGCCAGGGTTCGAAACCCGCGCCCACTAACGAGACAACCCCAGGCACATTTAACACGCGAACGCGGTCGCGCAAGGCGATTCCCACGAAAAGATAATTTGGAAACAGAGGAAACTCCAGTTGCATCTTGCAACCGTTCTTCCAGTGATTCACCCTTTCATAGAGTGGAAGAAAACTTTCGACCCCCAGCCAGGCCAGCCGGTCGCGCACGCGCTTTTCGTGCCGCGGGTAAGTCTGCAGCGCATACCATTGGGAATCCGTCTGGCCGAGACCCTCTGGGCCGGCATTCCTGAATAGAGCTTCGCTATTCTCGCTTAGGCAAGCTACTGAAGTATTTGTCAGCATAGGATTCGAGATAAGACAGCACATCTCAGGCGGGGAGATTGCATTTGCCTCGCCACAATTCGAGACATCTCTTGCTGTTTTCTGCTCTTTGTTTTCAGTACTTTGCGGCTGGCCTGCTCTATTTCACAGAAATTTCAGTCTGAAAATTGGACTCAAATCTCAATGCCAGACCGACATAATCCGATCGGTACCGAGATTCGACAACGACTTTGCGCTTCTCATCAGAGCTTATTCACAATCGAAAGGGGATCGTGCAGCGGTGCACCAGGAAAGATGAGCAGATCTCGCTACGCCATTCTAAGACCAGTTATCCTCGTTTTTTTTCCCACAGGAGCTCGTCTTCGGAAATGACTCAAGGCGTAACATCGGAATTTCGAGGAACACCCTAACTACCTCTGGGTCGAACTGTAGTCCAGCTTCCCGCCGGATCCTCTCGCGTGCTTCCTCGAAAGAGGAGGCCCGACGATAAGGCCGGTCGGAAGTGATGGCGTCAAGAGTGTCCGCAACGGCAAAGATTCGCGCTCCCAGCGGAATTGCATCCGCTTTGAGGCCCCATGGGTACCCGCCGCCATCGTAACGCTCGTGGTGAGCCAAGATGATTTCGGCTGCCTCTGCAAGAAAATCAATATTCTTGACGACGTCGAACCCGATCTGTACATGACCCTGCATGACCGTTCGCTCGTCTGCCGTGAGCGGTCCCGGCTTCAATAGAACGGAGTCGGGGATTCCAAGCTTCCCGATATCGTGCAGATAAGCTCCCTTGGCCAGACTTCCCAGCTGCTCGTCCGACCAGCCCACAGCTAGGGCAATCTCGAGCGAATATCGGCAGACACGTTGAGAGTGGTCTGCCGTTTCATTGTCGCGAAGAGCAATCGCTGCACCTAGCGCTTGGAGAGTGTTTTCATAGCTGCGTTCGATATGCTGTAGGGCCTTATGCAGTCGGCTGGTACGCTCCTCAACCATTTCTTCCAGACGGTGGCGGTAGTTTTCGACTTGCTGTTCAAGCTGCCGCTTATGAAGGGCACTTTCCAGGCTCGCCAGCACGGCGTTTTCCCTAAGCGGTTTAACCAGATAGTCGTCCGCACCACAACGCATTGCCTCTACGCCGACGTCCACGTCGTCCACGCCCGTCGTCACCAAAAATGCGACGTGCGGATAGCTACGGCGAACTTGTGTAAGCAAGTCCATGCCGCTCATGCCCGGCATCTGCAGATCGGAAATCACCGCATCGAATCGCTCGCTCCGCAAATACTCCAAGGCTTCTTGGCCTCCATTGACGGTCGTGCAACCAAAACCGGACTGGCCCAGGATGACAGACAGGAGTTTGCGAGCAGAATGCTCGTCGTCGACGGCCAACACGCGGACACTCAGCCCAGGATTCGATGCAAGCTCGATTGGCACGCGCTGGACTTCGGCGCAGATACTCTTTTCATCCTTAGCCATGGAAATCCTCCTAGCGTGTCCTGCTAGTTCAGCACCCAGGGCCCGGTCTTTTCGGTGAAGCGGCATCCATAGAAGCGAATTTGGCGGCCCTTCGAGTCCGCATGAATCACTTTGGCCTTACCCACGTGATTCTCACCGTGGCTGGTCAGGTATACATCCACGATGGAACCTGGTATTAACTCTGCGGATGTATTGCACAGAAAACCGCTCAGACTCACGTTTTCCGTCGTCGCTACCTCTTCAAATTTCTTGTTATTCCTGTCCACGCCCCGTAGCTTTAGGGGTACTCGCAATCGCAGCCGGACCTCCGTTCGTGACTCATACCGGAACGAATTGGCGGTTTTGCTGAGACATTCGCGCAGAGCTTCGAAGTCTATCGGCTTCTCGAAATAGGCGGCGGCTCCCAGTTGTTTGCAATGCTCTTTCGTTTGGCTACCGGCTTCGCCGCTTACGATGATGACCGGAATCATCTGCGTGCGACTGAAAGACGTGAACGTTTGACACAGTTCATACCCGGAGTACTTCGGCATCCGGAGATCCAGCAAGATCGCGTGGGGCCTGTGTTCGAGTGCCAGAGCTAGACCTTGCTCCGGCTCGCCCGAATCAATAATTTGATAGTTGTCGCTCAACTCCAGGCGCATCAGGCGTCGCAATGCCTCATCATCGTCCACAATCAGCAGTTTTCTCATCGCCACGTCTCCCTATCATGCGCGCTGGATTTTGTCTCCTACAGGTTCCCTCTTGCGGCTCACGGCATGTGCCGCGTTCTTCCTGTCATCGAGTATTTCCCGCACTCTCCGTATCAAAACCTCTTCGGTAAACGGTTTGTGCAGAAGATGCGTTCCTGGCTCCAATACTCCGTGCCCTGCGATAAAACCGTCTGTATACCCAGACATGTACAGCACCCTCATACCCGGGTGGCGTGGCAACAAATGTTCCGCCAAGATACGACCGTTCATGCCAGGCATCACGACATCGGTCAGCAACAGATCAAAGGTTCCTCCGAAGCGGTTCCCGACTTCTAGGGCGTCTTCGCCGCTCTCTGCGGAAAAGACCCGGAACCCAGCCGATTTCAGAAAAGACTTGGCCAACTCCCTCAGCGGCCCGGAGTCTTCCACCAGAAGAATAGTTTCGGAGCCGCGCAGGCTATCTGGAGAAACAACTTCTGGTTTGGCGACTACGGGCTGATCCTCAACCCTCGGCAGATAAATCTTGAAGGCAGTGCCTTTCCCCGGGGTACTCTCCACGCTGATATATCCATTGCTTTGTTTTACAATTCCGTAAACTGTGGCGAGTCCCAGTCCCGTGCCCTTGCCTCGCTCTTTCGTGGTAAAAAACGGCTCAAAGATATGCGCGAGCGTCCCTGCGTCCATGCCTACGCCCGTATCGGTCATCGCCAAAAGTACGCAGCTACCGGCTCTAGACCCGGGATGGTCCCGCGTGTAAGCCTGGTCTAACTCCACGTTAGCCGTTTCGATCTTCAGTTTTCCGCCCATCGGCATAGCGTCACGCGAGTTCACCGCCAGGTTCATAATCACTTGCTCGATCTGACTTTGGTCGGCCTTCACGTTGCCCAGGGTTGGAGCCAACACCAGAGACACCTCAATATCCTCACCGAGCAGCCGGGGAAGCATTTTCTCCATATCGGAGGTGAGCGTATTGAGATTGAGAATCGCTGGCGTAAGCACTTGCTGCCGGCTGAATGCCAGCAACTGCTTGGTCAAGGAAGCGGCACGCTCTCCGGCCTTCTCGATTTCCAGGGCGTGTTCAGACAAGGCGTTGTTCGAACCAAGAGACTTTTTCAGCACCCTGCTGTAGCCAATGATTACACCCAGAAGATTGTTGAAATCGTGCGCGATTCCGCCCGACAGCTGTCCGATCGCCTCCATTTTTTGAGCCATTCGCAGCTGCTTTTCAAGCACGCGCCTCTCGGTTACGTCTTCTGCGAACACTTCAAAGTAGGCTGAAGCGCTACTTTCATCGTCAACGCGGTGCCCCGAACAACGCACCGTGATGGGTGTGCCATCCTGCCGTTTCCACTCCATTTCCACATCGTTGATCTGTTCCGCACCGTTGAGAAGCTCGGTGAAACGCTGGTATTCGCCAGGATGCCGGAAGATTTCCGTAGCCAGATCTCTCCGGTGGAGCTCCTCCGTCAGTTCATAGCCGAGCATTTTCTGGAGCGCCGGATTCACACGCAGAAAATGCCCGCTCGTGCTTGCGCGATAAATCCCATAAGGGGCATCTTCCACTACCGACCGAAATCCAGCCTCCGATCGTCGCAATGCCTCTTCCGCCCTTTTTCGTTCCGTGATGTCCCGATTCACAATGATCAGCTTCTCCGTCTCTCCCTCCGTATTGCGGATCGCGCTCGACGTTGATTCCAGCGCCACCCAAGTGCCGTTCTTGTGGCGAAAGCGATACTCCACGGTTTTTCCTATCCCCGAATGCCGCACCTCCTCGCTCGCCTTCATGACGCGTTCGCGATCATCTGGGTGAATCTGCTCGAAAGCGGACGAAGCCTGCAATTCTTCAGGCGAATATCCCAGCGCCTTGTGATAGGAAACGCTGTTGTAGATCCTCTTCCCTTCTGTATCCACGACGGCGATCATGTCCGCCGCGTTCTCACTGATCAAGTGAAACAGCTCCTCCCTTTCCACCATCTTTCGCCGGATGCGGTGGATCAGCAGATGCTGATAGATTGTGTAAATATCGAACAGGAGTACCAACGCGGCCAGTCCCCGTACGGCCTGCGGCAGCGCAAATCGCGAATAGTAGTCCTCGCTAGTATGGGAGTAAGGGAGAATAAAGGACGCCAATCCAAACGTAAGCAGTAACGTAATGATGCCGGCTGCCGCCCATAGCCACCATTCCCGCCGCTCAATCCGCCGGAAGTTGGCTCGCAGAGCTTTCGTTTCTATGTTTCCCCCGCCATCCAGCGTGTTTGCCTTATGACGTCCCAAATATTTCACCTCTTCACGTCCACCCGTCCGGGCCGTCCCATTCCGCTTAAGACGTCAAGTCCGACTTCTTCAAGCTGATTCGTCCACGGTCAAACCGTATGTCACTCTCCCTGGATTAGTAAACTGACACTCCGTAATCCGGATTTTAGCTACGAGCATGCTAATCCCTGCTTGCGGAATCGCCCTGGTGAAGGTTGCATGCTCAATGCCAAATGGTATTTGCCCTATTCGATTGATTCTCAAGACCCTCCGGGCGCAGCAATCCCGCGCGAGTCCCGGGTTCGGAATGCACTCCAGAATTCAGACTCGACACCCGTCCCAGCAACCTCCCAAGTGGAATTGCAATCAGGCAAATCTTCGTGCAACATCGGCTAGGCGGCAGGCAGTAAGTGATTCAATTCAAGGCTGATTGGGTAGGGGCGGTAGGCCTTTGGCCGAATAGGTCGAGCCCCCTCGAGCGCTTGAAGCCCACTGAGCGAGCTGTAGGGCGTGGCTGGTCTGGCGGCCTAGGCAAGTGAATTTCTGCCTTCGGACCTCACGCGCTCTTGTCAGTTCGTTCTTCCAGTTTCATCTTGGACAGAAATTGGTAAATGGTTGCACGCCCCATACCCAAGATCTCAGCAGCTCGCGCTTTGTTACCCCCGACTCCCTCCAGTACGAGCATCACGTGACGTCTCTGCACTTCGTCAAGCGAGAGAAACTTCTCGTCCATCAAAGCTTCCGCGGTGAGGGGACCTTGAAGTCTTTCGGGCAGATCGTCGATGTCAATGAGGTTTCCATCCGCCATCATGCAAGCATTTCCGATTACGTTTTCAAGTTCGCGGATGTTTCCCGGCCACGGATGGGTTGACAAGCGAGTCTGCGCTCTGAGAACGAGACCCGCAATTGGTTTATTGTACTCAGCCGCGAATTTTGCAATGAAGTATCTTTCCAAAAGCGGAAGGTCTTCCCGGCGATTGGCCAGACTCGGCAACGTGATTTCTACAACTCCTAGCCGATAATACAGGTCTTCGCGGAATTGACCTTCGCGCACCATGGCCTTCAGATTGCGATGTGTGGCAGCGATTACACGGACGTTTATGTTGCGAGGAACGAGTGATCCCACCCGTTGCACTTGCCGATCCTGCAACACTCGCAACAACTTAGCTTGTGCCGCAGGAGATAGCTCCCCAATCTCATCCAAAAAGATCGTTCCGCCGTCCGCATGCTCGAACAATCCATTTTTGTCCTGAATGGCACCCGTAAAGGCGCCCCGGACGTAGCCGAACAGTTCGCTCTCCACCAGGTTCTCCACTAGCGCAGAACAGTCGCAGACTACGAACCTTCCTCCCGCTGCAGGACTCAGGCGGTGGAGCGCGTGGGCAGCCAGGTCTTTTCCAGTGCCCGTTGCGCCGGTCACGAGCAGTGTTCTGAAATGAGGAGCTACTCGCCGAATCTTCGCAAAAACCTCCAACATTAACGGACTGCGCCCGACCATTCCTTCAAACTGACAAGCATCTACTAGCTTTTGGTCCAGCCGTAGAGTCCTCTGACGTGTATACGCTTCGCGGATAAGACTTGCGATGCGGCCACGGAGCTTTTCCACGTCGAGCGGGGTAGTCAAGTAATCACAAGCCCCTTTCTGAATTGCCTCCACCGCGGAATCGATAGAATGATTACCATCAATCAGAATTGCGGATACTCCGGGATCGGTGACCACGATTCTTTCCAGTAACTCCATTCCGCTAACTTTTGACATGACCAAGTCGAGCAAGATGATTCTCGGCCGAACGCGCAAGAATGTTTCGAACCCAACCTCGGGGTCGGTTGCCGTCAGGATCTCCACGCGTTCGTTTGCGAGCGCTGCCGTAATCAGCTCCAGATTCCCCGGATTGTCGCCGATGACCAGCAGTTGTTGGATAGGCGTTGACATAATTATTTATAACAACGTAATTGCTAGGGTGGCATTCCGGCCTGCATATTAACCAGGTCCGTAACATCGCCATGGTCGTCGTAGAAGCGTGTCAGATGCAATGCTCGGCAAAGACCAAGAACCCTTCTCTCGCCTGCTTTCCTTAGGATGAACGTCCTAATGCTTTTAGCCAGTCATTCACCTTCGCCCCCTGGACACCATCCTGCTCCTGCTCAAACCAGTGTGTCTGCCGTCGCGAAGCATCGCGGCAGGACAGACGCCATTCACGTTGAAGCTTAGAGCGGTAATTCACCGTTAGCCCCTTTGCAGTCCTAGTTGTGGCTACCCCACTCGATATTTCTCGTAATTTTGTCGCCACGCCGACTTATTTTTCAGCGTAAGGCAGATGACAGTCAACCCCAGCGATAGAAGGGCCGCACCGCCCAATACAGCTAGAATCTGATCTATATCGAGCTTGGAAACGCCCACAAAGATAAGAAGGGCGCCGAACAACAGACAGATGGAAGAAGCAGCGATCGCTAGCTTGTCTAGCATAAATCCTGCATCTATTTTTCCCCCTTCTGAATGTGAGCGAACATCTGGGGCTGCTTGTCCAACATCTTGAGAACCGGCTTCGTATAGGGCTTCTTCAATTCCGCTCCGCAGCAGCATCTCGGATTGGACCCGGCTTGCGTCGAGGTCTTAATCGCTTCAATTTCATAACGGCAGTCTGGATTTTGACAACGGTAACGCCGTCCGACGTTCATGGTCATGGGCGGCCGTCGGTGGCAGGTACAAGGCTCTAGACGCGAAAGCGGGATTCTCCGACGAAGACTCGTCATCTGGTCGCGATCACCACGTGAGATGTGACCACAACGTCTTTACACAAGGTACGCTTTCTCGGCTGCTGCCGCGATCATCGTGCCCGGGGGATTTCACTCATTTTCTTCCTCCCTGCGTTGTAATCGTGAAGAATTTGTCTTTTGCTTGCTATACCAACCAACTATCCCGATCGGTTGAGCGTACAACCATGCCCTGAGCGTTGTCGGTTGTTGTGTCAAACCAGCGGGAGCTGCCGAGGGCGCAAGACTACTGATCGAATCCCTGACGACAATCGCTTGTAGTGGTCCGGGGACTCGGCAATGGCCCGTATCCTAGATAACCAGGTGATTACAGTTCGAGTCATCGGCTAGGTTGGTACGGCGATAAGCCGTGCGATCCTGACCAAACGTCGCCTCGTAGGCCAATAAATCTCCATTTTGATTGGGATTCCGAACGACTGTATTCGCGTTTCCGAACTGGCCCGATAGATGTCACGGAAGGACCGATCCTGAATATCGTCGTCCTGTTCACGCGAAGCGGGAGAAACTCTCGACCGACATGTTGGAGTAAGCACGACTTTCTTGGTCATTGGGTTTGGGGCGAACCAAGGTTCTGAAAAACTGGCGCAGATGCCTCCTCATCACCAGCGACCGGCGTGGATCGCGACACGTAGACCTGGCCGCAGGTGCGGAGCGCTGGCACGCTCGCTAACGTTTCTGGCCCGCGACGGGAATGTGTCGGGATAACGACCTTCGGGCGAGAGGAGGCCTCGTCTTTATTTCCCAGTAGACCGCACGGTGTCCCGAAAATGAAGCGCCAATTCTTGACAGGCGCTCTGCCTTTGTGACGGTGGAGTCCAAGATGGATGTGTTTTGCCTCTTAGAACTGGGGCGAGAGTCTGAACAATATCAGTCGAACTATTCGCCTCGGTATTCCTTGCATTCTCTCCGCCATTTCAGCCAGTTCTTTACAGCAAACAATGTGCTCATCAATCCGAAAGAGAGAAAAGCTGCGCCACTTATGATCGTTGAAGTTTGGCTGAGATCCGATTTAGAAATCCCGTCGTTGAGTAAAGCTGTACCAATTACCAGAAAGGTCGGCGCAAAGAAAGGTGCGAGCGTGTGTCTCATAGATGTCTGTATCCAGCGAGAAGGAGCCAAAGATTTTAATTTTCATCGGGCAGTGTCGCTGACAAAAACCTTCATATCTGAGGTCAACTCTCGCAACACGGGCGCGGTGTAAGGTTTTTTCATTTCTGAACCGCAGCAGCAGCGAGGATTTGCCCTCGCGTCTACGGAGCTCTTGACTACTTTAACCTCGCCACGGCACTTAATATTCTGGCACCTATAAACTTGACCCTCATTCATGAGCGAGGCCCCCTGTGCATGACCGCCGCGGAATGCTGGACAGACTTCTCTTCGACTATCCAGATCTTGCCAACCAAAATCGCCGATGTGGATTTATTTGTGCTTCTGCTTGGTGAAACAAGCAGAAGCACGAATCCACTCTCTTGGGCCTTGATTTGTGTCAAAGCAATGAGGCACGACAGCCTTCGAAGCCCGCTCTATAGAAATAATGAATCTAAGTATGCATACCTGCGGCGTAGAGTAGAATTTACTCCAACGGTACGAACCTAGAAACCTAGCTAAGAAATGGCTTCGTACATCTCGACGACCGAAAGGCAAGAACATATATGGACGACCGCAAGTTTGAGGTTCGCTGCAATGCAAGCCATGATGGCCAACTTCAGGTTAGAACCCGTTCGCTCTCCGTGGCGGTCAGTCAGGTGATTAACCGGGGAAAAAGTGAGGAAATGTGGCAGTCGGTTCTGATTATTTGCGAAGAGACCGAAGCCGGTTCTCTTACAACAAAGGTCATCGTCTGTCACCCAGATTGGGACCAAAACCTACAGATCGCCAGCATCCGGTCACGTATCTTGGACCAGGGCAAAACCTCGCCTATTTTGGAACTCGACCTGAAATCGGTCCAGGTCTGATTCGACTCCTCTCCTTGCTTGCTATAGCAATCACCTCGTAGAGATGTAACTAATCTCGTGTCTGCTGCGCCCGCCTTCCATGCTTCCATTACCTGGAACTGGGTTTTTCGTGCCCAGATTTAAATCTATGGAGGCAAAAAATGAACTCTCGGAAGAACTGCAGTTTGATCCTTGGTGTATTCACACTGACTGTTGCCTTGCCTGCACATCGGACAGGTCAGCTAGCATCTGGTCAGCAACTTAACGCAATCCCGGCACAACTTCGAATCGCGGACGGCAGCGGCCCGGTACCGCCGCTTCCGCCAAACTCGATGTTGATCGTGGATGGTTCGGGGCCAGTACCGCCACTCCCCCCGCTAGAATCATCGATTCCACTCAACAGCCCGGTTCTGATAGCCGACGGGAGCGGCCCGGTACCTCCGCTTCCGCCAAACTCGATGTTGATCGTGGATGGTTCGGGGCCAGTACCGCCACTTCCCCCGAACAACATCGCAAACTTCGTTACAGTCTAAACAACCCGAGCAAACGAAACGGGGAAGGCGGAATACGCTTTCCCCTTCCGTTCCTCTCATGTAACATTGCGCTGCCTCGATTCTGATTCTGCAATGGATACGAACTTAATTTGGTGGAGTGGTGTCGCGCTGGACGTCGCGATCCTATTACGCGGCGGTTGGACAGGCCTATTCCGAAAATATCCGCTCTTTTATGTCTACATTTGTTGCGTCGTTGTCAAAGAAGTTATCGGAATGTTGGCCTATGAATTGGCTCCCGGTCTCTATGCACCTTTGTACTGGCCCACGGAACTCGCCACCGTTCTGGCGAGCTATGCAGTGATTATCGAAATCTTCAGGCAAGTCCTTAAGCACAACCCAGGAGCTGCACGTCTCGCCCAGAATCTGTTGCTCTTGTTATTCGCTTTCATGCTGGTCTATGCAAGTTCTGACATTCTGCGGGCCGGTTCACTTTCCTTGCCTCGCGCTATTGTGGAGTTAGCTCGAGACCTTCGGTATGTTGAGGGCGCGCTCCTTCTCATAATGTTGTCCCTTTTTGTGCGTTACCGAATCTCCGTCAGTAGCAATCTTTCGGGTTTAGTTTTTGGATATACCTTCTGGGTTGGCATCAATATAATCACATTGGCTTTGTGGTTTCTGCCGGGTAACGAACTGTCCGTCCGCTTGAGAACGCTCTTGCCCCTAAGTTACAATGTGGCGCTTTTCATTTGGTGTCTGGCCCTTTGGGCTGTCCAGCCGGATCCAGTGCAGCCCCATGACAATGAGGTCGAACGAGACTACGGGCTTCTTGCGGCGAAAACCGATGCGATTCTCGCTCGCGTTTCCAAAGGCTTTGTGAGGACGATGAGACCATGATCGGACTGTTCCCGGCCATTTTGCTCGGCGCATTGATCGTGGCCCTCGGCTTTTACTTCTTGGTACAAGGCTTGGGCAGAAGACAAAAGCCAGCCGTAACCATAGATGAGTATTCAAGAGCACGGGAAGCGCTCGATGCAGTATTTGTCCAGACGTCCGCGATAGAAAGGATCTTCTCGGTCGAGGATTTCAAATTCATCGCGCGCGCGGGCAAGGACGACGCTCGGCGCTTGTTCTTGCACGAGCGCAAGAGACTCGCCCTGCTATGGCTTCGAAACACTCAAAAGCAAGTCGCCCAGTTGATGGACCTTCATTTGAGGCTCGCGAACTATGCGCTTGACCCTAATCCCGGCTTCGAGCTTGAGCTGAACGCCAAGTACGGGGCTTTCGTGGTCCTTTCCAATATAGTTCTGCTCTTGTTGTGGGCGGCAGGTCCGTTTAAGGCCACGCGCACTATTGCTTACACCATTCGCGCAGCCGGAAATTTTTGCACCGTCTTCAGCCTCCGTCTTGAGCGGATAAACCCTACGCGGCTCAGTGCTGGCCGCGAATCTCTGGTACACTGACCGGCCGGGGTTCACGCTTGAAGCCTCGATGCTCCAGTCATGTGCGCTAGTTGCCGATTTGCCGCTTTCATGGCCGGAAATCTGGCCCAATGAAATCACACGGAGACTTATCGCAAACCCCGGGCTCTAACGAAGTCTCTCCAACGAGAAGGAAAGCCATGTACTCCGGAGAACGATTGAAGCTCGTTCGTGCCAAACTAGGAATAACTACGCGCGAGGTAGCGCTTTTTAGCAAACTCATCGCTGAGGCGGAAGGCAACAACGAGTTCCTGGTATCTGGCCCGTGGTTGACGCAAATCGAGAATGAGAAGACCGCCCTGCCCAGTATCTACAAGCTGTTCACGCTCGCAAGCATCTACGGGCTGAGTTATTCAACCCTCCTTGAAATGTATGGTGTCGATCTCAAGAAGCTCAACGTGTTCCACTCACGTATGCCCGTCGCGAAAACTCATCTTGCGCAATACGAGGTCACAACAGAACTACGCCCGGCGCCACTCGACCTTCCAGTGCGTTTTGATGCTGGTCTGAATTTGAACCAAACGAACCTGCTGTCGCGCATGATCGAAACTTGGGGAAAAGTACCGATGGAATTCGTTCAACACCTTGATTTGCGCCATCGCTTGTATGGTTTCGTTGGGTTCAGCGACTACACGCTTTATCCGCTCCTGAGGCCGGGCTCATTCCTAGAGATCGATCCTGAACTCAAGAGTCCCCGGTCCCGCCCGATCCGCTCCGAATTTGATCGTCCAATCTACTTTGTTGACCTTCGGACCGAATACGCGTGCTCGTGGTGCGAAATAATCGATGGCAAGCTCCTCCTCATCGCCCATCCTCTTTCACCGATCAAGACTCGGTCGTTTGCATTCCCGAAGGACGCCGAAATCATTGGCCAAGTAACGGGCGTGGCGATGCGGGTTGGAATTTCCCTTCCTGAACCGAGCGGGGAGATTTCAAGAGGGCCATCGCAATCTTAACATTCGACCTAAATAGGGCTATCGTTACTTCGTCGCAATCGGAAGGCACCGTCACACGATATGCCTCGAGCCTCTCCCACGCACTCAAAATTTGGTCACAATCCTTGGATGATGATCGGATGAAGCGGTCAATTTGGGCCACGAAGGATTCTAGCGGAGCTGAAGTGAGATCATAAAACACTTGCTGGTGAGAGGTTGTAAGTGCCGCACTGGCCGCGGACTCCGAAAACGAATGCGCTAGGCCATCATGATGATACTCTCCCGTACTGAAGTCTCTCAAAGAGGATAAGTAAATAAGCCTGGCAAAGTCATAGCCGAATTGCGCCAAGGTGCGGTTCTTCAGATCTTGCTTTGCCGCTTCCACGTCCATTCGCTTGAGCCGGGTTTGCATGGTAACCGAATGTTACGCCAGAGAGGGCCCACTCTGGAAGCTTGACTATTCCTATTCTGGGGTTCTCCGTCAAAAGTCGCTAACCGTTCCGATAAGAGCTGCGCAGTCTCAAGCTTGCTGGCCTGCTTGCTAAAGCAAGTGAAAACCGAGCAAATCCGGATCGTTGATTTTCACTTATAAGATTTACATGGCCCTGGGAAGAGGCTACGCAGTGAACGAACTGGCACTCTTTTGCCTCTCCTAGGTGAATCATGAATGGTTTCTGCGACGGCCGCTTTCAAAATGAGCCGCCGAGACACGTATCCTGCCCCTACATTTGGGAACCACGCTATTATAGGCTGCTCTGATCATCGAACCCAACAAAGGAAAGTATAGTTGCCTAGCTGCTGAATTCTGATTGCTATACCAAGCAGAGGACAAGTTTATTTCTACGCACCGGACTTCTACCTGTACAGTGCCGGCACGCCGGCCCTAATCCTAATCAGAGGCAGAGAGATAACCCCACGCATCACCGAAGGGCCGGAGCCCGATGATTGCAGGCTAAGCGGAAATTCACGAGTTACGCTGCGATGATCGCAGAGCAGCCAGCGCGGTAGATTTCTGATCCTGTTCCGCGGAGGCCTGATGCGCTTCGATATCACGATTGACTTACCCGCTGCCTCGACTTTGGCGCCGCCATATGCAGCCGTCAGTCTGTTACAAAGACGGCGGTAGGGGAATGGACTCGGACCGCCGTCGTGCTCCACGCTATCGACTCATCGCAGACGCGGAAATCACCGAGAGTATTTCCGACACAAAGCTGCATGCTCGGACCAGCGATTTGAGTATCGGCGGATGCTTCCTCGACATGTTGAATCCCTCACCGAGGGGCACAGAAATTCGGGTCAGGATCTCTCACGCGGGCGCCACATTCACCGCAATTGGGAGGGTGGCATTTGTTATTCCCAACATGGGAATGGGCGTTGCTTTCACAAACGTTGAAGGTAATCAAGTCATGGTCCTACAAAAATGGCTCTCGGGTTGGAGCGTGCCAGATAAAGGAACGATAGGAATGTGAATGCTTGCCGAAAAGTGAGTTGTCCCACCTCATGAGCCATGCCCCATTGCACCAAGATCCGGCTTCCATGCAGGCTAGAGATCAAGACCTAGCGAGGGAGCTTCGCCGAATTGAGAGACGCGATTGGTGGGTGTGGGGTTACACGATTTTTGTCATTCTACTCCTCACATGTGCAGTCATTTCTTTCACGCTCCCCGCTTTGCTGGAGGGCGCGGAAACATACTTCAAGATGAAGTTCGCCGAAGCTGTTTTCGGCTTGGTCGCTTTGATCGTAATTTTCAACGTTTACACGATCTATCAGCAAATTCTCATAAAACGATTGCGCCGCCAACTCGCCGAAAAGCAGAGCCATTCAGACATTCTGCGCAATCTGGCGTCGCTTGACCCATTAACTGGGTTATATAACCGTCGTTTTGCCAAGCAACACCTCGCAGCAGAGGTTTCTCGATCGGAGCGAAAGGGGCATCCGCTAACTGTGATGACGCTGGACCTGAACGATTTCAAGCGCATCAATGACACCTACTGCCATGCCGCGGGCGATCGACTCAGGGGTTTTCTTGCTTTGTTCAATACGACCGAATAGACGACCTCATTGCCTGCAAGCTGCGCGGTGATCGAGCTCATCTGGCACGTCGCTTCACCCTTAATTAACAGGCGCGGTACATCGTGGGAACGTTGCTTCGCCAATAATGTGGTACGGCAAAAAACCTTAGCTTCACCTGCTTGCAGGGTGCTACGCTTTTCACTCATGCCCAAACGCCGAATAACTGATGATCCGAATAGTGCGGACGTAACTTTGCGTAATCTATCCGCTCGACTATTGCAGGTGCAGGACGAGGAGCGGCGACGTATCGCACGCGAAATGCACGACAGCGTGGGGCAACTTGTAGCCGCAATTAGCATGAATCTTGGTGCGGTGAGAAAGCAATCCGATAAGCTCGACGCGAAGGGTGCTAAAGCTGTGGCAGAGACCATAGCGCTGGTTGAGGAAATCGATAGACAGATTCGCACTATCTCACATCTGCTGCACCCACCCTTGCTCGATGAAGCGGGTCTTGGGTCCGCATTGCGCTGTTATGTGGACGGATTTTCAGAGCGCAGCAAGATTAGCGTTGACTTGAGTATTCCGTCGGACTTTGGACGGCTGCCGCATGATATGGAGATCGCGATTTTTCGAATCGTGCAGGAGTGCCTCACCAACATTCACCGTCACTCCGGGAGCACTACGGCCACAATAAACATGGTCGCGGAAGACAGCCGGATTGTGGTCAGAGTGCAAGATAAAGGCAAGGGCATACCGCTCAAGAGACAGCAAGAACTCAATTCAACAGACCGGACGGGAGTGGGTTTCCGAGGAATGCGAGAGCGGATAAGGCAACTTGATGGTAGTTTCGAGATTCAATCAGATGCGAATGGAACGGCTATCGTCGCCACTCTGCCGCTTCGAGATTCGTGATGCGAACTCCGATCAACTCTTCGCCGGGTTTAACACCTCGCTCACTTGCGCCACAAGTGCGTTGATACCCGTGTACTTGGAAAACGCGGCGCGTATTGCTACCCCATCAGGCCCCACACTGACGGGATGGGATTTCCTTTAGACGGTCCTCCAGAAAGCGGTTTATCTCTCGTATCAGTTCTATTAGTTTTTCAGGGTTTTGTTCTTTCGGCCGCGAGTTCACACAGTTCTTTGCCAGCGTTCTCTATTGCCGAGCATGCTACACTCCGTCGCTCAGATTGAAGCGAGCTATGCATCAGATTCGACCACAAACCGCTTGCTCAGTGCTGGCCGGACTTCATATAGGGAGCAAGCCCGCCGTTCGGTTCAAGCATATAAAAACCTTCCGCATCCCCTTCGATATACACAATCCGGCAGCTTAAGTTTGGACATCTGAAACCGTCCACGGCTCCCTGACTTACCTCCCACCGTTCAAACTTGTACGGAATCACGTAGGTGTTGTGCTTCGGGCAAGATTTGAAAATATCCAATGGTCTGGTCATAAGGCTGGGTCGCCTTTCAGGGGACTTGGGACGGTGTATACCACCAATGCGCTAACGGAGATATACCAGGTTGAACAGTCGCCATCCGAACTTGGCTTCTCGTAAACCATCCTGCAGTAGAGGAAGGTGAGAGTTCGCGTTTCACAAAAACTTCACGTCTCGAACGTTCCAGTTCGCCACAAATATGCGAAGGCTGTTGCTCTTGGCATCTGCTGGAAAAACAAAGAAACCTTTGCTTTTCGGGTTATATCCCTGCGTCGTGCCTACAATCTTTTCTCCGTCCGAGAAAGTTACTTCAACCTTTCGCCCCTGCTTTCGCTCTTCGATTTTCTTGGACTCTTTGTATTTGCTGTCTCCCCGGAACTCTTTGGCGAAGAACACTGCCTTCAAATCCTTTAGTGCTACCTCGGGGCCCTTCTGCTGCAGCAAACCGCTCTCGGACACTAGGCGAAAGGTATCTTTGAGCGGAGAGAAGTCATAAACGCAGCCGCGCGAACGGCGGCCATCCAGATAGGCAACCACCACTTTGTTCAGCATCACGTGTGGGGTCGTGAGTGTCGGCATGAATCGGGCCTCGTCTCTTAGGGCTTTGGGACATACCATTACATTAGTAATGGGTGTTCAGAGAGAACAAAAATATAGGGTACTAGCACCATTTCTTCTGCAGCAGAACCTCACCACAGCACTCAGCAAATGCTGGACAATCCGCCTTCAAGTAAAAACTGCAGGGCCCTGGGAAAAATTGCGATCCCTTTTGTCAACAGTTCCGTTACTACTTATAATTATTAAATGCTGCGAATACAACAAAATGGCCGTGCTACCCGACTGGCATCGAGAATGCATCAGTAAATGTGGCAGAACGGGTTGACGAAAACCACGATAGCCAAACGCAAGAATTCACCTGATTTATATTTTGGAGCCAAATCCACGGATTTGAGGTGTCACGGTGGATAAAGTCGCTGCCTACGACATTTTCAAAAAAGATTGTTGCGGAAATCCTCTCTGGGTTGAAGCTGTCCGAGACCTCGAAACAGCTAGGCGTCGGGTCTCAGAACTCTTAAGACGCGAACCCTGCGAATACATAATTTTCTGTCACCAGACCCAAGACCTAATTAGTGCCGTTGCCGCATAAATGAGAATGCGCGGTGTTATCGCATGCTGCTCAGAATGAAAAAGAAAGACCTCACGCCCAAAGAATTCTTATCCGTCCCCTGTCCTACGTGTGGTGTCCCTGCTGGGAGGCGTTGTGTGTTGCATTCAGGTGCTCCCCGCTCACGATCGCACGTAGACCGGAAGTTATCCGCGACTGACGCCATGGGGAAACATATATCGCTACGACGCCGACAAGATTGAATAAAACCGCATAGCCAGAGTTCGGACTTACTGAATTGATCCTGAGGATTGCGTGATCGCCGTCTCGATACTCTTGAGGAGATTCCAGCCCTGCGCTTTCGAAACGACCGCGCAAATGCCCGCGTCATGGGCGCGGGTTTCGAGACCCACCAGATCCAACACCGTAAAGAGGATTATTGGCACGGTTGGATCCGAGCCGGACATCAGTCGAGCGGCTTCGGTACCATCCATGTCTGGCATCGCCAAATCCAGTAAAACCAAATCGGGCTTCAATTCGTGAAATTTCTTAACACCCGACCATCCATCGTCGGCCTCACCGCAGACGGTCCAATGCCGGGAGCGCAGCATGGTTCCAAGGACACGCCGAGTGACATCGGAATCATCGACAATCAAAATTCTTAGGGATGAAATTCTGCACTTCCGGATGAGCCGGAGCGCAGCGCGGAGTTGCACGTTGCTTCGAACCCCGCTGTGGGCAGTTCACCTGGCCTAATCAAACCACGTGTCACTGTTCGTGACAATCGATACAATCTGGTATTCAATTAAACGCTTAATTAGCAGTCGCGTTAAACCAGCAGGCGAAAAGCCAGAATTTCCACCTAGCGGCCTCACCCTTGTTTGCCCTCACTGCGGAGTATCGAACTGTGCGGTCATGTCTTCTTCTCTTTGGGCTAGGTGTTGGCGACCTTTGACGCGGTTTATGACGGTCAGGACCCACCAGCCCTACCAACGAATGGTAATAGGAGTGGCGTCAACGAATGGGGCAGTGCTGGAAAGGATGCTCGTTTTCTGAAGAAATTGTCCCGATTTCTAGCAGAGATGAATGACGGTGACAGACAGTTGCTTCTGTCTTTCGCTCAGAATGTAACAAAAAAGCAGAGCCGGGCTGCGGCAAAAGGCTAGACAAACCCAGAGCCGCCGCGTCAATCATTTGTGATTCAGTTGAGGGAAGCTCGTAAGGAATGGAAGCGACGCAAACCAGACCTACCGCTACTAGCAAGTCTATTGAGCCAGTCTACGCGGGAGTTCATTGCGGAGAGTTCTTCGCCAGTAGTTCGGTCTCAATCGCACTGAGCAGGTATTTCCCGCCGTCTTCCTTCGCAATTACCTGTCGAATGCCTACGAGTTTGGCAGCTACTTCGAGTTTTGGAGTTCTGTACAAGGTATACATCACAATCGGGATCGTAGGCATAGAACTGGAAATCTCACTGCCCGCTTTGATTCCGTTCGCGAGGGGCATCTTGAAATCCAAAACGACCAGGTCGGGTTGCAGTTTCGCTGCTTTCGCCACGACATCACGACCATCACTTGCTTCACCGCAAATCTGCCAGTCTGGACGCATCCTAATTAAAGCCCGGAGTGCTATCCGCATTGATTCGCGGTCATCCGCAATTAGAATCCTTGTCACACAAACACTCCCGCGCCTGGATCGGTCGCTAGCGCCGCCGATTACTGTTCCCGCCCAAGGAGTTCGCTTTATCTGACCGTCTTTAGACTGGACCTGGCTGTATCTCTTTATGCTTTTTGTATTCTCGGTATACACAAGGGTATACAGCTTTTCGCGTATTTCAGGCGTAGGGTTTTCTCTTTAGGCACCAATAATCACGGGCTCAGGTCAGACTCAGCCGGTAGGCGGGAAAGAACAATGAATAGGGAAGTTCCTTGCTCAACCGGTGGCCAAGGGAGATGCTGAACGAGAACAGTCTTGCACGCGGAGAACTGACAAAATGATAGGAATCGTCAAGAAAATTGACGCGCAAGGGTTTGGAATTATTGATGGCGCGGACGGCTCCAAGGTTCCCTTCATTCTGTCCGACGTTATGAATCGCCACGGTCTCGAACCGGGACAAAAAGTGGTTTTCTCTGTCCGTAGAGTCAAGGACAAGGCGTTTGCCCAGAACGTCATAGTGATGGGAGACCGTCACATGTAACCGCACTTACGACAAACACGATTAGGAGCTGTTCAGGTCCGCTTTCCCGAAGGTTTTGCTGGTCGTGCAAATTGCCCGCATTTGTGGCCGCTGAACGCTTTCTCAGCCATTTCTTTATTTGATAGGTCCTTTTCGGATTCGGTCGCAAGTCTAGGGAACGGGTACACCCAACCGCAATCCGAGCATTCATAATAATCAACACTACTCGATGATGTGATGTGCGCTTTCAGTGTTCTCATGTTTACTTCAGCTAGGCGTCCTTCTTTGCGACCTTCGCGCAACGAGCCTTCGCCGCCGCTGCCGTTTTCCTTTTCGTTGGTGTCACACGTCAAATATTTCGTCATTCGAAATTTGTCGGGCTTAATCTCCAAACTGCGCAGGCTACTTGCGAAAATGGAACCTCACGACCAAAAACTCTTGCTGCACATGGCCCAAAAAGCCGGAAGAGGCTAGCCCGAACCGTTCCACTAGCGAGAAAGTCTTAGGGCTCTTGCTTGTAGTGCGGATATTCCATAATAGAACTGAATTGTGCCCATTCTGCCGGTCTTGATCAGATGATCTCTAAGCCTTTTACATTGTGCAGGTTGCTGGCCTATACGTTTCTGTCTCGATTTGTCCCTTTCTAGGGAGTCCTTAGCGAAGCCGACAGCCTTGTATCCAACAGGCTAATAGTCCGTCGGCTGTGTTCCGCAGAACAGTACGAATGACCCATTTTGGAACACGCGGCACTCATGCACAAAGGTACAAAGGGTACTGACAGCTCTACCACTTATCGAAGCTCAGGCGGGATCCCCATTCCAGGCATCCCGTTTCGCGCGCGAAAAAGTGAGGGCTCCAACCGTGCTTGGGCGCGTCGGATCGTGGCGGGTCACCGGAAGTGGCGCCTTACTCAGGATCGGAGTTGCTACGGATGTCGCGGAGGCGACGATATGTCGTTAGACGCGCTCGATCAGAAGACCGTAGACAGTCTTCCGCATCTGCCGGACGTATATGACGCGTACGGGGTCCGGGTCAATGCGCTGTCGGTCAGCGAAATCTTTACTCTCTACGAGCACACGGGTTTCCTGTATCCCGATAAAGCCGCGCGCCTTTTTCCCCATCTCGGACAAGTTCGGGAGAACTGGCGGCGGATGTTGCGTGCCGGCGAATCTCTCCTGTATGTCCTGACGGCCGGGGACAAGAAACGAGGGCGCGCGTCGCTTGCGGTTTGGCGGACCACGCATCATGGATGGATGTCGCAGCACCTTGTTTGTGAAAACAATCCCTACGCATCGCGCGCTGTGATGCTTGCCGCGGCGGCCGCGACGATTCGCAAAGGGTGTGATCTATCGGCGCAGAATTGGTTTCGACCAGAGAACCGGTTTCCCGCACGAGTGTTCGGTTCGATGGTGCAGACTATTGGAGAGCGTCTCTCGTCAGTGCAGCGGCATGCATATTTCGCACTACCGAGAACGCTATTGCTGCCCACGGAAAAGCGAATTCGCGTCGTGCCTTACAGTCCATCGCACAAACAAGCTCTTTTGGAAATCGCTTCGGCCGCGCGCGGAAGCATTTATGTCATGGCGGAAGAGCTGCAGCAGGACGTCGAATTCAATGCGGTAGACGAACTGTATCGCGGCGTGGGGCTGCGACGCACACGCCATGTCTGGCTGGCCTATCGGGCAAACAAAGAACAGCCGATCGGGGCGGCGATCGTTTATCGCGGTCCACTCGGCGTCAATTTCAGTTATCTGGAGAACCGCTGCGACTTGCTGCTGCACCCGACTCTTCCGGAATCCGAAGTTTCAGAGGTGGTGTCTTCGCTGCTAAAAGCGTCGTCGGCCGCCTATAAGGATTTCGAACTGGATGAGATTCCCGTGATCGCGGAAGAAATGGCGACACATGTCCTCTTCAAGCTGGGAGCAGAATTCCTTCGGCACTATTGCCAAGGAATTTGGCTCAAGAATGGACATCCCCGCTTCTACCGGCACGTGGACGGCTTCTACTCAAAATTATTGGCGCGCGTGCAGAAGCGTGAGCTGCAAGCGGCGCTCATAGGCCAAGAACCGTGATGCGTAAAGGCACGGCGACCGTCGATTACATCATGGAAGACCCGCGCGAGTGATGCGCCTTTGGGTTGCGGTCAGAAAGCCCAATGGGAATCGGAACTGAGAACCTCAGGAAAGGTCAGTCATGCCGAAGATCTTGTTAATCGAAGACAATGAAATGAATCGGGACATGCTCTCGAGGCGGTTACAGCGCAAGGGATATTCCGTTGTCACCGCGCATGATGGCAAGCAAGGGCATTCGCTGGCCTGTTCGGAGATGCCCGATCTGATTTTGATGGATATAAGTCTCCCGGTGATGAACGGCTGGGAAGTGACTCGTCTTCTGAAGAGCAACGAATCCACGCGGCACATCCCTATTATCGTGCTGACCGCGCACGCTTGGGTAACGGATCGCGATAAGGCGTTTCAAGCAGGCTGCGATGACTACGACACCAAACCGGTCGAATTTGGACGTCTCAGTGAAAAGATCGAAAACTTGCTCACGGTGAAGAAATTATGATGAATGGGCGGCCGAGCAGGTTGCTTATCGTAGATGATAATGAAATGAACCGGGACATGCTGGCCCGCCGACTGCTGCGCAAGGGCTATATCGTTGTACTGGCGGAGAACGCAAAAGAGTTGCCGGAACGTGTGAAACAAGACGCCGTGGATTTGGTTTTGTTGGATATTGAAATGCCGGAAATCAGCGGCATTGACGCCTTGCAAAAACTGCGCGAGCGGTACTCTGCGGCCGAGTTGCCGATCATCATGGTCACGGCAAAGGCACAGAGCGACGATATTGTTAAAGCATTGGATTTGGGCGCTAACGATTATTTGACGAAGCCGATTGATTTTCCAGTCGCGGTGGCTCGCATAGGTACTCAGCTATCACACAAACATGCTCAGGAAGCGTTGAAGGAAAGCGAAGAACGCTATGCCCTTGCAGCTCGTGGCTCCAACGATGGCCTATGGGACTGGAATCAGTCAGCCAATGTTGTGCACTTCTCCCCTCGTTGGAAAGCCATGTTGGGCTGTCAGGAAGGCGAAATCGGCGACAAACCTGAAGAATGGTTCGACCGCATTCATGACGCGGATCGAGACCGAGTCAAAGAGGAGATTGCCGCTCATCAAAAAGGCTTGACTCCTCATTTCGAGAGTGAGCACCGCGTGCTGCACAAGGATGGAACCTTTCGTTGGATGCTGAGTCGAGGGGTCGCCGTTCACGACAGTTCCGGAAACGCTTTGCGCATGGCCGGCTCACAGACTGACATTACCGAAGGAAAGGTATCCGACCCTCTGACTGGTTTACCCAACCGCCTGCTGTTTATTGACCGCGTAGGTCGGCTCATCAAGCTTACGAAGCGCCGCAAAGAACATTTATTTGCGGTTCTATTCATGGACCTTGATGGGTTCAAGATGATCAACGACAGCGTGGGCCACCTGATGGCGGATCAACTCCTGCTTGGAGTAGCCAACCGGTTGGAGAAGTGTTTGCGGTCGACGGATACCGTCGCGCGTCTAGGGGAAACCTTCACGGTCGCGCGCCTGGGCGGAGACGAATTTACAGTCCTGCTTGACGATATTAAGGATCCGAGCGATGCCAAGCGCGCCGCGGACCGCATGATGAAGGCCCTAGCGGCGCCATTCATTTTGGGTGGGAAAGAGGTGTTCACCTCCGTGAGCATCGGAATTGCCTTAAGCAACTCAGCCTACGAGCAACCGGAAGAGATTTTGCGAGATGCTGACACGGCAATGTATCGGGCCAAGTCTTTGGGCAAGGCCCGTTATGAGGTGTTCGACGCCGATATGCGAGCCAGTGTGATGGCTCGATTGCAGCTGGAGACTGATCTGCGTCGCGCCCTCGAACGCGGAGAATTTCGCAATTTCTATCAGCCGATTGTTGCTCTCGTTTCGGGAGAAATTGCCGGCTTTGAGGCTCTGTCACGATGGCAGCATCCAACTCGCGGCCTGCTCGGACCAAATGAATTTATCCCAGTTGCTGAAGAAACCGGCCTCATCCGCGAGCTAGGTTGGTGGAATTTGCGGGAGGCTTGCCGGCAAATCAGCGAATGGAGAGCAGCTTCAGTTGCCCATCGTCATCTGACAATCAGCGTCAACCTGTCCGCCAAGCAATTTCTACAACCGAACCTGGTCGAAGACATCAGAAAGTTGCTGCTTGAACTCGCTCTTCCTCCGGAAGCTTTGAAACTGGAGATCACGGAAAGCACGGTGATGGCAGACCCTTCTGGAGCCGTGGAGATGTTGCAGCAAATTAAATCCTTGGGTATCTGCCTGGCTATCGATGATTTCGGTACAGGCTACTCCTCCTTGAGTTACCTACACCGTTTTCCGCTTGATACCTTGAAGATCGACCGATCCTTCATCAGTACCATGTGCGAAGGTGGAGAAGGGATGGAGATTGCTCGGACCATTTTGCCCATGGCCAATAATCTTCGGTTAGACGTAGTTGCCGAGGGCGTAGAGACAGTTCAACAGGTTGCCTTGCTGCAAAAACTGCAATGCAAATATGGCCAGGGATATTACTTTTCCAGACCACTGTCCGCCGAGAGGACCGCGGCATTGCTGGCAGGAGAGTTGGCGTGGCAAGTGTGCGAGCAAACCTTGTAGCTCAAAAGATGTCAGTGTGGGGAGAACATGAAAGGAGAGCGCCGCTCGGACGCAGCGCAAAGCCATGACCGCTGAATTACACAAGCCGCTCTCCACTCTCCAAACTTGTTGATAGCTGAGCCCTATTAAACTCACTTGGGACCAATACGCACTGGATGCCCGCGCCACCCCAGAGGGCCCATGTGCCCGAGTTCGCGATGCGAAGCGATACCTGCATGGAATCTGACAGCGGCAAACGCGCCAAGGAATCTGGTGTGCGTGACCGGCGGTATTCGATCCGCTATCCGTTCGCAGCCGACGCGGAGATGCTGGAACTGGAATCCGGGACTCGTGTGAGCGGTGTGACTTCAGATCTTTCTCTTGGAGGATGTTTTGTGTGTGCGCGCCGCACCCTGGAGGTCCGCGCCCGCCTCCGCGCAACGCTCACGCACGGAGGCCAGAAAGTAAAGATGCTCGCCGTGGTCCGCGTCGCGAAACCTCGGGTGGGTGTGGGCGTCGAATTTCTGGACATTGATCGAGACTCCAGTGCAACACTGCTGGACTGGATCGAAGACCTTCGCAAGTCGCGCTGAAGCTTCCGTCACATTCGGAGGTGTGCACGACGTGACCGAGAAGGCCTCTCGTCAGGAGCGCCGATACCCGCGCATCTCGCTGCCAAAGGGTATGTTCGTGGCCTGGCATGGTGGCGATCTGCAACTTTTCTCGCGCGTACGGACGCTTGGAATGGGAGGGCTGTTCATTTCTGTCCCTGATCCACCTCCAGTGGGCACGAAGCTGAGACTCTCGTTTGAAGTGCCCGGTGGAAACGTGCAGGCAGAGGCTATCGTGCGAAGTATTGTCCCCGGCGAAGGAATGGGCGTCGAGTTCACAAAAATAGATTTGAAAGACCGAGTTTTACTGCAACGGTTGCTGAAGCGATTGCTGCGCTGACATAAAGGGCTTTGGTATGACTTTCGGCAGAACGAACGAGCCATTGCGAACCATTGACGTGGAATAAGCAATCTCGTGTAGCAAGCCGGTGAAGAAGAAAGCGTTGGATTAGTCATGCAAAATAATTCTCCCAAACTGACGGGTGCGGCATTAATGGGTTCTCAAAATAGCGAACGCCGTGAGGTACCTCGGTATCCGTTTGTAGCCAGCGCAGAACAGATCGACGTAAATACCGGAACCCAGCTCTCGGCGCGCGTTTCAGAACTGAGCCTGAAGGGTTGTTATCTCGATACGCTAAACCCCTTTCCCCAGGGCACGCAGATCCGCTTGCTGATCTTTCATTGCGATGCCACCTTCACAGCACTCGCCACAGTGATTTACAGCGTACGGAACTTGGGGATGGGTGTTCTGTTCAAATCCGTGGAACCGGAACAATTGGAAATCCTGCGAACCTGGCTTGCCGAGTTGAACGGTGGCAGCTATGCAGCATAGGCCACCATGCTTTGTCGCCCTCATGGCTGGCTTATAGGTTTCTTCGCTGTTGTCCAATCGCCTTCGGGATAATACATCTCCAGTCCGACTACAAAGGAATCATACGTACAGCGCTGACAATAAACGACACGGGCTCGCGAGTAGAGATTGCCCCGGATTGATCGAACCGAGAGGCGTTGATTCGGCTGCCAAAAGGTCTTGCTCACAACGCGGGCGCCGTGACAACTGATGTCAATTGTGGACGCGACTTCGAAGGATGGATTATCTGGGCTGTGGAGATTCACAAACAACTTAACGGGAATGCGGGTTTCCTTTCGGCTCAAAAGGGGTGCGTCTGTCAACGCTGCTCCTTCGGGCCGGGCGGTCCCACCTAGGAATCCTACCGTTGCGCCTTCTACGGTCAATGGTACGTAAGGGCAATGCCCGGTGGGCGAAAGCCACGCGCGTTCAACATTGACAAAATAATTGGCTGTCAACAGTTAGGATCGCGCCTTCTACGAAGTGGCTGCGGTTCTCTTTCCAGAACAATAGCCTTAGTGATTCAAAAGCGACGGCATCGAATTTGCGAACCAGACCTGGCAAGCAACGGTGATAACTTTTCCTAATGGGCGCCCGCCATCAAACAGCGGCGATAGGATCACGCAACGCCGCAGCCAACGCGTCATGCTGAAGGTTTCCGTCGTGGTGCTGGCGCACGACACCGACAACAAGCTGGTTTCCGAAGAAACGCGGACCGTCACTGTGAACGCACACACGGCGCGATGATTCTTCTGACTGCAAAAGTGTCGGTCGGGCAATTGCTCACGCTTCGGAACTCAAGAAGTGGAGACGACGTGCTGTGTCGAGTGGCCTACGTCAACCCTCATCTGGGGGAGAAGAAAGAAGTAGGAGTCGATTTTATGAAGCCTTGCCCTCGGTTCTGGCGCATCTCCTTTCCGCCAGCGGACTGGACGAATCGAGCTCCTGAAGCGAAAGGCAACACAAGCCGATACAGTGGCGCACCGACAGGTACGAAAAAAACGAAATGAGATTAGGTCTAGCTTCGCGAGAACCCGCCAGAATGCTAACTCAGACAAGCGCGGTGCCGTGTCGCCTACGATCGTCCCGTTGAAGCCACCACTGGTTCCCGGACTCCAGCGGGAAACGATTGGCTGGCCTGGAAACTTTTACACGATCGATCTCCCGCCCGCAGAGCTAACTATCTGTATTTCAGTGGGTTAGAAATACCCCTTCTGGCAAGCCGTGTGCGCCCTCTTCATCGGAGGTGGAGGGAAATGGTTCAAGGTAAGTCTTTCGTGGTAATGGTACTAAGTGTTGTTTTGCCGCTCGCGCTTGATGGCTGCACGACGTCACCGAGCGCAGCGAAGGACTCCGATTCCACGAAGACGGCTGCTGCGGCCAAGAATGAACCCAAGAGCGCTCTCGGCCGTTTATTCGAGAGCAGAAAAGAATTCGTCATTCCCGATGGGACGACCATCCGCGTCACGGTTGACGAAACGCTCTCGAGTGACAACAGCCACGTCGGGGACATCTTTGCGGCAAGCACTTCGGAGCCTGTCGTCATTGACGGCAACGTTGTTATTCCGAAGGGCGCAAAGGTCTCCGGACGAGTGGTGGACGCCAAGGAGTCGGGTCGGCTTCACGTGCCCGCTCGTTTGGCCGTGGCGCTCAACTCCATCGAAGTGGACAGCAAGTCTTACGACGTGCAGAGCAGCACCTACAGCTTGAAGGGCAGGAACCACAACAAGCGCAATCTCGGCTTCATCGGCGGCGGCGCTGCGGGCGGCGCGCTCATCGGAGGTCTCGCCGGGGGTGGCGCGGGCGCTTTGATTGGCAGTGCAGTCGGCGCCGGGGCCGGTACGGCGGGGGCAGCGGCCACGGGCAAGAAGGAAGTCACGCTGCCTGCGGAGACCCGCCTCAGCTTTCGTTTGCGGCAGCCGTTGGCCGTCAGCGTAAAAGGCTAATCAGGGGTACCCGCAGCCAATTGCCTAAGGGCGCGTGATCACACGCGCCCTTGCGATTCGGATTTCCCATGACGGCAACCCGCTGACAGGGTTCATATTTATAATCCTGAAATGTCTGTCGTTGGTACGTGAATCCTCACCGCCGCGCGACCCGCACAGGATTCATCATGTCCATGTGGGACGGTAACGGCTCAGCTCATTCGTCCGACGGGTTACCCGTGCCTGCGTTCCAAGTTCCGTGATCTGGGCGGGGGCAAAGAGAGGAAAACTGGCGACGCTCGGCAGCCATAGGAACGACCTCCTCGATGCCCCCAACTCACTCGCCATCTATCAAGCGGGACTTTTGAAGAGCTCCGATCCAGGCCAGCAGCGTTGCATGGGAGTTCGCATCAAGGTCCAGAAATTCGAGGCCCATTCCGAATCGCGCTTTCACTACACGAACCACTGCGAGCATCGCTACTTTCTGGCCATTATGAGTGAGAGTTCCGCGGACCCTGGCACCGACCTCCAGCGGATGACCCGCGCAGACGAAACATCCTCCAGCGGAGAGATCTGAAGTCACGCCACTCACACGATTCCCCGATTGAAGCTCCAGCATCTCCGCGTCGGCGGCGAAAGGGTAGCGAATCGTGTACCGCTGTTCACGCAGACCAGGCTGTTTGGCGCCTTTGCTGTTATCCGATTCCATTAAGGTATTACTTTCACATAGCGAACCGAGGGCGTGCCCACGGCGGCCTCGCACCGCGAGGCTCTTGCCTCTAGTCTGATGGGAATTGTCAATCGCAGACGCGATTTCATTCGCGACGGCTTCGACGAACGAAAGGTCCGCCTCACCTGTTTCGGATTGAGGCG